>Ga0066600_10000310_pt1 | contig 18367 bp, 14 predicted proteins | sample Lowcelwee11metaG_FD_59486 | JGI IMG/M metagenome (GOLD analysis project Ga0066600, IMG submission 59486) | Freshwater pond sediment microbial communities from the University of Edinburgh, under environmental carbon perturbations - Low... | ecosystem: Environmental > Aquatic > Freshwater > Pond... | reverse complement strand
GATGTTGCAGCACGAGGTCGCGGCGCTGTGCGGCCCGCGGTACGGGCGTGGGCAGGGAGAGCGCCCCTCACGAAGCGGCACGGCGCCGGAGAGCCTCGCCCGCGGTGGGCGACGGGTCGAGGTCCAACGCCCACGCGTCCGGCAAGACGGCCGCGAGGTACCGCTGAAGACGTGGGAGGGGCTAGCGAGCGAAGATCCGCTGAATCATCGAGCGGTCGCGCAGAGGCTGATCGGGGTGTCGACGCGCAAGTACCGGCGCTCGCTCGAGAAGGTGCCATCCGACGTGGTCGAGCGCGGCATCAGCAAGAGCGCGGTGAGCCGGCGCTTCGTCGCGGCGACGGGGAAGAAGCATCCATGAGGGGGCCACCGAGAACCGCGAGGGCTGCAGGGCCCTGCTGGCCAACCTCGTGGAGCGTGGCATCGACTCCAGCCGCAGCACCCTCTTCGTCCTCGACGGAGCGAAGGTCCTGCGGCGTGCCGTGCTCGACGTATTCGGCAAGCGGGCCCTCGTCCAGCGGTGCCAGGTGCACAAGCGACGCAATGTCCGCGAGCACCTCCCCGAGGAGAAGCGGCCCGGCGTCGAGACCATCCTCAAGGAGGCCTTCCGCGCGGCCACGAGCAAGACCGCGAAGGGCCTCCTCGAGGCCCTGGCCGGGCGCCTCGCCGCCGACTACCCGAGCGCCGCCCAGTCGCTGGGCGAGGGGCTCGACGAGCTGTTCGAAAACCGCTCCTGCAGGAAGGGCTCCAGCGGCACCGGCAAGGGCTGTTTGAAGACCAGGGCCTGGAGGAGCTTCCCGGTGATGGCGGAGGTGAGAATGCCCGTGCGGAAGTGCCCGCAGGCGTTGAGATAGCCCTCCAGCCCCGCCACCGGCCCCAGGATGGGGATCTCATCAGGGCTACCCGGCCTCAGCCCGGCCCAGGTGCGCTTGAGGTTCAGGTGCGCGAGGCGTGGGATCGCCTTCACCGCCCCCGCGATCAGGCCCTTGAGCTGTGGCAGAGTGACCACCGGCTCGAAGCCGATGTGCTCCGTGGTGCTGCCGATGAGCACCTCGCCGTTGTCCTTCTGGGCGATGTAGCAGTCGCTGGTGCTCAGGCAGGACCTGAGCAGCGTCTTGGGCAGCCGCTCGGAGAGCACGATCTGTCCGCGCACCGGCACCACGGGGATGGACTGCCCCACCATGGCCGCCACCTGCGCCGCCCAGGCCCCGGCGGCGTTGATGAGCAGCTTGCAGGGGATGGTTTGCCCGGCGGCCTCCACCGCCATCACCCGCCCGTGCTCCACCCGGATCCCCGTCACCTCTGCCTGGATCACCTTCACGCCCTGGGCCTGCGCGGCCTGCTGATAGGCCTGTACCAGGAGGTAGGGGTTCAGCTGATCGTCGCGCAGGAAGTCGAGGGACCCGATCGCCGCGTGGGTGACGTTGGGTTCCTCCTCGCGCAGCTCCTCCTGGCTGACCCACCGGAGCTGCTCGGAGAGGTGAGGGATGGAGGCGTGGATCTGCCTCGCGTAGGCCAGATCGTCCTCGTCGTACATGACGAACCGCAGGCCGGTCTTCTCCAGCTTGAAGTCCACGCCCGACACCTCCAGCAGCTCGCGGTGGAGGGCGGGGAAGAGCTCGTTGCTCTGCAGGCAGAAGTCGAAGAAGAAGTCGGGGAGCTGGTGCGGACGATCGAGCCGCACCGGCTCGTCGGGGTTCTCTTGCCGGCGCTTGGAGAGCGTCTTGAAGAAGATGACCCCGCAGCCCAGCCCCACGGACTCGCCGATGGGCCACAGCCCCCCCGCCGAGGCCCAGGAGGCGTTGCCGGGCTTCTTCACGTCGATGACCGTGATGGACAGCTCGCGGCGCTGGCTGAGGTAGTACGCCGCTGCCATGCCGACCACGCCGCCGCCCACGATGACCACGTCTGAAGTCTTGTTCACGAGACACCTCCTTCTTCGTCGAGGAAGGCGGCGAAGGGGATGGGGGCCAGCGGGAAGCGCGGGCGGAGCGAGCCGACCTGCTCGCGGCTGCGACCCGTCATGCGCACCAGTATCTCCACGCAGTATTGGCCGCACATCTTCCCCTGGCAGTCTCCCATGCCTGCCCGAGTCGCCATCTTGAGGTGGGAGAAAGTGTTGGAGCCGTCCTGGATGGCCTGGGCGAGCTGTCCGCTCGTCACCGCCTCGCAGCGGCAGACGACGGTCTCCGGCTGCGGCATCTCGAGCAGGCCCGGCCGCAGCGCCGAGAAGCGCGCGAAGGCGCGGCGGAAGCGCTGAATGGCGAGCAGCCGGGAGCGCGCGGGCCGGGCCTGGCGCTCGGCATCCTCGACGCTCAACTTCCCCATGTCCACCAGGCTCCCCAGCGCGGCCAGCTTCCCTTGCTCGCTCGCCGCCTCCGAACCGAAGACTCCCCCCACATCTCCGGCGACGTACACCCCCGGGAGCGAGGTGCGCTGCCAATCGTCCACCGTGGGCACCGCGGCCCGGTCCATCTCCGACAGCTCGTGCTTGCATCCCAGGAGCTGGGTGAGCTGCACGCGCGGGATGAAGCCGAAGCTGGTCCCCAGGCAATCCGCTTCCAGGGTGCGCGCCTGTCCGCGCACCGCTCGCCCCTGCGCGTCATGGGGCGCCACCACCACGGAGGACAGCTCGCCCTCTCCCCGCGCCTCGACGATACCCCATCCGTGGTGGATGGGGATGCCCGCCGCGCGCAGGTACCCCATGAGAGACACGCCCTCGCGCAACAACTCCACGTTGGACAGCAGCGCCGGGAATTGGCTCACCAGTTCCCAGCGCCGCCCCATCTCGAACACGCCCAGCACCTGGACACCGGCCTCGTGCAGGTTCTTGGCGGCCACCAGCAATAGCGGCCCCGTGCCGGCGAGCACCACGCGGCGCCCCGGCCGCACCGCCCCGCTCTTCACCTGGAGCTGCAGCCCCCCCACGGAGGACACCCCCGGCAGCGTCCACCCGGGGAAGGGCAGCGGCCATTCATAGCAGCCGGCGGCGACGATCAGCCTGTCGAAGGACAGGGTGGACAACCTCTGCCCCTGCAGCAGCGTCAGCTCCCGGGTGTCGGCGTCCGCGCCCACCACCTGCGTCTCCAACGCCATGGTGATCGCTCCCTTCACCTCCTCAAAGGAGCGCAGCAGCTCCTTGGCCCGCCGTTTCGTCCTGTCCTTGAGCTCCTCCGGCGCCTCCGAGCCCCCTTGCTTCTGGGGCTGACGGAAGATGGCCCCCCCGATGGCCTGGTTCTCATCAATGAGGACGCAGCTCCCCCCGCTCCGCGCGAGCTGGATGGCGGCATTGATCCCTGCAGGCCCCGAGCCGATGATGACCGTCTCCGCGTGTTTGGATATGTTTGGGGGCATCCGGTCACTGCCTTGATTCTTGTCCAAGTGGCACTCCTCTTCTCTATTCGCTATGGGCGGCCTCGAAGATGTTCGCGCGCGTGCGCACCTGCATCCCCTCCCCGACGCGCACCTGGCAGGCACGTGCCTTCCTGCCGTCGACCAGCACCTGGCACGCGTAGCAGATGCCCATGCCGCACCAGGCGCCGGTCTCCAGGGCCCGATCCGTGCGGCAGATGGCCCGCTGCCCCAGGGCGGTGAGCACGGTGAGCACCGTCTCCCCCTCCTTCGCGCGGATGGCCTGTCCGTCGACGGTGACGGACAGATCTCCGCGGCCGATGGGGATCAAATCATTACGCCGCTCGCCGGGTTGCCCGGTGGCGGCCATCTCTTCGACCTTGCTACGATGTATCATGGACGCACCCTGCTCCTCGATCGTGATCGATCAGTCGCGCCGCGCCATGCGTGCCGGATCGGGGGCCCCCGTCTCGATGGGCAGCTCCGGGTTGCGGGCCCACTCGTTCCAGGACCCGAAGTAGAGGCGGACATCGTCGATGCCCGCGTCCTTCATGGCGATCAGCGTATTCGAGGCGCGCGCCCCCTTGAAGCAGTACAGATACACGCGGGACCCGGGCTCGATCCCGACCTCCGCGCAGATCCGACGCACCTCCTCCGCGGGGCGGAACCAGGGGACGCCTGCGTCCTTCCGCATCATTCGGTACCACTCGATCCAGACCGCGCCCGGGATCCGGCCCTTGCGGGGCGCGAAGTCCTTTCCGTAGGGCGACGAGCTCTCGCCCGTCCACTCCTCGAGATCGCGCACGTCGAGCATGATGATGTTCGGGTCGTCGAGCGCGTCGCGCATCTCTTCCCAGGTGACCAGCATCGCCCGATCGACGTCTGCGGTGAACGTCCTCGCCGCGACCTCCGGCGTCTCCGTGGTGGTCGGGCGCCCCTCGGCGCGCCACGCCTGGAGCCCTCCGTGGAGGACCTCGACCCGCGGGTGCCCCAGGTACTTGAGCAGGAACCAGCCCCGGCAAGACTGCCCGTAGCCGTTGCTCATCGCGTCTTCGTAGAGGACGACCCGCTCGTCGCCCGAGACACCGGCCTCGCCGAGCTGCTTCGTGAAATCGGCCTCCATGGCGCTGAGCCCCTCGAGTGTGGACATCGCCAGGTAGGTGAAGATCGCACGGACGTTCACGGCGCCCGGGATGTGCCCCTTCGCGTATTCCTCGGGGCTGCGTGTGTCGACGATGGCAATACGCTCACCGCACGCCATCGCGTTCGCCAGGTCTGCCGGTTGGATCAACGGTGATTGGCTCATGTAATTTCTCCCCGGGGTGCGGAAAAGATCGCCTTTGGCCACGCGACACTATGACGATGGGCGAGCGCAGCTGCCCGAGCGCTCTGGCGACCAGTTTCCATGAATTCCCCGGGAGAATCGGCCATCCGCCGGCTTATGTCAATAGGAAAGAACTATCGCGGGGCTGCTCTCCGGCCGCAGGACCGCGTCCGAGGCGCCTCCGCAGCGCGAGGTCATGAGCACGGCAAAATCTGCGAGTGACGGGGGCTTGGGATCACCGTCACAATGACAATTTCCTCACTGCAGATCTTGCGGTCGAACGCGGCACCTCATGTGCGTCAGGGCTTTGCGTCGTGCCCTGGACAAGCCCATTCTCTCGGCATTTGCGGGGCGAGCGTGCTCGGCATGGCGGCCGAGTTCGCGGGCGAGCTCGCCGCTCGGCCAGCATCGCCCGGCGCGCGACGCGGGTCGGCGGCCTGATCTACCTGGTGGTCCGGCGATCCTGTCCACCGTCGACAGCGCCCCGCCGACCACGTCCACGAGCTCGTCGCCCCGGCGTCGCGCTTGACCCCCCATTTCGTTCGCATGGTGGAGGCCGCCAAGCCGCCCGTCTCGGCCCACCACCATCGAGAAACCCCTCCCCGATCGTGCTGACCGGAGCTGTGCGAGGCCGTCCGGAGCCACGCTCCGGGTTCATCGCACAGCCTGCTTCCGTGGACTGCGGCGCATCGGGTACTCGGTCCGCCGGAAATATTCCCACATGAAGCCTCTTAACCGCGGTGGGCTGCCCATGTCGCTGTCCATTGCAGGCCTCCTCACCACTCGCATCAAGGGCACGCTCCACGGACAGCGTGTCCGGCGCTGCGCTCCCCCCGACATCCAGGAGATTTTTCATGCCGACCAAGTCACGGCGTCGCCACGCCTTTGCCTTGCTTCTGTTCCCGCTCGCCCTCGGCGGGCTCCCTGTCCACGCTCACGGCCTCCCGCCGGGTTCGACGCCCAGCCCAACGGCGGCCGCTGGCGCGTGGAACGACATCGTCAACCTCAGGACCGGCGGCATGGTTCGCGGGCAGATCGATCGAGCGCGGTGGCATCAGGAGACGCAGTCCAGGTGCCGACCGGCGGAGCGTTGTCGTCACCGGTAGATCCGTCCGGCGGCGAGGCGCGCCGCGAGAGCGGCCCAGAAGCTGTGCCGCCACGCCCGGCTCCAGGCGCTCAGCTCCCGTCGTCGCCGCCAGCGCGGGGCGACCACGGCGAGGGTGACGAAGGCCAGCCAGAGGCCGACGTTGAGGAGCATGACGCCGACCAACTCCCCGAATAGCAGACAACCCGCGATCGAGGCGGCGACGCCGGCGAAGATCACCGCCTGGACGTTGCGGTCGCGCTCGGGTGCATCCATTGCCAATTGGAAGTGCACGCCGACGACGACCTCATGGCCCCGCGCGTGAACCGTGATGTGGACCAATCTCCCGGGCTCGTGCGAGGAGTGCCACCAGCACGCCCTGGCGGGGCAATCCAGGGCTTGCAGGTCGTGAGCCCCGCTCATCGAGTCGATCGCGGCGGTCACAGCGGGTAAGTCGGCGGGGAAAGAGCGCCAGGCCGTGTCCGGCGCGTCGAACCGCCAGCGAGGCGAGGGCCGCTCGTACGGCAACAGCCCTGTCCGCACGGTCGTGGTCCCGGGGTGTCCTTCTGCAAAGCGCGACAGGACCATGCGAATATGGGTCGATTCGCGCAGCGCCCAGGCGAGGTCCGACTGGCGCGTGGCTGGCAATGCCGGGATGGGTTGGCTCATGGCGGGTGTCTTCTGGATCACGGGTGCCGTCGGTCGTCGCCCGCGGTTCATGACCGGCCTCATCCTGACAGTGTGACCATCAAGATCTCGTCAATTTGTAATGAATGTGCGGCCCCGAGCGATCACGCCACCGGGCACTGCTCAGTCTTGACGATTCCTTGATCTCATCGGTGGCAGGTTGTCAGCACCATGCCTGACCTCGTCGCTCCTGCATTCGACTTCGAGCCTGCGGCGCGCTCCGTCTCCGCCGAGCGAGCGCCCGATGTAGCCGCCGCACTACACGACCCGCTCGAGCTCGCCAAGGCGTTGATGCGCTGTCCCAGCGTGACACCACGCGACGCCGACGCCCTGGGGGTGCTCATGCGGGCGCTGGGGGGCCTGGGCTTCAAGTGCCACGAACTGCACTTTCGTGGCGCCGATGGCACCCAGATTCGTAACCTCTATGCGCGGCTGGGCGAGGGCCGTCCACGCGTCTGCTTCGCCGGCCACACCGACGTGGTGCCGGCAGGGCAGGGCTGGAGCTTCGCTCCATTCACGCCGGTGCTGCGTGACAGGGTGCTCTACGGCCGCGGTGCCTGCGACATGAAGGGGGCGATCGCCTGCTTCGTCGCCGCCGTCGCTCGCTTCCTCGCGGCGCACCCGCACGGCTTCTTCGGTTCGATCAGCATGCTCATTGCTGGAGACGAGGAGGGCGACGCCACTGCGGGCACCGAACCAATGCTCGCCTGGCTAGCCGAGCAGAACGAGATCCCGGAGGTATGCATCGTCGGCGAACCGACCTGCCGCGCGCAATTGGGGGACATCGTCAAGATCGGACGTCGGGGGCAGCTCAGCGGCAGCGTGAAGGTTCGAGGTCGGTCCGGGCACACCGCTTACCCCGAGCTGGCCGACAACCCTGTGCCGCGCCTGCTCCACTTCCTGGAACAGCTCGACATGGCCCGGCTCGATCAGGGCTCCCCACACTTTCCCAGCTCCACGCTGACGATCACCTCGATCGACGTCGGCAACCCCGTCACCAACATGATCCCGGCGACGGCGTCGGCGAGCTTCGACATCCGCTACAACGACCACCACACCCGCCAGAGCCTCGAGGCCTGGCTGCGCTCGCTTGCCTCGGCACATCTCGGTCCCCATCACGTGCTGGAGCTATGCGGCACGGGTGACGCGTTCATTACCACGCCGTGCGCCTTGACCGAGACCGTGTGCGCGGCGGTCACCGAGCACACTGGTCTGTACCCCCGCCTCGACACCTCCGGTGGCACGTCCGACGCGCGGTTCATTCGCAGGTACTGCCCTGTCGTCGAATTCGGACTCGTCGGCGCGACGATGCATCAAGCCGACGAGCGTGCGTCGCTGGCCGACATGTCGCTCCTGACGTGCATCTATCACTCCGTGCTCGACCGCATGGTCGCCGCAGAGGCGCACTGACCGTCCCATGGATGCACGCCGTCCGGAGCCCGACCCACTGCTGACGCGCGTCGTCGCCGACGAAGCAGAGCAGCAGCGCGGTAACCTCAAGGCGTTCCTCGGCGCCGCACCTCGCCGCGTCTCGCATCATCTGCCGATACTAACCTTCCTTCGGTATTAGGACCAAAGGGCACTTTGAAGCCGTCAATACGTGCCTCGTCGCCTGGTTCCGAAGACATTTTGGAGACTCTTCACGCTGAAGACGCTACAAGGGTTGTATCTATTCAGCGACGACGCGAGGAGTTCCTGGCGGCTACGAGGTCGGCCCGCGCACAGGCCAGGTCGTTCTCGACCCGTTCGATCCGCGCGGCGAGCCTGTCGCACTCAGCGACCGCTGCCGCTGCGGCCTTCAGTTCATGCCAGGCTCGGGTCGCAGTGGGCGTCAGGCAGCGCGGGCGCCCGGCCGAGTTCATGTCGGCCTGGATCAGGTGCGTCGCTTCCGGGATGAGGGTCATCTGCCGGGACGCCGCGTAGTCGGCCGGGATGCCGAGCGTCTGGTGGATGCTCGATATGTATTCAGAGTAGTTCATCGTGCCAAGGTCGGCACTATTCGCCGCGCAGGGGGAGCGGGCCGAGATCGTCCATCCTATTGATCGGGACGCCGGCAGCGCGCAAGATGCTGGGATGCGGCGGGGTGTCTCCTGGTCCTGCGGTGGTCGGGTGCGCAGCTGCCCCGGACCGCGGTATTTGGCGGGTCTGGATGCTATCGCCGGTCTGTCGAGGTGCTCACGATGGGGAGCCTGACGAAGAACGTGCAGCCCGAGCCCACCGTGCTCTCGACCCACACGCTGCCGCCATGAGCCTCCACGATCCCCTTGACGATGAATAGTCCGAGTCCGGTCCCGAGGCTCGCCGAGTCTCGGACCTGCCAGAAGCGATCGAAGACGTGGGCGAGGTCCTGTGCGTCGATTCCCGGGCCGGTGTCGGTCACCGAGAACGTCACCGCATCGTCCGAGCGCTCCGCCCGGACCGTGATCTCCCCGCCCGGCGGTGTGAATTTGAGCGCGTTCGTGAGCAGGTTGGTGAGGACCTGCTGGAGTCGTGCAGGGTCCGCCGCGATGGCCGGCAGCGCCTCGGGGAGCTCGCTCCTGATGCGAATCGACTTGCTCGTCGCAAGGCCTGAATTCGCGTCGAGCACCTCGGAGACGAGCGACGCCGCTTGAACCTGCCGGAGCTCGATCGACAGATGCCCGGCCTCGATGCTCGCCGAATCGAGGAGGTCGAGGATGAGGCGGTCCATGCGCTCGGCCGAGCGCTGGATCCGCGCCAGAAGGGGCATGGCCGCGGGGTCCGCGGAGGATTTGAGGAGCATCGCGATGTTCATGATGATCACACCCAGCCCGTTCTTCAGGTCGTGCGAGACGACGGCGAGTACGTCCTGACGGGCGCAAGTCGCTCGCCGGGCGCGCTCATACAGCCGAGCGTTGTGGATGGCGACGGCGACCCGATGGCCGATCTCCTCGGCGAGATCGAGATCGTCGGCGGAGTAGCGTCGACCTGACTCCGCGGCGATGAAGGTGAGCGTCCCGAACGTCGCTCCCTGTGCGACGAGGGGCACGACCATCATCGACCTCGCGCCGGTCATGCGAATGACCTCCGCGTGCTCGTCGTCGTGCGCGAACGCGGCGGGGTGGTGGACCTCGCTCAGAAGCAGCGGCTTCCCTGACGCCAGGACCCTCGACTGAGGTGTCTTCCCTCCGGGGCGGGGCGTGAAACCACCCACGCTTGCCCCGAGCTCTCGCTGCTTCTGCGCGTCCGCGAAGACCACCTCGAGTCGACGTGCCACGCCGTCCTCCCCCACTTCGTCGATGAACGACAGGTCGGCGAGGAACGGGACCGTGAAGCGCACGATGGCCGCGAGGATCTCTTGATCGGACAGCGAGGAGGCGAGCAGCGCGCCCAGGTCGGCCAGCGCGCGCTGCTTGCGTTCGGCGAGCTTGACCCCGATGATGTCGCGAAACGCCAGGGCGGCGCCCGAGACCCGTCCTGCGCGCCGGAGGGGGGCGCACGTGTAGTTCACCGGGAACGCGGCGCGGCCTCGACTCAAAAGCAGGCACTCGTCGCTGCGAACCGGCTGGCCCCGACGCATGGCGACGTCGAAGGGCCACTCCTCGTCGGTCAGCGGTGTGCCATCGGCGTGTCGGAGCTGGACGACCTCGCGGACGAGCCGCCCTATCGCCTCCTGGGCCCGGTGCACGACGAGCTGTTCGGCGGCGGGATTGAAGAGGGTGATGCGCCCGGCCAGGTCGACGGCGATGACACCCTCTCCGAGGCTCCTGGAGACGTCGCGGGCGAACGCGAACTCGTCACGGATGGCCTCCGTCATTCTCTCGGCGGCTGCCTGCTTCAGCTCGGCCCCGGCGCGCTCCGTCTCGGCGGTCGCGCGGGCGCTCTCCGTGGCTCCCTGCCTGGCCTCGATGATCGCCTGGCGGTCGACGGCGATCGCCAGCTGGTTGACGACCGAATTGATGAAGACCAGATCGCGCTCGTCGAACGTGGTCCGCGCCTCCAGCTGGAGGGCGCCGAAGATCGGGCGCCGAGCGACGACGAGCGGGAGCAGGACGTAGCTGTGATTGGACCCGATCTCCGCCGCCTCTTCCACCGGTTCGACGCCCGAACGCACGAGATAGGCGTATGCACGCTCGGCGTGCGCCAGGGCCACTTGCAGCCGCTCGGCGCTCTCTTCCGGGGGCCGCCAGACGAACGCGCGAGGCGTGCCCGATGTCTCGGCCTCCATCAGGAAGATCGAGCAGCGGAGCGGGAGCGTTCGCTCGATGACGGCGATGACGCCCGGAAGCGTGCGCTCCACGCTCTCGAAGCACGTCAGCAGCTTGCTGATCTCGTAGAGGTGTTGAAGCCTCTCGTAGGCGAGTTCCGGAGGATCGGTCATGGCGTGCCTCCGGGCGGTCGGTCGATGCGGTCGATGCGAGCTCCGATGCGCGCGCCTCCGTCGGAGATGCCGAGGTCATAGCTGCCCCAGTCATGGCGGCTGCCTCGCGTCTTGACCACCGTGAGGGTCGGCCGAAGCTCTCCTGGCCCCTGCAGATAGCGGAGCAAGAGCAGGTTGTCGGTGATCGGCGAGAAGCCACGCCCGGTCACCGCCTCCATCGAGAACATCGAGCTGCTCTCCAGCGTGAGCAGGCTCGTCACGCCGAGTCGCTTGAAGCGAGCGGCGAGGGCGTACAGCAGTTGCCTCAGCTCACCGGCGGGCGTCTCGTCGGAGGCGAGGTGGCTGGCGCTGTCGAGCGCCAACCGGCGCACCTGGTTGGTCTGGATCTTGTCGGTGAGGATCGACAAGAATTGGTTGGCGCGGACGTGCTGACGCGAGAGGTAGACGATCTCGACGCGCCCCTCGTCGACCGCCTCCTTGAGCGGGAGCCCGAGCCGCTCGGCGGCCCTGAGGATCTGCGCGGGCCCCTCCTCGAGCGCGACGTAGAGCCCCGGCTGCTGGTGTCGCGCACCTTCGACGAGGAACTGGATCGCAAGGGTGCTCTTGCCGATCCCGGCGCTGCCCGACACGAGGGTCACGCTGCGCTCGAGCAATCCTCCGCCCATGAGCGCGTCGAGGCCCGGAACACCGGAGCCGAGCCGCGCCGCTTGTACGGGTGGCAGCGGCACATCAGGCGGATCGGAGACATCGTAGCGGGGAAACAGCGTGATCCCGCCGGGCTGAATGACGAGGTTGTGGCGGCCCTTGAGATGGGCGGTATTGCGGAGCTTGTACACCTCCAGATACCGTTGACGCTCGCACCCCTCCTCCACGGAGGTCAGGAGGATGACGCCGTCGACCACGGTCTCTTCGACGCCGAAGCGACTGATCTGGTTCGAGCCGTAGGGGATATCCGTGGCGAAGAATCCGACCGCTTGATTGTTCTGGACGATGCTGCACAGCTGGAACATCTTCTCCCGGGCGACCTGCGGATCTTTCACCTTGTGCAGGAAGACCGAGACGGAGTCGATGCTGACCCGCCTGGCTCCCATCGCTTCGATGCGCTCCATCATCATGAGCAGGTGCCCCTCGACCTCGATCTCAGGCTGCGGAATGAAGACGATCTCGAGCATGCCGCGCTCGATCTCCTCGTCGAGGTCCCACCCGATGCCGCGAGCCGTCGAGATCAGCCGTTCGCGCGTCTCCTCGAAGGAGAACATGATCCCCTTCTCGCCGAGCTTCGCACCTCGGTAGAGGAACTCGAGCAGGAGCAGCGTCTTGCCGGTCCCGGCGACCCCGCCGACGAGGAAGCTCGATCCGCGGGGAATGCCCGGTCCGAGCAGGTCGTCGAGCCTGGCGATGCCGGTCTTGCAGCGCGGCTCCTGCGGTGTGACGCCCTCCCGCTTGATGATCACGCGGGGCGCGAACACCTCGATGCCGCTCGCGGTGATCACGAACGGATGCGCGTCGCGGCTGTGCTCGGTCCCACGCATCTTGATGATCTGGAGGAATCGCTGCTGCTCCCCCGACTGCTCCCGCTGCGTCATCGTGATGATGCCGTCGACGATCGAGAAGAGCGGGTTCACCTGGAGCGCATCCAGGCCATATTCGCCGAGGAAGAGGGCGGTGATCTCCCAGGCCATGAGCTGGACCGCGAGCTCGTAGCTGAACTTCCGCAGCTCCTCGTCGGACTGCGCCAGCTCGTCGAAGACCTTGAAGCTGTCGATGACCACGATGGCGGGCCTGAAGCGCATGACCTCCTGCATCACCAGCCGCGAGGTCTCCTCGAGCCCTTTCGACCGGAGGATGACCCCGAGGTCGGCGAAGTGAACGCTGGTGTCGAGCTGCGCCGGGTCGAAGAAGCTGAACTGGCTGATGTGGGCCAGCGACTTGGCGGTGGGCTCCGAGAGGGTGCCGAAGTAGAGCGCGCGGTGCGTCGGCGTGGCATTGTGAAAGCAGATCTGCTGGGCGAGGATGGTCTTCCCCGCCCCGGGCGGGCCCGCCAGGACGATCAGCGAGCGCTTCGGCAACCCGCCCGCGACCAGCGCATCGAGGTTCCGTACGCCCGTCTCGATGCGCTGGATGCCCTTGTTCCTCGTCGTCATGGCTTGCCTCCCTCGGCGCCGTTGCGCTCTGGATCGTGCTGCCGTCCCAGCTTCGCCAGCTCCGCGTGCAGCGGGGGGGTCAGGACCTCGGCCGTCAGGTGCCCGAGGACCCGGAGGAGCTCGACCAGGACAAAGCGAATGGCCTCCTCCAAATGTCCCTGCCCAAAGTGGACCGCGCGCTCCTGAAGATCCTCGTCGCGGAGCCTGGTCGCGTTCAAGGTCAGGGCGGTGAGCATCGGGAACCGCTCCGCGGCCTCGAGCAGCACGCGGTCCACGATCGCCGTGAGTGTCACGTCCCCGAGCGTGCGATGCGCGCGCTCTCGGATGGCTCCGAAGGCCTGGTGGTAGGTGAGCAAGAGCCGCTCCGGTGACGATGGCGATGATGCAGTTCGCTCGAGCCAGGCGCTCACGCACGCGCTATGCGGATCTTCGTCGACCATACATCGGAACCGCGAGCGTACCGCGGCCGCCCAGCTTTGCGAGCGAACTGGTGCATGAGCTGGCCGAGCGCCGCCGGCGCTTCGTTTGCTCGCCGGCATGGACGAGAGGACCGCGTTTTGCGAGCCGATTCGTCGACGCTGGCGAGGTCAGTCGCAGCACCCGCCGCTGGGTGCGGGCGGGTGGCGGATGCAGCTCGAGCACGCCGACGATCGCGCGGCGGGCCCGCGGCCTGCAAAGCAGGCCACGGCGGTCGAACGCGGCCCGCCGCTTGGCGAGCGCTCCGCGGCGGCCGGCCGATCGGCGAAATTCGCCGTTTGCCGGGGCGCCGGCGTGCTCGACAAGGGCTGAGCCCTCATACGGCAGGTCGTGATCGAGCGCCTGCCCCGCAGCCTCGGCCCGATCCATCAACGAGCTGATGCTGGCGACCGCTCGGGTCCCCGACGGTTACCTGTTCGCGCCCGCGGCGGATGGACGCGACCGCGGGCCGGGGAGGAGGGCCGGGCGGCGTGACGCTTCAACGTGGCCAGCATCGCGTCGACCGGGAGGGTGTTGATCACCTGGGCGGGGCCGGCCCAGCCGCGGCGTGCGACCCCGACGCCGAAGGTCTCGATGAATCGCAGCTCGTCGATCGTATGGGCGTCCGAGTCGACGGCGATCCGCACACCGGCCGCGACGGCGCTGCGGACCAGCGGATCGGGCAGATCGAGGCGCGCGGGCTGGGCGTCGATCTCGAGGTGCGTGCCGGTGCGCAGACAGGCCTTCAGGACCGCGTCGAAGTCGAGGTCGACGGCGCGCCGTCGGCCCAGCACGCGATTGAGCGGGTGAAACAGGAGGTCCACGTGCGGGTGCTCGATCGCGCGAAGGACCCGCCGGGTCATCTCGGTCCGCGGCTGATCGAAGTGCGAATGCACGGCCGCGCCGACGAGGTCGAGCTCCGCGAGCAGCTCGTCGCTCAGGTCGAGGCTGCCGTCGGCGCGGATGTTGACCTCGACGCCGGCGAGCACGCGGATCTTGGCGAGCTTGCGGTCCACGGCGCGGATCTCCTTGAGCTGCGCGCGCAGCCGGTCCTCGTCGAGCCCGCCGGTCATGGCGAGGTCACGGGTATGATCGGTGATCACGATATACTCGCGTCCGAGCTCGCTGGCGGCGCGGGCCATGGCCTCGATCGACGCCGATCCGTCGGTCCAATCCGTGTGCACCTGCAGGTCGCCGCGAATGTCGCTGGCGGCGAGCACGGCGGGCAGCTCGCCGGATTGCGCCAGCTCGACCTCGCCGGTGTCCTCGCGCATCTCCGGCGGGATCCACCCGAGGCCGAGCGCCTTGTATACATCCTCCTCGGTGCGGCCGGCGATGCGAAGCTCGCCGCGAAACAGGCCGTACTCATTGAGCTTGAGCCCCTTCTTCTGGGCGATCTTCCGCAGCGCCACGTTGTGCGCCTTGCTCCCGGTGAAGTACAGCAGCGCGGCGCCGAATTGCTCGGGGGCCAGCACGCGCAGGTCGGCGTCCATGCCGGTCGAGAGGCGCACCAGCGTCTTGGTGGGCCCCCTGGCCAGCACCGCCTGCACCTCCGGCAGCGACGCGAACGCGCTGGTGACGGCCTCGGCTTCGGTGGCGGCGACCAATATGTCGACATCCCCGATGGTCTCGCGGTGCCTGCGGAGCGAGCCCACCGCGGCGGCCTGCACGACCCCCGGGATCTGCGAGAGCGCCGCCTCGATGCGATGGGCGACCTGCAAGACCTCGCCGAGCGGGCGGCGTCCGGCCGCGCCCTCATAAAGCTCGAGGGCCTCGAGGATCTTCTGCTCGCTGCGCTCGCCGAAGTGCGGGATCGTGCGAATGCGGCCCTGCTTCGCGGCCCGCTTCAGGTCCGCGACGCTGCGCACGCCGAGGCCTCGCCACAGCTCGTGGACCTTCTTCGGGCCGAGGCCCTCGACGGCGGTGAGCTCGAGGATATCGATCGGGGTCTGCTCACGAAGCGCCTCGAGGTCGGCCATCTTGCCGGTCAGGATCATGCCGGCGATCCGCGCGGCGATGCCCTTGCCGATCCCCGGCAGCTCCGCGATCGCCTTCTCTCCGCCCTCGTCGTGGAGCTCCGCGAGCGGTCGATCGAGCGCGGCCACGGTGTAGGCGGCCCGCTCGTAGGCCTGGGGTTTGAAGGGCACTCCGTCCATCTCGAGGAAGAGCGCCATCTCGCGCAGGGCCCGCGCCAGGGCGGCATTGTCGGGGCGCTTGCGGCTCATGGCAGATCCTCCTCACAGCCCGAATGGGTAGGTGTCCGGGAGCTCCGCGCTCGGCCGTCGCGCGAGCGAGAGGGGCTCCACGGCGTGGCTCTCGTCGAACCAGATCAGCTCGTCGAATTGCAGCGGCAGGCTCGCGGAGAAGTAGTGGCTGGCGAGCTCGGTGTCGGGGCGATAGATGACGCCGATGGCCCGCTCGAGGCGCGGCGGCAGCAATTGCTCGCGGACATCCCTCCGCTGGGGTTCGCGCAAATGCAGCATGAACGCGGGCACGCCAGCGTCGTGGCACAGCCGCTCGTAGCTCTCCGGGTGCCCGGGGCGCACCTGCATGCGCTGCATGGGCTCGCCCCAGTTGTGGGCCGCCGCCACCGTGCCGTGGTCCGTGCCGAAGCCGACGATATAGGCGCCCTCGCCGTAGTTCGTGCGGCACAGCTCGCCGACGTTGAGCTGGCCGCGCCGGCTCATGTCCGTCGCCCGGGCGTCCCCGAGGTGAGAATTGTGCTCCCAGACGATGCCGCGCGCGCCCGGGCCGTGCATGGACAGGAGGGTCTGGAGGGTGTCGAACATATGGGTGTCGCGCAGGTTCCACGAGGTCGCGGAGCCGTAGTACATGGCGCGATAGTAGCGCTCGGCGTTGGCGACCACGCGGGCGTTCTGGGCGGCGTCGAAGAAGCGCTCGCCGTCGGTTTGCGCGTACTCGAGGCGCCTGCCCAGCAGCTCGCGGAGCATGGTCGTGACGACCACCTCGGAGCTCGCATAGTGCCCGACGAGCACGGCCTGACCGTAGGCGGCCGGGTCCTTCTGCCAGGGGGTGAGGGTGCCGTAGCGGGCGCGGGCGACCCGGGCGGCGTCGGGGTCGACGCGGTCGAGGTACTCGAGCACGTGGGCGATCGAGGTATACATGCTGTAGAGGTCGAGGCCGTAGAAGCGCGCACGCCTCGCTGAGTCGTGCTGCGCGAGGTTGCGGACGCGCAGCCATTCGACGAACTCGCTGACCTCCTCGTTGCGCCACATCCAGGTGGGGAAGCGGGAGAAGGGGGTGAATTCCACGCTGGAGCGCGGCAGGTCGCCGGAGACGTAGTGGTTGATGCGCATCGCGTCGGGCCAGTCCGCCTCGACGGCGACGAAGTTGAAGCCGCAGCGCTCGATCAGCGCCCGGGAGATGCGAGCGCGGGTCCGATAGAACTCGCTGGTGCCGTGCGTCGACTCCCCGAGGAGGACGAGGTGGGCGTCGCCGATGCGCTCGATCAGGGCGTCGACCGCGGTGTCGGCGTCCAGGTCCTGGAGCGGCTCGGCGGCCTCGCGGATCAGCCTGCTGACCGGGCCCGGAGCCGCGGGCTTGCCGGGTGCGCGGATAATCCGGTTCTCGTCCTCATCCTCTTCGGGCCAGCCCTGCTCGCCGATGAGGGGCACGAGGCGCACCTCGCCGAGCGACTCCACGTGAAAGTCCCCGTCCGTCCGCGTCACCTTCGTGAGCACCTGCGAGGTCTCGTCCGGTCCCACGGGGATCACCATTCGACCGCCCGGCGCGAGCTGGTCGAGCAGCGCCTGCGGGACCTCGGGGCCGCCCGCCGCCACCACGATCGCATCATAGGGGGCGTGCACGGGCCAGCCCAGCGTGCCATCCTCGTGGAGGAGATGGATATTGTGGTATCCGAGCCGCTCCAGCCGCACGCGCGCGCTGTCGGTCAGCGACGCGAGCCGCTCGACGGTGTACACCTCCTTGGCGAGCTGGCCGAGGATGGCGGCCGAATAGCCGGAGCCGGTCCCGACCTCCAGCACCCGCTCGTCGCCCTTGAGGCCGAGCGCCTGGATGCTGAGGGCGACGATGTACGGCTGTGAGAGCGACTGGCCGTCACCGATGGGCAGCGGTGTGTCCTCGTAGGCGAACTCGAGCAGTCCTTCCGGCACGAACGCCTCGCGCGCCACGGCGAGGAACGCCGCGAGTACGCGCTCGTCCTTGATGTCGCGGCCGGCGAGTTGTAGTTCCACCATGCGCATACGCTGCTCTGTCGGGCTCATGGAACACCTCGTCTTCGGCCGGATCGCCGCCGAGAAGATACCCATAATCGCGCCCATGTCGAGCGTGCTGATGCGTCGCGCATCGCGCGTCGCGGCGCGGCCGACGACCGAATGAGATGCGTCGTGGTCGGGGCGCATCCTTCGCACCGCGAGGGGGTGGCGCGTCACCGGCCTCGTGCATGGAACCTTCGTTCCATGCGTGGCCCGGTCCTGCGGGACGCGAGCGCGAGGGGCGAGCGCGCCCGCGGCTCGCTCACCGCAGCACGCTTGCCGATCCTGGCGCGGTCATCACAGTGGTGGGTCGTAAAGACCAGAAGGAGACTCTCATGAGCATCAGCATCAAATCCGATGAGAAGATCCAGCTCGATGTGCTCAACGAGCTCAAGTGGGACACCACCGTCGACGAGACCGAGGTCGGCGTACAGGTCCACCAGGGCATGGTGACCTTGACCGGAAATATCGCCTCGTACGCCAAGAAGATGGCGGCGCGCAGTGCGGCGCACCGCGTGCACGGTGTGCTCGACGTGGTGGACAACATGCAGGTCAAGATCCCGAGCCGCTGGGAGCGCAGCGACGAGGATATCGCCAGGGCCGTCCGGGACGCCCTGAGGTGGGACGTGCTCGTGCCGGACGAGGCGATCACGTCGACCGTCTCCGGCGGGGTGGTGACCCTCCAGGGGGCCGTGGAGCAGCGGGCCCAGCGGACCGACGCCGAGCGGGCCGTGGAGCACCTGACCGGCG
>Ga0066600_10000302_pt1 | contig 18701 bp, 19 predicted proteins | sample Lowcelwee11metaG_FD_59486 | JGI IMG/M metagenome (GOLD analysis project Ga0066600, IMG submission 59486) | Freshwater pond sediment microbial communities from the University of Edinburgh, under environmental carbon perturbations - Low... | ecosystem: Environmental > Aquatic > Freshwater > Pond... | reverse complement strand
TTGTCGTTGCGTTCGACGATCAGATCGACCACGTAGTCGACCCGCAGCGCATGCGCCGCATGCGGGGTCGTCGCGAGCGCCGCGAGCAGCAGGGCATGGTAGAGGCGGGTGCGCGACATACGGCCTCCGGTGCGACCTTCAGGGCCGGCGGTTGAAGACCACGCCGGCGAACTTCTCCGGCGGGAAACTGGCGACGGCCTTGTCGATGGCGTCGGTGCCGACCTGGCCGTAACCGACCACCAGCACCACCAGATCGGCGAGGTCCGACAGGATCCGCGCGTCCGGAGACCCCTGCACCGGCGAGCCGTCCAGGATCAGATGGCGGTTGCCGTGATGCGCGCGCAGCGAATCGATCATCGCGCGCATGCGGAACGAACTGAAACTCTCGCCCGGGGTTTCTCGGCTGCGGCCGAACGGGATCAACTGCAGCCGCGGCACGCCGGTGGGGTAGACGATCTCGCCGAGCGCCACGTCGTCGTTTTCGAGATAGTCGATCAGCCCGCCGTGCGCGGCGTCGACCTGCAGCGCGCCGCCCTGCGCCGGATGGGTGGCGTCGCAGTCGATCAGCAGCGCCTGTCTGGATTCGTCGAAGGCGAACGCGGCGGCGAGATTGCGCGCGACGTAGCTGCCGCCGCTGCCGTGACGCACAGGCGCGACCAGGGTGACGAAGCTGCCGTCGACGTGCGACAGGCCGCTGCCCAGCGCGAGCAGGCGCGTGCGCAGCTCTCGGAAAGCGTCGGCATGTTCGCGCACCGATTCCTGGCGATGGATCAGCCGGCGTTCTTCCAGCTGGCGCGTGGTCAGCGGCCGATCGGGTCCGTCGTTCGTGCGCGCCATGCTGAGCGCGCGCGTGTCGCTGCGGTCGGCGCCAAGCCGGTCTGCATTCGAGTCGGAATCGTGGCTCATGCGAGCTGCATCTGCTTGAAGAGATAGGTCAGGCCGTACGCGAGAACCACGACGCCGAAAATCGAAGCGCTGAGCGCCATGCGTCCGTATTCGCGGCGCCGGTCGCGTCGGGTGCGGTAAGCGGGCACCACCGTCAGCACCGGGAAGTTGCCCTGGCGTTCGATCTGTCCGGGCGAGCGCACGCGCGGGTCGAAGCGCACCAGCAGGAACAGCAGGCCCAACGGCACCAGTGCCGCGACCGCCAGCCCGCCCATCGCGAAGTGCATGAAACGCAAACCGCTGGGACGCACCGGCATCTGCGCCGGATCCTGGATGCGCATGGTCAGGCCGCGGCGTTCGCGATCCAGTTCCATCGACACCCGCGCGTTCTCGCGGCGGCGCAGCATGTCCTGGTAGATGTCGCGATTCACTTCGTAGTCGCGGGTGAGTTCGGCCAGCGCGCTCTCCGCGGACGCGATGCGTCGGCCGCGGCCGAGTTCTTCGCCCAGCAGGCCTTCCGACGCGCCCATCCGCGACTGGATGGCGGCGATCTCGCGGCGGGTTTCCGCCAAGCGGCTGCGCAGTTCCTGGTACATCGGATTCAGCCGCGCATCGACGCCGGCATCGTCGCTGCGCGGCTGGCTGCGGCGCTGTTCTTCCTGGCGCATCGCAGCCTGGATGTCGGCCATCTGGTGACGGACGCGGACCACATCGGGATGCTTGTCGGTGTAGCTCAGCAGCAGGGTGTCGAGCTGGTTCTGCAGGTCCAGCAACTGCGTGCGGTACAGCGTTTCGCGGGTCTGCACCGCGGTCACCGCCGACTCGCCCGACAGCTGCGCGGTCAGTGCTTGCTCGCGGGAGCGCAACTCCATCAGGCTCATCCGCGTCTGCTCGACCTGGGTGCGCAGCACGCCGATCCGGCTGCTCACGTCGGTGGCGCTGCCGGGCTGCGCGTCGGCGTTCGCCGAGCGATAGGCCTGCAGGTTCGCTTCGGCCTCGGTGAGCTTGGCGTGATAGTCGTTGACCTGCTTGTCGATGAACTCGTAGGCCTCGCGGCTTTCGCGCTCCTTGCTGGCCAGGCTTTCCTCGATCAGCAGGTTCGCCATGGCCTCGGCGACCTTGAACGCGCGCTCCGGCTGGTTGTCGGTGTAGGTGATCTGCACCAGATTCTCGCGCGCATTGCTGATGCGGGTGCGGTCGCGGATCTGTTCGATCAGGCGGTCCTGCATCACTGCAGACGGCTTGTCGTCCATCCAGCCGCCGACGGTCAGGATTTCGCCCATGACCTTGCGCCCGAACACCACCTGCCGCGCCAGCCCGGCGCGGTCCACGGCCTGGGTCGAGACGGCGCGGTTCTCCAGCAACGGCTGCAGGATGTCGCTTTCCTGCGCCAGCACCGATGTGGACGCGACGTATTTGCGCGGCAGGAGGAACAGCCCGACCAGCAGCGCGATCAGCGCGATCGCGGCGAAGATGGAGACCAATACCAGCTGATAGCGGCGCGCTTCGTGCAGCAGCGCGGGCAGCAGTTCGTTCGGCGCCAGCGCGGATTGAGTGCCGTGCGTCCCGGCGCGCGCGCCCGGCGTGCGCCGGACGGGCAGCGATGTCGTGCTCATCGGAGCGTGCTCATCGAAGCGCGCCCATCAGAACGTACGCTCGGGGACCGTGATCACGTCGCCCGGCGCGACCGGGTAGTTGGTCGCGAGGTCGCCGCGGTTGAGGATGCGGTCGAGCTTCACTTCATAGGTCTGCGCGCCATCGCCGGATTTGCGGTGCAGTTCCGAACGGTCGGGCGCGGCGAATTCGGTCAGGCCGCCGGCCGCGAGGACGGCGTCGAGCACGGTCATGCCGGGACGGAACGGCACCGACACCGGCTGGCGCACCGCGCCGGTCACGCGCACGCGCGACAGGTATTCGTGGCTGCGCAGCTCGGTGAGGATCACCGCGACCTGCGGGTCGCGGACGTAGGCGGCGAGCTTCTCCTGGATGTCCTTGGCCACCTCCGGCGGGGTGCGGCCACCGGCCAGCACGTCGCCGATCAGCGGCACCGAGATCATGCCGTCGGGGCGTACGGGCACGGTGATACCGAGCTCGGGGTTGCGCCACACCGCGACCTGGACCTGATCGTCCACGCCGATCCGGTACGCGTCCACGGCCTGTGTGTGTCCCCCATCCATGGGTGGAGCGCCTGCGGCGGGGCCCTGGGTGGCGCAGCCGGCAAGCGTGAAAGCAAGGATGAGCGACAGGCACAGTGCTTGGACGCTTCGGATCGTAGACATTCTGTCCCCCGGTGATTCGCTTGGATTGTTAACGGGATCGGGCAAAGTTTGAGGCCAGTCACAAAATCGGCGTGCATCGGGTCTGCGCCAGACGAAAGAAAGGCCGCTTGCGCGGCCTTCCATGGGTCGGAGCATTGAAGCTGCGGTTATTTCTTCGGTTTCAGCGGCTTGGCCGGCTTGAGCTTCGCGGCCACCGCCTCGTAAGCGCTCTGGGTCGACGGCGACAGGTTCGGACGGCCGGCGAACACGCCCATGCTGACGCCGCCGGAGACGAAATAGGTTTCGCCGGCTTCGACTTCGAGATTCAGGATGTCCTTCGCCTCGGAATGCACGGTGTAGGCGTGCGCGCCGGGTTCGGCGACGTAGACGAAATAGCTGCCGTTGCTCAGCTTGCCGAGCTCGGTTTCGCCTTCGCGCACTTTGTAACTGATCGCGCCGCCGACGAACTTGCTTTCGCGGAAGAACACGATCTGACCCTTGCCTTCCGGCGGCGCGGCGATGCCGTTGGGCAGCGCTTCGGCGGCAGGTGCCGCAGCGGCCGGTGCGGCTTCGGGCGCGGCCGGAGCCTCCGTTGCAACGGGCGCTTCGGGCGCGGCCGGGGCGTCGGTGACCGGTGCTTCCGGCTCGGCCGGCGCGGGCGGCGCGGGCGGGGTGGCGTCCTGGGCCTGGACGGCGAGCGCGGCGGTCAGCAGCGCGGTGTAAAGAATGGTCTTCGACGCAAAACGCATGTGGGTCACTCCTGAAGGTGAAAATTAGAAGGGTGTGGGTGCTGGCGTCGGTGACGACGGTGTCGGCGCGTCCTCGCTGGCGACGGGCGCCGGCGCGGCCCCCGCGGTGTCCATGTTCGGTGCTGCGGCCGGGATCGGCGGCAGATGGATGGCTCCGGCCAGTTTCGCGTTGGCGGGTGTGCCGGCCGGGATCTCGATTTCGGTGCCGCGGACGAAGCCGCCGAGCGGCAGGATCAGCGAGACGCCCATCGCCGCGCCGGTCTTGTCACTGCCGCTGCCGCCCAACTTCATGCCACGCAGCTTGATCGGGCCGTCGGGCCCCTGCAGATAGCGCGCGGCGAGGATCAATTCCCCGGCCTTGCCGCCGCCGCGGCTGCGTTCGGCGTGGATCACTTCGCCCGCGCCCTCGGTGCCTGCCGGCAACAGCACGCCCTCGGCCGTGCTCAAGGGCTGCGCGAGGCGCAGCGCGAAGGTGTGTCCGCGCACGGCGGTCTTCGAGCTGATCGGGCCGACGACTTCGAGCTGCACCGGACTGCCGTCGGGCAGCGTGCAGCACGGTCCAGCGACAGGGGCCGCCACGGCCGGCGCGATGGTTTCGGCGGGGTTGGCGGACGCCCCATCGCCGGAAGGCGGTAGCGGGGTTGGCGCTGTCGTCGGGGCCGGCGACGGAGAGTCGGCGGCGGCGGGAGGGGCGGGCGTTTGCGCGATGGCGCCCGCGACGTTGCAGCCCAGGCACAGAAACAGAAACAGAAACAGCAGCACGGACGCATGCGCGCCCTTGAATTTGAAAGACATGGATTTCCCCCTTGCGGCGCGGATTATTGCAAACACCGCACGTCTGTCCAATCCCCGGCGGATGCGCCGCATCCGCCGATCCGCCGTCGGTCGCCTCGCGCTTGACAGTCGGAGTTCTTCTGGAAGTTAATTAGGAAATTACTTAACTATTGAATTCCCATGGATCGCGTCTTCGAAGCCCTCGCCTCCACCGCCCGCCGCAAGATCCTGGCCTATCTCAACGAAGGCGAATTGACCGCCGGCGAGATCGGCTCCCGATTCGATTTCAGCAAGCCGGCGCTGTCCGGCCATCTACGGATCCTCGAAGACGCCGGGCTGATTTCCCGCGAAAAACGCGGCCAGTTCGTCTATTTCCAACTGGTGCCGGATCGGCTGGCCAACACCGTTTTCGCCTGGGCCGCGGAAATCTGCCCGGTGGCGGGGCCGCTGAAGCGCGAAAGCCGCCAGCGCGCACGCGCGCCAAAGGCCATCGCCGCCGAACCCGCTGGCACGGACACGGGGGAACTGCCATGACCGCCACCGCCCGCACGCTGGACACCTTCCCGTCGGTGCGTCTGCCGTCGCAGTCCGGCGGCCTGCCGGTGGAAGTCGTGCTGATCGCGCAGATCGGCATCGGCGCCGGCAGCCCGCTGATCGCGTCGACCGCGGCGCTGCAGCGCGGTCACGACACCTTCGTCGATGCCCTGGACGAACCGTCCGCGCGCATCGGCGGCGCCGATTTCCAGCGCGGCGACGCGACATCCCTCTACAGCTTCGTCGTGGGCGCCGAAGGTCACCCATTCCACCGCCACGCGGGCCACCGCGTGTTCACCGCCATCTCCGGCAGCGGCGGCGCACTGCTCCGGTTTTCGACCGCGTCGCAGGACGGGATCGACGCCGACCCGCAGGCGTTCCTGCGTGCGCTGCGCCACGTCGAGATCCCGCCGGACTGCCTGTTCACCGTGCGCTTCGGTGGCGGCACCTGGCACCAGTTCCTGCCGCGCGATGCCGCCGCGGGGCATCCGGCGCTGTTCGCGCTGTCGTGCCACACCAACGAACTCGGCGGCGAGCTCGACGCCGAACAGCGCCGCCGGGTGCTGGCAAACGAGGCCGACATTCCCGCGCTCACCGAGCTGCTGCCGGAATCTGTGGTGGCGTTGCTCGCGGCGAGCGATGCGCGTGATGTGCCGACGATCACCCTCTCGCTCACCGCCGCGACCACCTCGCTGCGCGGCCGTTTCTGCGCACGCACGCGCGGCCTGTCCGGGCGCCTGCGCCGCGCGTTGGGCCGCTGGCGCCGGCCGGTGGGTTTTCTGGCCGACAGCGGCGCACCGCCGGTCGTTGAGTTGACCGAGCCGCCACCGCAGTCGCTGCTGTGGCGCCAGTTCGGCGACACCTTCACGCATCAGGATAGTTTCGCGCTGGAGATCGACGCCGCCGAATTGCCCGCGGCGTCGGCATCGCAACTGCTGGCTGGTCTGCTCGATGGTTTCCTCGAAAGTCGCCCGACCGGCGTGTCGCGGCTGATGGGCCTGCGCAACGTGCTGGTCAAGCCGCTGGGTCTGCGCACCTCGCCGCTGGGCTGCCCGGTGTCGTCGCTGTTGAACGACGCGCCGCAGCGTTTCGCCGGCCGGTTTCCGGTGCTGGAACAAGCGATCGATGCCGACGACCGTCGCGCACAGGTGGTGCTGGGCGCCGACGACAAACATCTGCGTTTCCGCTCCTGCGCCGGTGTCGAAATCCTGCCGAACGGCAAGGTCCGCTTCACCCTCGGCACCCGCGTGCGCAACCGCAATCTGTTCGGCGCCGTGTACATGCGCCTGATCGACCGCACCCATCGCCGCTACGTCGCCCCGGCGATGCTGTCGATGGCGGTGGGGCATGTGTTGGGCGCGCAGGCGCCGACGCGCACTGCGGCCGCTGCATTCGCATGGGGAGACGCACGATGATCACCTCTGCCAAGGCGATGAACGGGAGTCGAGATGTTCTTCCGCTCTCCGCAACATGGAAGGTAACGACCATCCGCGTGTTCGTGTCCTCGCTGGTCGCGGTCGCCGCCCCGGCGATCCTGTTGCTGCTGGTACTCCTGCCGCCGATCTTGTTTTCGGACATGGGCGACAGCGACGGGTGGATGTTCGCGATATTGGTCATGGCGGTCGCGACCATCTACTCCGCGTTCCACTTCGTAGTGCTGGGAATTCCCTATGTCCTGGTGCTGTGGAAGATCGGACGCTTCCGCTGGCTGCCCATGGTGTTGGGCGGTTTCGCGATGGGATACCTGCCGACGTTCTGCTTCACGGTACTGCCGTTTCTCTTCCATCACTACACAGCCACGGGGCTCAGTGGCGGTTCGGGGATCGTCTTGGGGGAAAACATGCGGTTGCCGCTGTTCGCCGGTGGTTTCGGCGCGCTGAGCGCGCTGGTCTTCCACATGACGTACCGATGGTTGTCGCGCGACAGCATAGGCCGCAGCCCGCCTGTGTCCGAGGCGAAAACGACATGACCGATCGTCCGGTCGCCACCGTGTATTTCAACAGCGCCTGCCCGGTCTGCCGCAGCGGCATCGAATGGCAGCAGGGTCAGGCGTCGTCGTGCGAGATCGAATGGATCGACGTCCACGGCACGCCCGAAGCGGTCGCGGACGTAGGCGCGGAGCTGGAGGATGTGCGCGAGCGTTTGCACGTCCGCGATGCGGAAGGGCGGATTCTGGTCGGCGCGGATGCGGTCGCGTTCGTGATGGGCAGCAGCCCCGGCCAGCGGTGGCTGGGACGACTATCGATGCTGCCGGTGATACGGCCGGTGATGCGATGGGCCTACGACGCTTTCGCGCGGGTGTTGTATCGGTGGAATCGTCGCAAAGGGCGGTGGTAGCCCGGGTAGAGGCCGCAGGCCGAAACCCGGGGCTTTCAAGAGATCGTAGACAACCGCGCCGGCAGATCTCGTTGTCCAAGAGGTGATGATCGGATTTCTATTCAAAGCCCCGGGTTTCGGCCTGCGGCCTCTACCCGGGCTACGCGTTTGTCATCCCGAACGAGGGCGAAGCCCGGGGAGGGATCTGCCTTCGATTCTGCCGGTCGGTGCGGCCGGTTCAAAAAAAGAAGAAGCAGGTCCCTCACATGCGTTCGGGATGACAAGTGCGGGTTCGATCTGACGGCGATGGGAAACCTCAGCCCTCCCAGGCCGGCAGCTTTTTCTTCACGGCCACATTCTTCAGCGTCACGTACTTCGGAAGACCGTCGCGGCCGTACGGCGGCGGTGATTCGCCGCGGATCAGCGGTTCCAGATAGGTGCGGGCAGCGGCGGTGATGCCGTAGCCATCCTTGCGCAGGAAGTTCGCCGGCATGGTCTTTTCGTGGTTGGCGACCTTGTCCAGCGGCGCGGCTTCGATCTTCCACTTGTACGGTGCGTTCGAGGTGCGCTTGATCACCGGCATGGTCGAATTTAGCCCCTTCATTGCGAACTGCACCGCAGCCTTGCCGGCGGCCATGGCCTGGTCGAGGTCGGTCTTCGAGACGATGTGCCGCGCCGAGCGCTGCAGGTAGTCGGGCAGGGTCCAGTGGACCTTGAAGCCGAGTTCGTCCTTCACCTTGCCCGCCAGGTAAGAGGCGACGCCGCCCAACTGGGTATGGCCGAACGCATCCTTGCCGCCGCCGGCGTCGGCGACGAAGATGCCGTCGGCGGTGCGGATGCCTTCCGAGGCCACCACCACGCAATAGCCGACCTTCGCCACCACTTTCTTCACGTTGGCCAGGAAATCGGCTTCGTCGTAGGCGCGTTCGGGGAACAGGATGAGGTGCGGCGCCTCGTCCGGGCCGCTGCCGGCCAGGCCCGCGGCGGCGGCGAGCCAGCCGGCGTGCCGGCCCATGGCCTCGTAGACGAAGACCTTGGTCGAGGTTTCGGCCATCGCCGCGACGTCGAAGGCGGCCTCGCGCACCGACACCGCCGTGTATTTGGCGGCCGAGCCGAAGCCCGGGCAGCAGTCGGTCACGGCCAAGTCGTTGTCGATGGTCTTGGGCACGCCGATGCAGGTCAGCGGGTAGCCGAACTCGGCCGCCAGCTTCGAGACCTTCAGCGCGGTGTCGGCGGAATCGTTGCCGCCGTTGTAGAGGAACCAGCGCACGTCGTGGGCCTTCAGCACCTGCAGCAGGCGCTCGTACTTGGCGCGGTCCTGTTCCACCGATTTGAGCTTGAACCGGCAGGACCCGAAGGCGCCGCCCGGGGTGTGGGCGAGGGCGCGGATGGCCGCGGCCGATTCCTTCGAGGTGTCGATCAGGTCCTCGCGCAGCGCGCCGAGGATGCCGTTGCGGGCCGCCAGCACCTTGACCTTGCGGGCGCGGGCTTCGGCGATGACCGCCGAGGCGGAGGCGTTGATGACGGCGGTGACGCCGCCGGACTGGGCGTAAAGGAGGGTTCCGGATGCCATGGCAGTGGGGACTCGGCGATTGGTCGTAGATGGGTTGGGGCGCGGCCCGCGAGCGGTTAAGCTGGCCGGGTTGCGCCGGGCGGACGAGTGTAGCGCCGCGGCCGAAGTTTCTCTCTTTTGGAGCATGCGATGCGATTGGTTCTCCTCGGCGCCCCGGGATCGGGCAAAGGTACTCAAGCGGCAAGATTGAAGGAACACCTGCAGGTGCCGCATATCTCCACCGGCGACCTGCTGCGCGCGGAAGTCGCGGCCGGCACCGCGCTGGGGGTCCAGGCCAAAGCGGTGATGGCCCGCGGCGATCTGGTCTCCGACGAGATCCTGCTGGGCATGCTGGAAGACCGCCTGTCGCGTGCCGATGTCGCCGGCGGTTTCATCCTCGACGGCTATCCGCGCAACCTGGCGCAGGCCGACGCCCTCGGCAAGCTGCTCGACCGTATCGGCCAGCCGATGGACCACGCGGTGCAGCTCGACGTCGACACCGACCTGCTGGTCGACCGCCTCGCTGGCCGCGCCAAGGCCGAAGGCCGCGCCGACGACAACCCCGAATCGGTGCGCAACCGCCTCAACGTCTACAACGACGTCACCGCCCCGGTCATCGACTTCTATCGCCAGCACGGCATGTTGAAGGTCGTCCACGGCGAAGGTTCGATGGACGACGTGTTCACGCGGATCGTCGAGACCATCGCTGTGGGTACGGAAGTCGGTTGATCTTGAAGTCCGTAGGCTGGGCTGAGCGCAGCGAAGCCCAGCGTGCAGAGAAGTTTCCGTTTGCGGTTGGTCTGCTGTCGACGATGCTGGGCTTCGCTGCGCTCAGCCCAGCCTACTTCGGCCCAACCTGCTTCGACGTTGTTTCCCTCACGTTGTCCTCATCTGCCGCGTACTGACGATGGACGATCGTGCAGAACGGGACGCTTCGGCGAATGATCCGCAACTTTTGAGAGTGATCGAATCTTGAAGCTTCATATTCTGGGCATCGCCGGCACCTTCATGGGCGGTGTCGCCGCGCTCGCGCGTGAACACGGACACGCGGTCGAAGGCAGCGACCAGGCGGTGTATCCGCCGATGTCCACGCAGCTCGAAAACCTCGGCATCGCGCTGAGTCAGGGTTACAAACCCGGCAACATCTCCGCCGACTGCGACGAGATCGTGGTCGGCAACGCGCTGTCGCGCGGCAATGCGGCGGTGGAACACGTGCTGGATCGCGGCATGAAATACACCTCGGGCGCGCAGTGGCTTGCGGAGCAGCTCTTGCCCGGTCGCGACACCCTCGCGGTGGCCGGCACCCACGGCAAGACCACCACGACGACGATCCTGAGTTTCCTGCTGGATCGCGCCGGCCGCGATCCGGGCTTCCTGATCGGCGGCGTTGCCGAGGACTTCGGCGTGTCGGCGCGCGTCGGCACCGGCCGCGAATTCGTGGTCGAGGCCGACGAATACGACACCGCGTTCTTCGACAAGCGCAGCAAGTTCGTGCACTACCGGCCGCTGGTCGCGATCCTCAACAATCTCGAATACGACCACGCCGATATCTTCCCGGACGTGGCCGCGATCCAGCGCCAGTTCCACCATCTGGTGCGCACCGTGCCCGGCCGCGGCCGCCTGATCGTCAACGGCGACGACGCGCATCTGGCCGAAGTGCTGGCGATGGGCTGCTGGACGCCGGTCGAACGTTTCGGCCTGCTGCGCGACGGCATGCCCGACGACGCGTTCGACTGGGGCGCGCGCCTGCTCCATAGCAAGGCAGGCGCTGCCGACGGCAGCGCGTTCACCGTCTTCAAATCCGGCAAGGCCGTGGGCGATGTGCACTGGCCGATGCTCGGCCTGCACAACGTGCTCAACGGACTTGCCGCGCTGGCAGCGTGCGATGCCGTCGGCGTCGATGTGTCCGCGGTGATCCCGTCGCTGGCCGAATTCCGCAGCGTCAAGCGCCGGCTGGAATGCCTGGGCGAAGCGCAGGGCATCACGGTGTACGACGATTTCGCCCATCACCCCACCGCGATCCGCACGACGCTGGAAGGCCTGCGCGCGAAAGTCGGCGCCGCGCGGATCGTGGTCGCGATGGAACCGCGCAGCAATTCGATGCGGCTCGGCGCGCATGCCGACGCATTGGCGCCCTCGCTCGATATCGCCGACGCGGTGGTGTTCCTGCATCGCCCGGAACTGGCGTGGGACGCCGGCAAGGTCGTGTCCGCCATCCGCGGCGACGCTCGCACGGCCGCGGATGCCGATGCATTGATCGCGACGCTGCGAGACATCGCGCGCGCGGGCGACCATGTCGTGTTCATGTCGAACGGCGGTTTCGACGGCGCGCCGCGGCGGTTTCTCGCGGCGCTGGGATGACGCCGCCATGAGCGACATGCTTCCGCATCAACTCCCTCTGTTCCCGCTCAACACCGTGCTGGTGCCCGGCGCATCGCTGGGCCTGCGGATCTTCGAGGCGCGCTATCTCGATCTTGTGCGCGACTGTGCGCGGAGCGGCACTGGTTTCGGCGTCTGTCTGATTCTGGACGGTGGCGAAGCCGGCCAACCGGCCACGCCTGCGATGATCGGCACCGAAGCGCGGATCGAGGATTTCGGCGCCACGCCCGAAGGCCTGCTGACCATCAGCGCGCGCGGCGGACGCCGGTTCCGGGTGCGCGAGACCCAAGTCCGCGGCAACGGCCTGCGGGTGGCCGAGGTGGAATGGTGCGAGCCCGATCCCGACGACGAACTGCGCCCCGAACATGCGCTGCTTGGCACGCTGCTGCAGCAGGTGATCGAGCAGGTCGGCGGCGAGTACGCGAAAGCGCCGCCGTCGCGCTTCGACGATGCCGCCTGGGTGAGCTGGCGCCTGGCGGAACTGTTGCCGCTGGACAATGCACAGCGGCTCGGCTTGCTGGAAGAAGACGACCCGCACGCGCGCCTGGATCGCGTGCTGGCGTGGATGCCCTAGCAGTCGAATCCGTGTCGATCGAATCGGCCGATCGGTCTGTAGAGCGGGCTTCAGCCCGCTATGAGCCGTCCGCAGTGTATCCAGCGGCCTGAAGGCCGCTGTACCGGCGATGACACGATGTGTATTGGCCCGGCACGAAGATGTTCGAATTCGAGGGCTGTGCTTGCGTAGGAGGGGCTTTAGCCCCGAGCAGCTTTGATCGGGTTTGCGGGCTGAAGCTCGGGCCTGAAGGCCCTCTTGCAAAGGGCAGCGGAGCTTTTGCTCCGCTCTACATCACATCCCGCTCGACATCACATCGCTGTCCGCAGCCGCAGCACTTTCAGGCCACCGTCGGGATGCGGCGCTTCGGCATGTTCCAGGCCGGTCGGTGTCTGGGTCGTCAGCGCCGCACTCACCAGCGCATGCGCCTCTCCGTCGTCCGGCTCCGGCATCCACAGCCCGAATGCGGGGATCGGCCGCGTGAAACGCAGGGTCTGGGTGCTGCCGACCCACAGCGGCTGGCCCTGATCCAGCAGCGCAGGTGCGCGCCAGAGTCTCAGCACGTGGACGGTATCGGGTCTGGCGCCGGGCCGACGGAACAGCAGCGCTTCGGCTTCGGCGTCCAGCGTCGCCGGCAGTACCGGCTGACGGGCCGAGCGGCGTTTGGGATCGAGCAAGCCCAGCGTCGTGACCCAGGTCGCCTGCGGCTGAACCTCCCAGCCTTGCGCCTCCAGCGTCGCGCGCACCGGCGCCAGCGGGCCGGCGATCTGCACGTCCAGCGGCCAGCGCCGGCTGGCGTCGCGCTCGTTGCGGCGCGCCGGCAGGCTGCCCCAGCCCGAACGCCACCAGTCGTCGGCCGCGAGCGTACGTCCGGGCGGCGGCGGAGCGAACTGCGCCAGCACCCCGTCGATCGCCCGCGGCGCGTGCCACAGCGCCGCGACCGCGAAAGTGACGAAGAATACGGTCGCCACCGGGCGCATCCAGAAGGAGCGGCCGATGTGGCGGCGATAGGCGATGCCCAGCACCAGCAGCCACATGATGCCGAACAGCGCGCCGCCGACGATGTCGCTGAGCCAGTGCGCGCCGAAATACAGGCGCGCGAAGCCGATCAGGGCCACCGCGGCGCCGGAGACCAGATACGGCCATACCCGCTGCCGGCCCGGCAGTTCACGCGCGATCAGCACCGCGAAGAAGCCGAACACGATCGTCACCATCGTCACCGGGATCGACGGAAACCCGAAACCGCTGGCGGCGGTCGGCGGGCGTGGCATGTCCACCGACAGGCCGAGGAACGCCGTGAACACGAAGCCGAACGCCACCGCCGCCAGCCAGTGCAGCGCCGCGGCGAAGCGCCGCCGCCACAGCAGCCATGCCATCGTCAGCAACAGCGTGGGCAGCAGCACCGCGGTGTCGCCGAGCGAGGCGAGCGCGGCCATCAGCCGGTCCGCCAACGGGTTACGCAAGGCCGCCATCGCGGCCTGGACCTGTTCGTCCAGCGCCAGCGGACCACGCTTGGCCACCACCACGGCGAGCAGCGCGAACCAGCCCCAACCGATCCCCAGCAGGCACATCGCCAGCATCGCCAGCGATGCGGATTCCGGCCGGTTGTGCTGGATCAGCGGCGCCGCGTAGCGGCTCAGCCGCGGGTGCGCGCGGGTCCACTTCAGCGCCCGCGCCAGCAGGCGGTCGGCGTGGCCGGCGAACCATCGGTAGGTGTACAGCACCACCGCCCACACCAGCGCCAGCACGGCGACCAGGGCCAGCAGCACCAGCGCCAGGCGGTCGGCCACCGCCGCCACCGCATCGTAGGACGCGCCGAACACCCAGCCCGGAGCGAGAAAACAAGCCGACCACAGCAGCGCTGCGACCAGACTCGCCGGCACATAGCGCCGCAGCGGCATCCGCAGCATCCCCGCCACCGCCGGTACGAACGGCCGCACCGCGCCGACGAAGCGGGCGATCACGATGCCCTTGCTGCCGTGCTTGCGGAACATCCGCTCGCCGCGGTCGATCAACTGCGGGTAGCGGCGGAACAGCCAATGCTCGCGCATCGACGGCCCCCAGCGATGCCCCAGCCAATAGCTGAGCGCGTCGCCGAAGAACGCGCCGAGCGCGGCGCAGGCCAAGGCATACGGGCCATCCAGATGGCCCAGACCGATCAGCGTGCCTACCGCGAACAGCAGCGGCAGCGCCGGCACCACGATCCCCACCACCGCCAACGCATCGCAGAACGCGATCAGGAAAATCACGCCGCCGGCCGCCACAGGGTGCGCGGTGATCCATGCCGTGATGCTGTCCAGCCATTCGCTCGTCATCCGCCGATTATGGCAGGTGGTGTTTCGGGAGCGTGATGGGGTGGGGCGACCGGGGGAAGCAGACGATGGAAAGCAGGAGCCTGGACGCGCGATTACGCAGGCGACAACACCCTCTGTCATCCCGAACGCACGCGCAGCGGGCGGAGGGATCTGCTTGTATGCCGCCGCCAATGGGCACGCAGCAGATCCCTCCTCGGGCTGCGCCCGCGTTCGGGACAGTGCGAGTAGTGCCCGATCGGAAGCCGTCCACGAATCGCCGTCATCGCAATAGAAGCTCAGACCTTCACCGTCGTCATCCCGGCGAAGGCCGGGACCCAGCGCTTGCCTGATGTTCGACGTCCGATTGAAAGCTGGATCCCGGCCTTCGCCGGGACGACGACTTTTTTTCGACCGGCCACATCATCCGCAACGAATCAGCGGCATCACGCCTGCCTCGACGCGCCCCGCTACAATCCCGCGATGTCTTCCGAAGCCATCGAACTCCAGGCCCTGAAAGCCGACAGCTTCGGCCGCATCGCGCTGATGCGCGACGCCCGCGGCCTGTTCGTGCGTCGCGATCTCGTCCACGTGCCGCTGTGGCTGCGGCTGCCGGCGTGGTGGCTGGCGCGGCGCGAGGCGCGCGGCCTGCAGCGGGTGCTGGGCGAGGACGCGGTGCCGCAGCTCCTGAACTGGGACGGCCGCCGTCTGGATCGCAGCTATCTGGACGGCGCCGCGATGTACCAGCGTCCGCCGCACGGCGACCTCGCGTATTTCCGGCTCGCGCGCCGGCGCCTGCAGGCGCTGCACCGGCGCGGTTTCGCGCACAACGATCTGGCCAAGGAAGCCAACTGGCTGGTGCTGGCCGACGGCACCCCGGCGATCATCGATTTCCAGCTCGCGGTTTGCGGCTCCGCGCGCGGGCGCTGGATGCGCCTGCTGGCGCGCGAGGATCTGCGCCACCTGCTCAAACACAAGCGCACCTATTGCCCGGACGCGATCACCCCGGTCGAACGCCGGCTGCTCAAGCGCCGCTCATGGGTGCGCGACCTGTGGTTCCGCACCGGCAAGCCGGTATATCGCTTCGTTACGCGCAGGCTATTGAAATGGGAAGACAACGAAGGACAAGGACCCAAACCATGAGTACGCACATGAGCAAGCTTCCATGACCACCCTCGCAGGCAAGACCCTCTTCATCACCGGCGCCTCGCGCGGCATCGGCCTGGCCATCGCGCTGCGCGCCGCGCGCGACGGCGCCAACATCGCCATCGCCGCCAAATCATCGGTGCCCAATCCCAAGCTGCCCGGCACCATCCACGACGCTGCCGAAGCAGTGCGGGCCGCGGGCGGACAGGCGCTCGCGTTGAAGTGCGACATCCGCGAGGAGGACCAGGTCCGCGCCGCGGTCGCGGCCACGGTCGACACCTTCGGCGGCATCGACATCCTGATCAACAACGCCAGCGCCATCTGGCTGCGGGGCACGCTCGATACGCCGATGAAGCGCTTCGACCTGATGCAGCAGGTCAACGCACGCGGCAGTTTCCTGTGCGCGCAGGCCTGCCTGCCGCATCTGCTGCAGTCGCCGAACCCGCACATCCTGACCCTCGCGCCGCCGCCGAACCTCGACCCGAAGTGGTGGGCGCCGCACACCGGCTACACCCTGGCGAAGATGGGCATGAGCTTCGTCACCCTGGGGCTGGCGGCGGAGTTCGGCCCGCAGGGCGTCGCCGTCAACGCGCTGTGGCCGCGTACGGTCATCGCCACCGACGCCATCAACATGATTCCCGGGGTCGAACTGGCGCAGTGCCGCCGGCCGGAGATCATGGCCGACGCCGCGCATGCCGTGCTGGTGCGCAACGCCGCCGGCTTCCACGGCCGCTTCCTGATCGACGACGAGGTGCTGGCCGAGGCCGGCGTCACCGGTCTGTCCGGTTACGCGGTGGATCCTTCGCAGCCGTTGCTGCCGGATCTGTTCCTCGATTGAGCCGGCCTCGATTGAGCCAGCTTCGATCACGTCGCTTGCCGACGGCGTCGCCGCAGGCCGCGACGCGGAAAGAAGCGTTCCGGCCGACGATCGACGACCGCCGTTAAACTCGCAGCCCCACGTCAGGAGTCCGACATGAAATATCTCCACACCATGGTCCGCGTCCGCGACATCGACGCCTCGCTGCGTTTCTACTGCGAAGGCCTGGGTTTGAAGGAAATGCGGCGGATGGAGAACGCGGCAGGCAAGTTCACCCTCGTCTTCCTGGCCGCCGACGAAACCCCGGGTGCCGAGATCGAGCTGACCTACAACTGGGGCTCGGCTGAGGACTACGGCACGGCCCGCAACTTCGGGCATCTCGCGTTCCGGGTCGAGAACATCTACGACACCTGCGCGCGGCTGCAGGCGATGGGCTACACCATCAACCGCCCGCCGCGCGACGGCCACATGGCCTTCGTGCGCTCGCCGGATCTGGTCTCGGTGGAACTGCTGCAGGACGGCCATCTGCCGCCGCAGGAGCCGTGGGCGTCGATGGCGAACACCGGAGTCTGGTGATGACGCAGGGCGACACCGCGGCGCTGGTCGAGAAGGGTCAGCGCTATTACCTGCCGGTCTACAAGCCGCGCCACGTGATCCTGGCGCGCGGCGAGGGCAGCCGGGTCTGGGACATCGAAGGCCGCGATTACGTCGATCTCAGCGCGGGCATCGCTGTGTGCGGGCTGGGCCACTGCGATCCCGATCTGGTCGCCGCGCTGAGCGAACAGGCCGGCAAGCTCTGGCATACCAGCAATGTCTTCTACAGCGAACCGCCGGTGCGCCTGGCCGAAGAGCTGGCGCAGGCCTCGCGCTTCGCCGAGCGCGTGTTCCTGTGCAATTCGGGCACCGAGGCCAATGAGGCGGCGATCAAGCTCGCCCGCAAGTGGGCCAGCGCGCAAGGCCGCCCGCCGGAGCGCCGGGTGATCGTCACCTGCCACGGCAGCTTCCACGGCCGCACCCTGGCCGCGGTCACCGCCACCGCGCAGCCGAAATATCAGGCCGGCTATGAGCCGCTGCCGGGCGGCTTCCGGTACGTCGATTTCAACGATCTGGATCAGTTGCAAGCCGCGATGGCCGGCGGCGATGTCTGCGCGGTGCTGATCGAGCCCGTGCAGGGCGAGGGCGGGGTGATGCCGGCCCGCGACGGTTACCTGGCCGGCGTGCGCGCGCTCTGCGACCGCCACGACGCGCTGCTGGCGCTGGACGAAATCCAGTGCGGCATGGGCCGCACCGGTCCGCTGTTCGCCCACTGGGGCGACGGGGTGGTGCCGGACATCGTGACCCTGGCGAAGGCGCTGGGCGGCGGTTTCCCGATCGGCGCGCTGCTGGCCGGCCCGAAGGTCGCCGAGGCCATGCAGTTCGGCGCGCACGGCACCACATTCGGCGGCAATCCGCTGGCGGCGGCGGTCGCGCGCGTGGTCCTGCGCAAGCTGTCGTCGCCGGAGATCGTCGCGAATGTCGACAGACAAAGTCGCGCGCTGCGCGACGGCCTGGCCGCGATCGATCGCGAATTGAATCTGTTCGCCGAAGTCCGCGGCCGCGGGCTGATGCTGGGCGCGGTGCTCGCACCGCAGTACGCCGGACGCGCCGGCGAGATCCTCGACCTCGCCGCGGCCGAAGGCCTGCTGATGCTGCAGGCCGGTCCCGATGTGCTGCGCTTTGTGCCGGCGCTGAATATCGACGATGCGGCGTTGGGCGATGGTCTGGCGCGCCTGTCACGCGCGTTGCGGGCGTTCGCGAAATGAGCCGACCGTAGGAGGGGCTTCAGCCCCGATCAGGCCAGAGCCAGCTGCAGCGCCTTGATCGACGATTCCCAAACATCGAAATCGTCGCTTTCCTCCCAGAGCTCCTTGAGTTCAGAGTCGGGTCCCACGATACGGGTCAGTGCGTCTCGCGCCTTGGACAGCAGATCCGATGATGGTTTGGGCGCGACTGACTTGAGCCAAGCGTCTACCTCTTCGGTGTAAGCGTCGGTTTGCGTGCCGCGCCCAAGCGCCTTGGCCAGCACCTCAGCGGCGGCGACAGCCTCGACAGCAAGATCGGAGTCAAGGTACTCATCGCCATTGTCCAGGATGTTCTGAATCGCCTGTGCGACAAGGGAAAGGTCCTTCTGTTCGACAAGGCCGTAAGCCCAGTCGCTCGCGGTGTCGTTGCCGAAGGGTTCGTGTGACCATGCTCCCATTGGGGCGTTTCCTTGTGTATTTGGATTGATGCCTGAGATCGGGGCTGAAACCGCTCCTGCGGCGCATTTACGTCAACGCCTGCCGCAGATCCTCGATCAGGTCGTCCACATGCTCCAGGCCTACCGACATCCGCAGCAGGTTCTGCGGCGAGCGCGGGTTCGGGCCTTCGACCGAGGCGCGATGTTCGACCAGCGATTCGCAGCCGCC
>Ga0066600_10000300_pt1 | contig 18721 bp, 15 predicted proteins | sample Lowcelwee11metaG_FD_59486 | JGI IMG/M metagenome (GOLD analysis project Ga0066600, IMG submission 59486) | Freshwater pond sediment microbial communities from the University of Edinburgh, under environmental carbon perturbations - Low... | ecosystem: Environmental > Aquatic > Freshwater > Pond... | reverse complement strand
CGGCCCCGAGGCGCTCGCGCATCACCGCGGTGAGCGTGTGGCGGTGATAGCGGGCCGACGGGTGCACCGGCAGCCCGGCCGGCTTGTCGACCACCAGCAGCTCGGCGTCGCGGTAGACCTCCGCGTAGTCGAGGACCACCGGAGGCTCGCGGGGCGCGGGGCGCTCGACGATCAGCGCCTCGCCCGCGCGCAGCCGCTGCGCCGGTCGCCAGATGACCTCGCCGGTCGCGGCCCGGCGCACACGCCCGGCGGCCACGATCTCCTGCACCCGCGTCCGCGACAGTCGGGTGATGCGACTGACCAGGAAGCGGTCGAGGCGAAAGCCATCGCGCCCGGTGTCGACCACCAGCGGGATGAAGATCGGGTCCTCATCGCCAGCGGGCTCCATGTCGCCGTCTTTCGCGTCCACACCGGCATGCTATAACGGTCCGGCGATGACCGACCCCGCTTCGTCCATCCCTCCGCCCGCGGATGACCCTCAGGGCTCGCTCGGCGCCGTGTTGATCGGCGGGGCGATCCTCCTGATCGCCGGCCTCTTCATCTTCTGGCCCGCCAGCGACACCGTCACCACCGCGGCCCGCACCACGGCCGGCCCGGGTGGCGCCGCCCAGCAGGGCAGCAACTCGGTCGCGGGCGACGGCAAGCGCGGCGCCAATGCCGGCGTCTCGGCGGGCATCGACCCCCGCGACGTCGACCCGGCCCAGGGCGCCCAGCCCGGCGAACCGCAGGGCCAGCCGCGCCTCACCCCGGGCCTAAGCGCCTCGGGCCTCAACATGGCCCCGCCGCCCACGCCGACGCCCGAGCCGACCAGCTTCGCCACCCGGGCCGAGGAGATCGCCCACGTCGAGAAGAAGCTCTCGCAGGCCCGCGCCGACCTCGACGCCCGCGCCACCTTCCTCGAGCGCATGCAGAAGATCCAGCAGAAGAGCAAGAGCGCCGAGGAGGACGAACGCAACGCCGCCCGCGCCAAGATCGTCCAGCAGAACTACGAGACCGCCCGCGCCAAGGTCGAGGAGCTCGAGAAGCGCCTCAAGCTGCTGCGCAACGGGTAGTCGCTTTGATGCCGCCTGTCCCTTCAGACAGGCACTGACTCAACCCCGCGCGGCGCGGGCATCCGTCGCCGCGAGGCCGAGCGCCGCGGCCTGCTCGGCCCGCAGCGCCGCGAAGGGTAGCGACCACACCGGCAGCGCATCGGGGTCCCAGGCCGCGAGCGGGATCAGGCCCTGGGCCGCGAGCGCGCGGTGCAGGCGCAGCTCGGACGCCGGCTCGCGCGAGAACGGAAAGGGGTTACGCGCCTGCTCGTCGGGGAGGCAGGGGTAGACCGGGTCATCGACGGCGATCAGGCCGAGCAGCTCATGGGCGCGGTGCTCGAGGTGGTCGAGGAACGCCGCATCATGGGGACCGAGCCCCGCGCGCAGGTCCGGGTCGCGCCCGACCCACTTGGCCCAGTCATAGCCGTACACGAAGTCGTGCACGTAGCGGAATCGGATCGCCGTGTCATGACCGTACAGGCGCTGAAGCCGGGCGATCTGCCCGAAGCGGGCGCGCAGCAGGCCGACCGGGTCCTTCGCCGCGCGGGCGCGTCGCAGCAGGTCCGCGGCCATGAACTCGAAGTCGCAACACAGGTTCTCCGGGAAGCTCGCCACCTGGGCCATCGCCACCTCGGCCAGGCCGCGCGCGAGCTCCGTCAACAGGACCGGGCCGTCGCCGGGCGCCGCGACCTGCTCACACACCGGCAGCAGCTCGCGGCCCTGCTCGCGCGCCGGAGCGAGCGAGCGGTGGCCCCAGCCGCGCAGCACCGCGTCCGTCTCGGCGAGGATCACCACCGCGGGCGCCGGCAGCGACGCGCTCACGAACCAACCCCGAGCCGACGCAGCAGCGCCAGCGCCAGCGCCAGCATCAGCGTGCTGCCCCAGATCGCCCGGTGCAGCGCCTGCTTGTAGCGGCCGATCTCCCCGAAGGCGTTGGTGACCGCGCGCGGGCTGATCGCCACCACGGACCGCCACTGCCACACCAGCACCGCCAGCGCCGCGCTGAAGCCGAGCGGCGACAGCAACGACTGCCCGGCCCGCGCCGCGAACGCCCACAGCAGCGCGGCCGCCAGCACCGAGTACTCGACGACGTCACGAGCCCCCGGGTTGCCGAGCTGGGTGGTGAGGGTCGTCTTGCCGCCCGCGCGGTCGCTCTCCTCGTCGGCGAGGCCGCTGGCGACCGCGGAGGCGAGGGCCAGCGCGACCATGCCGGGCAGCACGAGCATCAGCTCGAGGGGCAGGCCCACGCCGCTCTGCGCGTAGGCGCCGAGCCACGGCAGCAGCGCGCCGACGCCGACGGCCTCGACGAATTCGCCGGTGCCGCGGTCATTGAAGCGCAGCGGCGGCGCGCTGTAGAGGAGCAGCAGCGCGAGCCCGACGACGCTGGCGACGGCCAGGCCCGGGCGGTCGCCGACGAGCTCTCCGCACAGGGCGATCGCCACGGCGCACAGGCCCGCGCCGATGCCCGCGAGCAGCACCGTCTGCGGGTGAAGGATCGCGTCGGGGATCGTCTTCGGCGCGCCCGCGTCGGGGAACATCTGCCGCTTGACCGCGTCGACCCGGACGTCGAACCAGTCGTTGAGCAGCACGATATAGACCTGCGCCGCCGCGGTGAAGCCGAAGCCCACCGCAGCCCCGCCCCACGACCATGTCCCTGCGGACATGGCCCCGAGGACCTGTCCCGCTGTCATGGGCACCAGCAGCTTGGGCCAGCTCGCTGGCTTCAGCGCGTAGAGGAACCGGCGCGGCAGCGGGAGGAACGCCGGGTGCATGCGCTACCCCTGCTTGGCCAGCTGGGCGTCGATGGCCTGGCTGAGGCCCTCCACCGTCGGGTTGCCGCCGAAGGCCTGGCCGTTGATGAAGAAGCTCGGCGTGCCCTGCACCCCGACCTCCTGGGCCTTGCGCATGTCCTCGTCGATCTGCGGCCCGACGCGACCCGACGCGAGGCACTCCTCGAGCTTCGCGGTGTCGACCCCGGCCTGCGTGGCGACCTCCTTGAGCTTGTCGACCGACAGCTCGCGCTGGGCCGCGAAGATCCCATCGTGCATCGGCCAGAACTTGCCCTGCTCCTGCGCGCACTGGGCGTACTCCGCCGCCGGACGGGCGTTGGTATGGAAGCTCAGCGGGAAGTTGCGGAACGTGAACTGCACCGACTGCCCGGCGTACTTGTCCTTGAGCGCCCGGAAGGTCTCCGCGGCGCGCGAGCAGTACGGGCACTCGAAGTCGGAGAACTCGACCACCTTGACCGCCGCGTCGGCCGGGCCGACGAAGGCCGCGTGCGGCGGGTTGCTGAGGTCGAGGGCGGGCGGGCTGACGTCGGGCAGCAGGCGCTCGACCTTGGCCTTCGCGCGCATCTCATCGAGGAGCCTGGTCAGGACCGCCTCGCCCTTCTGGCCGTTCATCGCCTGGATCACCTGGTCGCGCACGGTCTCGAGCGGCGGCGCCGTCGGCGACTTGTTGGCCTCGTAGAACGCGGCGATCGCCGCGTCGTCCGGGGGCGGGACCTCGGCCTCGATCTTCGCCTGCACGAAGGCCGAGACATCCTTGCCCTCTGCCGCCGCCGCCGCCGTCAACAGCCGCTGCTGCAGCAGGTTGTCGAGGGTCGTGTCGCGGGCCGTCGTGATCTCCTGGCAGTAGGTGCGCAGCGCCTGCTTCTCGGCGCGCGCCAGCTCCTCGCCCAGATCCTCGACCTTGATGTCCTGGCCGTCGATGCGCGCCACGACCGTGCCCGGCGGCAAGGTCAGCGCCGCCCCGGCGCAGCCGCTGGCCGAGCCGGCCGCGGCGATCGTCGGCGCAACGGGCGGCGGCGCGACCTTGCCATCCTTTGCCACCGCGCCGGCCGGAGTGGCCGACTTGGCGGCGGTCACCGCCGCGGCCGGAGCCTTGCCGCGCTCGGGCAGGCAGGCGACCGTGAGAAGAAAGGCGGCGCAAAGGGCCGAGGAACGTACGAAGAAGCGAGTCATGCGGGCGCGAAGAATATCCGCCCCGCCCCCGGCCCGCCACCCGCCGCAAAAAGCTTCCGGAGGCCGCCGGGTTTGGCGTAGCTTGACACCGTGTACAAGCGCCGTTCGGCCCTGCTGCTCCTCGGTCTCAGCGCCGCCCTCGCCTGCGAAAGACGCGGCCAGGGACCCGCCCCGACCCCTCCTGCGGCGACGGCTCCGGCCGCGACGCCGAGCCCCGAGCGTGATCCGGAGCCGTCCGGGCCGCGCCCGCAGACCCTCCTGCGCGGAGCCACCGTCATGACCGCCGCCGGCAAGACCTACGCCCGCGCCGACCTGCTGGTCGAGGGGAGCAAGATCGCGGCCGTCGGCGTCGACCTCCCGGTGCCGGCCGGCGCGACCGTCATCGACCTCGGCGGCAAGACCCTCACCCCCGGCATCATCGACACCCACTCGCACATTGGCGTCTACGCCGCGCCCGGCCTCGTCGGCCACAGCGACGGCAACGAGGCCACCATGCCCAACACGGCCGGGGTCCGGGCCGGGGACGCCTACTTCCCGCAAGACCCGCAGATCGACCGCGCCCGCGCCGGCGGGGTCACGACCATGCAGATCCTTCCCGGCTCCGCCAACCTCTTTGGCGGCCGCTCGGTCACCGTGCGCTTGCTCCCCGGCGCCCGCTCGGTCAGCGACGCGCGCTTCCCCGGCGCCCCCGAGGGCCTGAAGATGGCCTGCGGCGAGAACCCCAAGCGTACCTACGGCAGCAAGTCGGGCCCCTCGACGCGGATGGGCAACGTCGCCGGCTACCGCGACGCCTTCCAGCGCGCGAGCGAGTACCGGCGCAGCTGGACCAAGTATCAGAAGGACCTGTCCGAATGGACAGCCAAGAAGAACGCCCCGAAGCCGGACCCACCGCCGCCCACGAAGGCGAAGTCAGGCGGCGACAGGTCCGACGAGCCTGACAAGCTCGAGGAGCCGACCCCGCCCGCCCGCGACTTCGCGCTCGAGACCCTGGTCGGCGTGCTGCGCGGTGAGATCCTCGTGCACAACCACTGCTATCGAGCCGACGAGATGTCGCTCATGCTCGAGCTCGCCGCGACCTACGACTTCAAGATCCGCAGCTTTCATCACGCCACCGAGGCCTACAAGATCGCCGACCGCCTCGCCGCGGCCGACACCGCCGCCTCGGTGTGGGCCGACTGGTGGGGCTTCAAGGCCGAGGCCCTCGACGGCATCCGTGAGAACGCCGCCCTCCTGACCCAGGCCGGCGCCCGCGCGATCATCCACTCCGACAGCGCCCACGGCATCCAGCGCCTCAATCAAGAGGCCGCCAAGGCGATGTTCGCCGGCCGCCGCGCCGGCCTCACCGTCACCGACGACCAGGCCCTGCGCTGGATCACCGCCAACCCGGCCTGGGCCCTCGGCGTCGCCGACCAGACCGGCACCCTCGAGCCCGGCAAGCTCGCCGACCTCGTGGTCTGGAGCGGCGACCCCTTCAGCGTCTACTCCGTCGCCGAACAGGTCTTCATCGCCGGCGAGCTCGTCTATGCCCGCGGCAAGCTCGAGCCCCGCACCGACTTCGAGCTCGGCTACCTCCCCGACGACCTCGGCGCAGCCCAGGGACCCAAGTGAACCACAGCACCAAGCGTCACCCCCGGCTCATGCGGCTCCTCCTCACCGTCGGATTCCTGTCTGGCCTTTCGGGCATGTCCGCAGAGGCAGCCCCGCCCCCGCCCACGCCCCGCCCCTCCGTCGCCGCGCCGACGCCCGCCGGCGCCGGCCCGGTCTACCTGGTCGGCGGCGAGCTGCACCTCGGCGACGGCACGATCATCAAGGACTCGGTGATCGCCATGGACCGCGGCGTCTTCACCGTGGTCGGCGGCCCCGAGGCGCGCACGCGCCTGCCCGCCGGTGCGACCCTCATCGACGCCCGCACGCGCATGATCACCCCCGGTCTGTTCGCCGCCGACACCCAGCTCGGCCTCGTCGAGATCGATCTCGAGGCCAGCACCCGCGACGACGGCAAGGCCACCGAGCACCCCATCCGCGCCGCCCACGACGCCGCCAGCGGCCTCAACGCCGCCTCCAGCCTTATCCCCGTGCAGGCCGTCGAGGGCATCACCTCCGCCGCCGTCGCCCCCACCGGCGGACTCGTCTCCGGCCAGGTCGCCATCATCGACCTCGTGCACGACGACCACCGCGGCCTCGTCGCCAAGCCCCGGGTCGCCACCGCCGCCCACTACGGCCAGACCCACGCCGGCTCTCGCGCGGCCACGCTCGCCCTCCTCCGCGAGGTCCTCGCCGACGCCCGCTCCTTCCCCGCTCGCCGCGCCGCCTTCGAACGCGCACAATCGCGCCCCCTCTCCGCCCATCCCCTCGACCTCGAGGCCCTCCAGCCCATCCTCCGCGGCCAGGCCGTGCTCACCCTCCACGCCGACCGCGCCTCCGACATCCTCGCCGCCCTCGACCTCGCCGCCGAGTTCAAGCTCCGCCTCGCCATCGTCGGCGGCGCCGAGGCCTGGAAGGTCGCCGACGAGCTCGCCCGCGCCGAGGTCCCCGTCATCGTCCAGCCGACCCAGAACCTCCCGGGCAGCTTCGACAGCATGGGCGCCCGCCTCGACAACGCCGCCCTCCTCCACCGCGCCGGCGTCCCCGTCGTCCTCGCCATCCTCGGCGGCGTACACAACCTGCGCAACCTGACGCAGGAGGCCGGCATCGCGGTCGCCAACGGCCTGCCATGGGAGGCCGCGCTGACGGCCGTCACCCTCGGCCCCGCGCGCGCTTACGGGGTCGAGCGCACGCACGGGAGCATCGCGGTCGGCAAGGTCGCCAACCTCGTGGTCTGGAGCGACGACCCCTTCGAGCTCTCGAGCGCGGCGATGCAGGTCTATGTGCGCGGCGCCCTGGTCCCGCAGGTGACGAGGCAGACCTTGCTACGCGACCGCTACCGCGACCTCCAACAATTTACCCACAAGCGTAATTAGTTCGAGCGCGGCGCAAACGTGACGACCGCAACCGGGCCAGGGTATAGATCATGGTGCGTATGCCGAGTCACCGCCCCACCAACCATAAGCTCGAGCACGGGCCGACTTTCTCCTGGTACCGGGACCACAACGGCCTCATCTTCACCTCCGGTCACGCCTCCGTGGAGGTGGACAGCCTGAACATCACCCTCGGTGACCTCGCCAGCGAGACGACCGCGACGCTCAACAACCTCAAGCGCACGCTCGAGCGCGCCGGCTCGCAGCTCGACAACGTCCTCAAGGTCACCGCGTACATCACGGACATGAGCCAGTTCGCGGTGTTCAACGCCGTGTACGCCCGGTTCTTCCCCGGCCCCCGCGTCCCGGCCCGCACCTGCGTCGAGGTCTCCCGCCTCCCCTTCAACTTCAAGGTCGAGATCGAGGCCATCGCCCACATCTAGCGCCGCGGCCGACGTCGCGACCAGGAGCGCCGAAGCGCCACCCTCGACGCCCTCGCATGCCTGAGGGCCGCGACCTCGCTCGCGGCCCTCAAAGCGCCACGCTCGAACGCCCTGGCAGCCACCGACCGCGAGCCGATCGGCCCGCGTCATGCCAGCCGCTCAGGAACCCGAGCCGCCGCCCGCGTCGCCCTTGTCGTCGAGCTTGCCGATCGTCGGCGCCCGAAACTTCGGCGTCGCGCTCGCGGGCGGCATGAAGGTCCCGGGTTGGTCCGCGCGCTTGGTCGGCAAACCCGGCACATTGCCACCGGTCGGCAAGTTGCCGAGCGGCACATCCGGCACCGCGGGCAGACCGAGCATGGTGGTCGGCTTGCGCCGGAACATCGGCACATCGACCTCGGCCGGCGGCGTGACCGCTCGCGCGGGCGCCGGCGCCTCCGGCAACAACGACGGCAAGGGCTGCAACACCTTGCTCGGGTCGACGACCGCGGGCACCGCCGCGATCGCCGGATTGATCAAGCTCGGCGATATCATCGCCGTCGCAGCCGCCCCCGCAGGCTCCGCCGTCAACGCGGTCAGCACCGAGTCGACGAGCGAAGCCGAGGTCGAAGGCGCAGTCGCTGCTGCGGTCGGAGCCGCGGTCGGAGCCGCGGTGGATGCCGGCGCAACAACCGGCGCCGGCTGAGCGCGCGCGGCCGGCTGCGGCCCCGAATCCTCGTCGGACTCGTCCTCCTCGGGCTCGTCCTCCTCGATCGAGAACGCGTCGCTCTTGCCGCCCTTGCGACTGCGCTGATCGGGGATGTTGAGCATCGTCCGCTCCTGGCGGGTCAGCTCGCCGTCGACCGACTTGCTCGAGATCACGCTCGCCTCGCCGGCGGGGCGGAAGCTGGTGGTCGGGTTGTCGAGCTGCGCCTGATCGCCGGCCCCGATCTCCCCCGACACGATCTCACTCGCCGCGAGGTCGCTCGACACGACGATCGTCGTCCGCCGCGACCGCGAGCGCCGCTCCCGACGCAACTGGGCCTCGATGAACGCCTGCATCCCCTTGCGGGCTCGCTTGACCAGATCCTCGACGACCGGGTCGGCTTCGCCGCCCTGCAAGCTGATCTGCACCTGCTCGAGCAGCTCCGACGCCTCGTCGATGCGCTCGGTCTTCTGCAGCGCCAGCGCCATCGCAGCGAGCACCCGCGGATGCTCACCGATCGACTTGCGCGCCGCCTCGATGTACGCGAGCGCCTGCTTGTTCTTCTTCGACTCCACCAGCAGCACGATGCCGAGGTCCAGCTGGTCGCGCGGACCGACCAGATTCTCCTTCGCCAGCCACTGCAGCAGCTCACGCGCCTCGGCCCGCTCGCCGCCGACCACCAGCGCGTGCGCCTGGGCGCTCAACAGCATCACCGCCTCGGGCTGCTGCACCAGCCGCGCGGTCTCCACGAAGCTCGCCGCCGCCGCCTTGCCCTCGCCGGTCTTCAGCTGCAGCACGCCCTCCTGCAAGGTCAGCCACGCGTGCGGCGCGAAGAACTGCACCACCGGCTTGTGTCGCAGGCTGCGCAACAGCTCCTCCGCGGTCTTGCGGTCGGCGGACTGGACCGTGAGGCCGAGGCGTTCGAGCCGTCCCATCACCAGCGACGGCAACAACAGGAACAAGCCGAGGCCCGCCAGCACCAGCCCGACGCGCATCGCAGTGCCCGACGCCAACAGCCCGGCGACGATCAACACACCCGGCAGGGCGAACTGAACGATTCGCCCCTGCACCGGTCGGCCGCTGCGCATCCACAGGTGCGGCGGCACGACGACGGCCGGGAGCTCAATGTGCTTGGCAGCAGCCATGGGACCGTTCGTTGCCGGGCATACCTAGATCAGCGGTAGGCTGCAAGCTGGTTCGAGCACCCGCGGACACCTTTTTAGATCTTCGCGACGACAGATTCGGCAGGTGCCTGCTAAAATCACTCCAGTGACCTCTCCACTCGATCTCGGCCGCTTCGTGCAGCGCCGCCAGTTTCGCTCCTTCGAGCAGGACATGGCCCGCGTCACCTACGCCTACGGCGTCGACGTCCGCCGCTTCCGCTGGCTCAACCAATCGATGAGCGCGCAAACCCTCATGCGCGCCCTCGAGCTGCGCTGGGTGGTCGTCGCGGAGGAGCTGATGCGCGAGGAGTTGCAGGCCCCCGAAGGTGCCGCCGCCCTGCCCTTTCTGCAAGAGATCGTCCGGATCAGCGAGCTGCTGCGCCTGACCCTGCCCACCGTCCGCCTCCTCGCCCCCTCCGCCCGCGGCTCCTGGCCCATCGTCACCCCGCTCGGCAACGCCCGTAACAGCGATGACTGGCTCGTCATCGACGGCGAACGCCTCGCCGCCCTGTCCCCGCCGCAGCGCGCTTTCCTGCTCGCCCAGGGCCTCGGCCACATCCAATGCGGCCACGCGGCCCTGTTCATGACCCACTTCGTCGCGGCCCGGGAGCACCGCGGCCACGCCGCCCTGCGCCTGCTCCTCCACCCGTTCAGCCGCATCGCCGCCTTCTCTGCCGACCGCGCCGGACTGCTCGCCGCGGGCGAATTTGAGCCCGCCGCCCAGATGCTCGCCCGCAGCACCCAGGATCTCCCGCCCTGGTACCCCCACCTCGCCAGCCTGCCCGAGCGCCGCCGCGCCCTCGAGGAGTTCGACCGCAGCCGCGTGGTCGCTCGCGTCCGCTCGAGCCACCTCTTCGCTCAGGCCAATCCTTCCGTCTCCGTCCTGGTCGAGCAGCTGATCCAGCGCCAGACCCCGGAGGCCCTGCCCGAGGGCAGCGACAGCGCCACCGACAGCGCCCCGACCACCGACAACAAGCCGACCAGCGCCGCGCCCGCGAGCCCGCCCGAGCACGCCGGCTTCGAAGTCCCGGCCGACGCCTGGCCGCTCGCCCGCTGCGACCAGCGACTCACCCAGCGCCTCGGGATCCTCTAAAAATAAATGCCCACCGCCGACCTGTCCCCGAGCGACCTCGCGTCCACCCTCCACGATCGCGCGCAAGAGCTCGCCGACATCGCCGGCAAGCTCGGCCTGCCGCAACTCGGCGAGCACATCCTCGCCGACACCGACCGCCGCCTCGACCGGGCCCAGCTGCGCGTGCTCGTGCTCGGTGAGATCAAGCAAGGCAAGAGCACGCTCATCAACGCGCTCCTCGGCGAGGCCGTCCTCCCCAGCGGCGTCACCCCCACGACCGGCGCGATCGTCCAGATCGTCCATGGCGACGAGCTCGGCCGCTTCCTGGTCGCCCCCGACGGCCAGCGCACCACCCTCGAGCCCGAAGCCTTCGCCAGGCTCGCCCGCGGCAAAGAAGACTTCGTCGGCTCCCTCCTCCTCACCACCCCGAGCCCGCACATCCCACCCGGCGTCGAACTCATCGACACCCCCGGCATCAACGACCTCGCCCGCTTCCGCAGCCTCATCAGCCGCGGCGAGCTCCCCCGCGGCGACGCCATCATCCTCGTCCTCGACGCCACCCAGGTCCTCAAGCTCACCGAGGTCGCCTTCCTCCGCGACGCCCTCATCGCCCTCGGCGGCACCGCGGACACCGGCGCGACCCTGCTCCTCGCCCTCAACCGCATCGACCTCGTCCCCGAGTCCGAGCGCCCCACCCTCGTCGACCACATCCACCGCGAGCTGAGCGCCGTGCTGCCCGGTCCGGTCGAGGTGTTCCAGACCGACGCACGCGGCGCCAGCAAGCAGCCCGGCAGCGACAGCTTCGGCCACCGCGAGGTGGCCCGCCTGCGCGCGCGCCTGCTGGCCCTCGCCGGCACCACGAAGACGGTCCTGCCGACCCGCACCCGCGCGAGCCTGCAGCGCAGCGTCGACCTGCTGCTGCACCACACCGCCGTCGAGGCCCGCGCGCTGCGCCTCGAGGCCGCCGCCCTGCAAGCCGAGCTGAGCGCCGTGCGCGAGGCCTACGCCCAGCAGCGGCTCGACCTCGACCACATCGAGGCGACGATCGCCGCCGGCCGGGCCGAGCTCGCCCGCAGCTGCCACGAGCACCTCGCCCAGTTCCGCGCCGAACTTCAGACCTCGATCCTCGCCCAGCTCGACCGCAGCGACCTGCGCAGCACCGCGGACCTGCTGCCCGGCGCGATCCAGGACGCCCTCCTGCACTTCACCTACCACGAGGTCGAGCGCCTCCGCCTCGGCCTCGAGCAGCTCACCCGCGACGCGATCCACACCTGCGGTGAACAGGCCCAGCGCCGCCTCGCCGAGACCATGCTCGGCCTCGGCTTTCGCGGCCCCACCGTGCACCTCGAGCCGCCCTCCGTCGGCGTCGAGGCCGGTACCCTCGCCGTCGGCGTCGCCGGCACCGCGATCATGTACTTCGGCAACATCGTCGCCGGCATGCTCGTCACCATCGCCGCGCCGCTCGCCACCATGTACCTGCGCGAACGCTCGGTCCGCTCCCTCCGCGAGGCCGCCCGCAAGACCGTCCCCCACGCCCTCACCCAGAGCTTCTCCAGCCTCGAGGGCACCCTCCTGCGCGCCGTCGATGCCAACGTCGCCGGCCTGCGCGAGTACGTCGTCCTCGCCCACAACCAACTCGGCGCACAGCTCCAGGCCCTGCTCGAGCGCGCCGCCACCCTCACCCCCGCGCTGCCCGCCGCAAACCTGTCCCAAGAGCCAGCCACCGCGACGCCGCCCACAGTCACGACGGGCGCCCCGCCCACCGCGGTCGAGACTGCCGACCCACGCCGCGCCGCCCTCGCCGAGCTTCGCACCTTCGAGCAGCGCCTCGAGCAGCTCCGCGTCGAGCTCGCTCTCCTCGCACCCACCCCCGAGCCCGCATGACCAACGGCAGCGACGACCGCAACGACGATTCACCGGCCCCCGGCACCACCCTTCGCTCGGTCGGCAGCGCGCTCGGCGGCTGGGCCAAGCGCGTCGGCACCCTGATCACCGAAGTCGCCGGCCCGCAGCAACCGGAGGAGGTCACGCGCGCGCTCACCGAGGCTCGCGATCTGCGCCTCGCCGGCAAGTTCAGCGCCGCCCACACGCGCCTCCAGGATCCGCTCAAGGCCCGCCCCAACGACCCGAGCCTGCTGCTCAGCCTCGCCCTCACCCTGATCCAGCAGGCCCTCGTCGAGCCCCCCCGCGCCGACGTGCTGCACGCCTTCGCGCAGGGCCTCGGCAAGCGCGCCGAACGCAACCCCGCGGTCCTGCTCGTCGAGGCCACCCAGAGCCTCCTGCGCCGCGAGTACGACCCCAGCCTCGACGCCCTCCGCCGCGTCCGCAAGCCGATCGACGACATGACCGGCGGCCTGCAACCCGAGACCCGCTTCGTCTTCCACCTCCTGATCACGCTCGCCCACGCGCGACGCGGTCGCCACGAGCGCGCCCAGCTCGAGCTCCACAAGACCCGCGCCCGCCTCCCCGAGGGCACCCGCGGCCCGCTCCGTCAGCTCCTCCTCGCCGAGGGCGCGCAGATCTCCCTCGCCACCGAGAGCCTCGACGAGGCCATCGCCTGGCTCGGCAGCGAGGCCGAACCTGCCCCCGGCGACACCGATGACGCCGCCGCCCGCACCGCCCGCGCTTACCTCGCCCTCGCCCTCGCCGCCAAGGGCGACCGCCTCGGCGCCGAGGCTGCCCTCGGCCGCGTCGCCCCCGACGACACCACCTGGGACGAGCTCCGCATCCGCATCGGCCTGTGCCTTGGGACAGGTCCCGAAGGCCAGCCCACGCTCACCCGCGAGCTCGCCCTCCGCCACCTCCAGCGCGCCCCCGACGAGCCCGGCCGCAAGCGCCTGTGGGCCCTCGCCGAGGCCGCCACCTGGCCCAGCAGCGGCACCCTCGCCCCGCTCCCCGCCCGCACCGCCTGCCTCGACGCGCTGCTCGAGGCCGCCAGCACCGCGCCGCCGGACCTCGTCGAGCCCTCGCTGCAAGAGCTCGCGCACCTGGCCCTTCGGGCAGATCTACTGACCCCCTCCGTCGTCACCGCGATCCGCAAGCAGCTGCAACACCACGGCGCCACCGCGCCCGAGGAGCTGCGCCTCGTGCACGCCCGCAAGCGCCTGCAAGACCGGGACGAGCAGGCCAGCGACGACTTCCTGCCCGGCCCGCCGCCGCGCTTCCGGGCCCAGGCCGACCTCGGCGGGCCGCACGGCCCCGACGAGGTCTCGCCGCTGCGTGACCCCGGCCTGCGCCTCGGCGTGCTCCGCAGCCAGCGGGCCCTCGCCTCCGCCGAGCTGTGCCTGCAGCGCGACCTCACCGAGCCCGCCCAGGAGTACCTCGTCGAGGTCCTCACCGAATTCCCCGAGCACAGCCTCGCGCGCGCCTTGCTGATCCAGCTCGCGCGCCCGGTCGACAGCAACCGCCTCGAGGACCTTCTCACCGCCGCCACCGGCCTGCTCGCCGCGATCCCCGGGCGCATCCTCGGGGTCCCGCTCGGCGGCGTGCAAGAGGCGCTCACCGGCGTGATCGCGGCCCGCGAGCGCCTCGCCAGGCCGCTGACGATCGCCATCATGGGCGAGTTCTCCTCCGGCAAGAGCACCTTCATCAACGCCCTGCTCGGCGAGGCCGTCGCGCCGATGGGCGTGCTGCCCACCACCTCGACGATCAACCTGTTTCGTCGCGGCCCCTCCGGCAGCGCCCGCGTCCACTACCGCGACGGCTCGATCGGCACCGTCGCCCGCGACGAGGTCCACACCTTCCTGCAGAACCTCGACGACCTCGAGGCCAGCCGCATCCGCCACATGGAGATCGAGCGTACGGGTCCCCGCCTCGGCGAGGCCGCCGTCGTCGACACCCCCGGCCTCAACGCCCTCGACGCCTTCCACGAGCGCGTCACCCGCGAGTTCGTCGAGGAGGCCGACGCCATCATCTGGATCTTCTCCGCCACCCGCGGCGGCGCGGCCTCCGAGGGCAGCGCCCTCAAGAGCCTGTGCGCCGACGGCCGCCAGGTCCTCGGCGTGCTCAACAAGGTCGACACCCTCGACCCCGAGGAGCGCACCGAGCTCGTCGCCTACCTGCAGGACCAATTCGGCGCCCTCCTCCTCGACGTCATCCCCGTCTGCGCCAGCGCAGCCCTCGAGCTGCGCACCCATCCCCCGGGCGAGCCGAACCAGGAGGCCGACCCCTTCATCGCCGTCGAGGACGCCCTCGAGCGCCACTTCTTCGAGCGCGCCCGCGAGCTCAAGCGGGCCCTGACCGCGCGCCGCCTCGCCGACGCGATGGCCCGCGCCCGCGCGGCCGTGCTGGCCACCGCCACCGCCCTCGACGCCAAGGCCGACACCGCCGCGATCGGCGACGCCAGCGACCCCGCCCAGCTCGAGTTCCGCCTCGTCAACTTCGCCGACGCCATCTACGGGCAGATCCTCGGCCTCGACGACGTGCTCACGCGCGAGTGCCTCTCCCTCGGCATCCTCCGCCCCGGCGCCGCACCGGCCCGCGCCTTCCTCGCCCCGCAGGACGCCACCTACCTCTCGGCTGTCCTAAGGGACAGCATGCTCCGCGCCCTCCAGACCTCGCTCACCGACCTGACCCAAACGCCAGGTGCCGAGGCCCTTGGCGATGTGCTCACCGGCCGCCTCGTTCCGTGGGCCCAGGGCTTCCTCGACAGCCTCGACTCCTCCGGCTTCGTCGCCAGCCTCGTGCAAGAGCACGGCCCCGCCGTCGCCAAGGGCGAGGGCGCCCTGCGCGAGCGCTACCGGGTCGCCCTCCAGCCCGTCGCCGCCAGCTGGCGAAAGTTCGTCCGCGGCCTGTTTCGCCACATCCGCGAGGCCCACCGCCAGGCCCGCCACACCGCCGCTTCGGCGCCGCGGGCCGAGGCGCTGCGCCTGCGCACGACCACGGTCGCCAGCCTGGACGCCGTGCTCACCAGCCTCGAGAGCGTCGCGCCGTGAAGGATCACGTCTACGGCGTCGACGAGGCCGGCCGCGGCCCGCTCCTCGGACCGATGGCGCTGGCCGTGGTCGTGCTCGATCGCAAGTCGACCCGCGCGCTCACCAAGCTCGGCGTGCAGGACAGCAAGCGCTTCGGCGCCGGCCCGAAGGCCCAGGAGCAGCGCGCCGCCCTCACCGCGCAGATCCACCAGCACGCGATCGCCTGGGCCTGCGAGCTGGTGTCCGTGCAGATCATCGACGAGCACACCTTCCGCGGCCAGCTGAACCGCCTCGAGCAAGACGTCGCCTTACAGCTGCTCCGCCAGCTCGGGGCCCCGCGTGAGGCGGTGATCATCTGCGACGGCGCCAACCTGTTTCGCCCCCTGCAGCACCACTTCCCGGAGCTCCAGGCGGTCAACGACGGCGAGTCCCACCACGTCGCGGTCGCCGCGGCCTCGATCATCGCCAAGCACGCCCGCGACACCGCCTTCGCCGAGATCTGCAGCCGCTACGAGCCCGTGTTCGGCCCGATCGCCGGCGGCGGCTACGCCAACGCCGCCACGCGCCGCTTCCTCACCGCCTACGCCGCGGCCCACGGCGGCCTCCCGCCTGAGGCCCGCAAGAGCTGGGGCGCCGAGAAGCTGCCGCCGCAGCCCGCGGTCGTCCAGCTCTCCCTCGCCGACCTCTGAGCCCCTGTCCCAAGGGACAGCTCATGCCTACCGAGAGCCGCGGTCTGGCCTGTCCCCAAGGACATCTCACTCCTTATTAAAATCAGCGAGCTCGGTGCGCAGCTTGTCGAGCGCGTAGCGCATGCGACTCTTCACCGTGTTCTCCGGCGCGCCGACGATCTCCCCGATCTCCTTGAACGACAGCCCGCTGACCTGCCGCATCAAGAACACCTCGCGCTGATCGTCCGGCAGGCCATCGAGCGCCCGGGCGATGCGGTCGCGGATCTGCGGCGCCGCGGCGGCGTCGTCGGTCGCCACCTGGTCGGCGGCCACCGATTCGAGCATCACCGGACCGTCCTCACCGCCGGAACCACGACGCGGCGAATCCAGCGAGACCGTGCGCCGAAACTTTGCCCGCCGGCTCTCATCGACGCACAGGTTCCGGGCGATCGTGTACACCCAGGTCGTGAACTTCGCCGTCTGCTCGTAGCGCTGCTTCGACCGCACCACCCGCAGAAACACCTCCTGCAACATCTCCTCCGCGCGGCTGCGGTTCTGCACGCTGCGCAGCAAGAAGTTGAACAGGCCGCGGCGGTGCCGGACCACCAGCACGTCGAAGGCCCGCGCCTCGCCTTCACGAAAGCTCACCATCAGCGCCTCGTCGGCGCGCGTCTCCTGCGATGAGCCGGATCCAGATGGGCCAGGAGGGGGGCCAGTGCTGTGGACTTCGTCCATTCCGTCGAGCGGGGCAAGTGTGCGCCCATGGCCGAATCCCTGGCAAGCGGTCTGTTTGCGCGCCCAATCGCCGCCACGAGTCCGCGGGCGCCGCGGATGCCCACGAGCCCGCCGGTGCTGCTCGCGCTGCCCTCAGTGCAGCAGTCGGGTGCGCGGTCGCGGCTGGTCTTTGGGACAGAAGGCGCCGCTGCGTCCGCCCGACACGAAGCCCACCAGCGGCGCTCCGCAGCGCGGACATGGTTCGCCGGCTCGCCCGTAGACCTTGAGGTCATCCTGGTTACGACCGACCTCGCCGACCACGTTTCGGAAGTCCTTCAGGGTCGTACCGCCGTTCTCGATGCCCTGGCGCAGCACGGTGACCACCGCGACGGCGAGCCGGTCCCACGCGCTTCGATGCAACCGGCGGGCCTCGAGCTGCGGGTAGATCCCCGCGAGGAACAGGGCCTCGACCGCATAGATATTCCCGAGGCCGGCCACCGCCGACTGGTCGAGCAGCGCGTCGCGGATCGGCCGGGCCGAGCGCCCGAGCGCCTGCTCGAGCACCGCCCCCGAAAACCCGGGTTCGAGCGGCTCCGGCCCCAGCCCGGAGATCGGCGGCGTCGCCAGCAGCTCGGCCAGCGCCCCGGCCCGCAGCCCGCCGAAGCGTCGGGGGTCGACCAGCCGCAACTCGCGACCATCCTCGAAGCCCAGCGCCAGGTGTGTATGCAACACCCGCGCTTGCTCGGCCGAGGCCACCCCGCACCGTCCGCTCATCCCGAGGTGTATCACCAGGCCGAGCGCCGCACCGTCCGCGCCGGTGAACGACCACAGGAGGTACTTTCCGCGGCGCCCCACCTCAGCCGGCATCGCCCCTTGCAGGCAAGCGAGGTTCTCCTCCGCCCAGTGCTTGCCGATGCGCAGACGCGACGGACTGCGCCACAGGGAGCTCACCCGCGTCCGCAGCTGCGCCGCGACCAGGCCGCGGCGCACCGACTCGACTTCAGGGAGCTCCGGCACCGTCGTCTCCCGCGCCGGCGTCCGCCTCGGCCTCGCGCGCGCGTTGCAGCGCCGCGAACTCCTCGGGGCCGAGCCGCTCGGGCCGGATGTTCGGGTCGATCCCCGCCGCGGCGCACCAGCGCAGCGCCGCGTCGCGGCTGTCGAGCGAGGCCAGCGCGTTGCTGAGCACCTTGCGTCGCTGCTGGAACGCCGCCCGTACGAGCAGGCGATAGCCCTCGTCGTCGCGGACCTCACCGCGAACCTGCGCGCGCGCATCGAGGCGGATCACACACGAGTCGACGCGAGGCGGCGGCAGAAAACAACCCCGGGACGCCGAGCACACCCTGGTGATCGACCGAACCCGCGACATCACCGCCGTGACGCCCCCGTACTCGCGCGAGCCCGGCGGCGAGCACAGCCGATCCGCGACTTCCTTCTGGACCATCACCACCCACGGCCCCGTGATGGCGTGGTGGTCGAGCAGCTTGAACAGCAGCGGCCCCGTCAACTGATACGGCAAGTTGCCGACGATCGCCGGCGGCACCGACTGCCCCGTCGCCGCGCTCGCATAATCGAAGCGCACCGCGTCGGCCTCGTGCAGCACGAAGTTCGGGCGGTCCGCGAGCTCCGCGCGGAGCACCGTGCACAGGTCGCGATCGCGCTCGATCGCCCACACCTCGGCGCCCGTGGTCAGCAGTCGGTCCGTCAGCGTCCCGAGGCCCGCACCGATCTCGACCACGCGCATCCCGGGTCGCGCGCCGGAGGCTCGCACGATCGCGTCGTGCACCTCGATCGCGTGCAAGAAATTTTGCCCCCAGCTATGCCGCGCGTGCAGCCCGTGGCGGCGCAACAGCTGTCCTGGCGCGTCGATCATGCGTACTCCTCGCAGCGAGCTCGGCTCAAGCGGCACCCCGTGCGCCGTCGATCGCCCCGCTCGCAAACACTTCCACTCCCGGGCTCAACCCGGCCTGCATGCGCAGCGCCGCCGCGGCCCCGATCATCGCCGCATTGTCGCCGCAGTAGCGCAGCGCCGGCGTCCACAGCTCGAAGCCATCGCTCGCCGCCGCGGCCGCGAGCGCGTCGCGCAGCCCGCGATTCGCCGACACACCGCCGACCACC
>Ga0066600_10000275_pt1 | contig 19945 bp, 19 predicted proteins | sample Lowcelwee11metaG_FD_59486 | JGI IMG/M metagenome (GOLD analysis project Ga0066600, IMG submission 59486) | Freshwater pond sediment microbial communities from the University of Edinburgh, under environmental carbon perturbations - Low... | ecosystem: Environmental > Aquatic > Freshwater > Pond... | reverse complement strand
TGTCCGATACTTCTCGAGGCACCGGAGGCTTCGGGTCTACCGGAGTATGATTCCTAATATTTTATCCATATCTTTGTAATCTGAGAATGGAAGCTGTCCGGGGGCTGCGGGTTCGTCTTCATCGGGATAGGCATAAACGATGGGGGAACCGTTAAAATATGCCTGTAATCTTCCTTTTTTTCCTAATTCGCCCATACAGACCGAGATTATCTTTTCGCTGATTTCCGTCAATGCCAGCAATTTATTATTGTCGCTCTCACTATTAGACTGACATGCAATTTTTATCATATCTGGATTATATGACAGTGCTTCATTGATCAATCCTTCAAGGTACTCTTTTTCGGGAGTGTATTCAAAATTATGATACGACAACATTATCTTTTTCTTGTAGTTTTTTGCGTGATTAACTACTAAGGCTATATCTTCCGATTTCATATTTAATGCAAAATCAACTATATCAGCGCCTAACTCAATTGATTTTAAAATATATTCTATTCCGGTCTTCGGATCATCCGAGGATCTGTATGTGCATATACTGGTCTCAGCTTTTGACAATAAAAGTCCAATTTCATCGAAGTCCGGTTTGATTAGATCCAGCCTGAGTTCTACATTTTGATACTTTTCGATCTGCTCCATGCATTTATCAATATCCGTATTTGATATACTAACAAATATCATTCAATAATTCCTTTAAGTCAGAAATTTTAATCTTTTTAATTACAGGCTCGCCGATATTATTCAATAGAATAAATTCAATGTTTTCAGATTCCCGTTTTTTATCCTGAACGATCGAACTGATAAGCTGCTCGGGAGTAATGTCATCCAGTATTTCTGCAGGAAGTAAATTCATTTTGAGCAGTTTTATTATTTCTTTAGTCCCCGTTTTAGGGAAATCCGTCAGTTTTTCAGAAATTCTGCAAGCTGTGACGATCCCCATAGAAACCGCTTCTCCGTGAAGTAAATTTTTTGAAGATAATTCTATCGCATGGCCGATTGTATGCCCGAAATTCAAAATTCTTCTTATCCCTTTATCGTAAACATCATTTTTAACGATCTCTGCTTTAACTTCCGCGGTTCTTCTTATAATTTTATCTAATTCTGTTTTATCGCATTTCAAAAGATCAGTCAGTCGTATTTTTTCATACAATTCTCCGCCATATATAAGTGATGTCTTAATTATTTCGGCAGTTCCGTTATAAAAATTTCTCCGGTCGAGTGATTTAAGGAAATCTGAATCAATTATGACCTGATCCGGTTCTCTAAATGAACCTATTATATTTTTAAATCCTTTAAAATTCACACCGTTTTTTCCTCCGATCGCTGCATCAACCTGAGCAAGTAGTGTAGTGGGAACGAGTATAAGTCCTGTTCCCCTTTTAAAAGTATCCGCTACAAAACCGGTTATATCGCATACGACGCCGCCGCCGGCGCCGATTATAACTGTCTTTCTGTCAGCTTCCAATTCGATAAGTTTAGTGTATAACTTTTCTGCCGTTTTAAGGCTTTTTGCTTTTTCTCCGCTTGGAATAACGATTGTGATTTTATTACGGAAAAGACTATCCTTATACAACCCGTAAACTTTTCTGTCTGTAATGAAAATATTCTTGCTGTTGTTTAATATTTTCCCCATCTCATTTTCAGCATTTCCGAATATTATTTTTCTGTCCGCCATATTATACCTTGAATTTTTTCGCATTTTCATATAAATTTAACACAATTTTGGAGATTATGAAATGGAGAAAGATAAAATACCTGTATATTTATTTGTTGCAAACACTTTAAAAGACGATCCGAGAAAATTTTTCCTGGCTGTTCTGACAGTTTTTCTAGTAAATATTTTCATTTATTATATGTTCAATCCGACTTTCGGAATGATCTCAGTTATTCTGACGATACTGTCACTTACCGAAATTTTCTTCCCTTTCAAATACTCGCTTTATGAAAAAGGAATTATCGTTGACCGCTTTTTCTATAAAGTAAAACACGAATATTCTTATTATAAAAAAGTTCTGAATGATAAAAACGGTATTTTTCTTTCTCCTTACAGATATAACACGAGAATGGAATCATTCCGGGGTATTCTGCTCAGAATTCCCAAGGATAAAAAAGAAGAAGTTATCGCCTTTTTAAAGTCCAAGATCGAGATCTCTGAAGAAAAAAAGGCGGAATGACCCGCCTTTTTTTATATACATTAATAATATTCTTACAGCTGCGGGCCTGCTTTAATTAAAGCTTTAGCCGCATCGTTGTCGCAGTACTGTTCGAAGTTTTTGATATACTTCGCAGCCAGTGATTTCGCCTTTTCTTCCCATTCGCCTTTCTTTTTATAAGTATCTCTCGGATCAAGCAACCCTTCCGAAACATTCTTCAGCTTGACAGGCACTGTAAGGTTCAGGATCGGAATGTGCTTAGTTTTAGCCTTGTTTATTGAACCGTCTATTATCGCGTCAATTATCGCGCGCGTATCCTTTATAGATATTCTTTTTCCTGTTCCGTTCCATCCTGTGTTGACGAGGTATGCCGTAGCTCCGTGCTCATCCATCTTTTTAACTAGAGTTTTCGCATAAACGGTCGGGTGCAGGCTTAAAAATGCCTCGCCGAAAGCCGGTGAGAAAGAAGGTACAGGCTCGATTATGCCCAATTCGGTTCCTGCAAGTTTTGAAGTATAACCGCAAAGGAAATGATACTGCGCCTGATCTCTGTCGAGAATTGAGACCGGCGGAAGCACTCCGAACGCATCGGCAGATAAGTAAATTACTTTCTTTGCATGTCCGGCTTTAGAAGGCAGAACTATTTTTGTAATGTGATAGATGGGGTAAGAAACCCTTGTATTCTCAGTAACTGATCCGTCTGCAAAATCAACCGAACCGTTCTTTTTTACGGTCACATTTTCGAGAAGCGCGTCTCTTTTTATAGCTCTCCAGATATCAGGTTCGTTCTCTTCTTTCAAATTAATGGTTTTTGCATAGCAACCGCCCTCATAGTTGAAAACTCCGTGGTCATCCCAGCCGTGCTCATCGTCGCCGATCAGATACCTTTTAGGGTCTGCTGAGAGAGTGGTTTTCCCTGTGCCCGAAAGACCGAAAAATACAGCTACATCGCCTTTCTCGCCTACATTGGCTGAGCAGTGCATTGAAGCTAAACCTCTGAGAGGAAGGTAATAATTCATCATCGAAAAAATACCTTTTTTCATCTCACCGCCGTACCAGGTACCACCGATGATCTGCATTTTTTCAGTCAGATTGAACAGAACGAAAACCTCAGTACGAAGTTTATGTTCTTTCCAGTTCGGATTTATTGCCTTTGATGCGTTTATCGAAACGAAATCCGGCTCACCGTAGTTCTCAAGCTCATATTTTGACGGTCTGATAAACATATTTGTCACAAAGTGAGCCTGCCATGCAACTTCAGTTATGAATCTGACTTTAAGTCTAGTGTCCGCATTTGTACCGCAGAACGTATCAACAACATATAGGGTTTTTCCGGAAAGCTGTTTCTGTGCTACGACCTTAAGATCCTTCCAGACTTTCTCCGGAACTGGTTTGTTTATGTTGCCGTCCCACCAGATCGTGTCTTTACTTGTTTTGTCCATTACGATATATCTGTCTTTAGGGGAACGGCCTGTAAATCTTCCGGTCATAACAGCTACTGCACCGGTATCAGTTACGACACCTTTTTCAAAACCTTCAAGTTTTTTATCTGTTTCGTGCTGGAACAGAACTTCGTAAGAAGGATTGTGAAATATTTTTTTCACACCAGTGATGCCGTATTTTTTCAGATCAAGTTGAATCATAATTTCCCGCCTATTTTAATTTTTTTTCTACAATATAGAATTTAAGCTATTTATTGAATAAATCAAAAATTATTTTATACAATATTTTTCTATAAAATGCTTATATTATGGGTATTCAAATGCGGAGATCGAAATGAAAAGAACGAAAATTATCTGCACGATGGGACCGGCTACCGAATCTAAAGATGTTTTAAAGAAAATGATCGAAAACGGCATGAATGTAGCACGGTTAAATTTTTCTCACGGCAGTCATGAACAGCATAAAAAGACAATTGATCTTATAAAAGAGGTAAGGGAGGAGCTCAACCTGCCTATAGGGATCTTATTGGATACTAAAGGCCCCGAGATCAGGATAAAAGATTTTGAGAGCGGGCAAATTGATCTGAAACAGGATGATATATTTGTTTTAACGACAAGAAATATAATTGGCAATATAAATGAAGTGTCTGTTTCATACAAGAACCTGCCTCAGGATCTGAATATTAATGACAGAATTCTGATCGCCGACGGATTAATTGAGCTTAATGTAATAAAATTAACTCAGACAGATATTACCTGCAAAGTATTGAATGGCGGAAATATTACAAATAAAAAGGGAATGAACATACCCGGCGTAAGAATAAAACTTCCATTTTTAAGTGAAACTGACAAAAAAGATATTTTATTCGGTATAGAAAACGGGATTGATTTTATTGCGGCTTCATTCGTAAGCGATCACGCGGATGTGAAAGCGATAAGAAATTTTATAAATAACAATAACGGCGAAGATATAAAAATAATTGCCAAGATCGAAAACAGGGACGGCGTGAATAATATTATGGATATCGTCAGGATAGCGGACGGGATCATGATAGCCAGAGGAGATATGGGCGTCGAGATACCTTTCGAGGAAATCCCTGGGATACAGAAAGACATAATCAATAAATGTTACAGACTTTCCAAGCCGGTAATTACCGCGACTCAGATGCTCGATTCCATGATCAGGAATCCAAGGCCGACAAGGGCTGAAATTACGGATGTCGCAAATGCCGTTTATGACAGCACAAGTGCTATAATGCTTTCAGGAGAAACTTCTGTCGGTCTGTATCCCGTCGAAACGGTAAAAGTCATGTCCAAAATTGCAGTAAAAGCGGAGACCGATATTGATTATAAGAAAAAATTCATTGATAATTATATTAAGCAGTCGGACAATGTCACAAACGCCATCGGGTACGCAACCTGCTCGACCGCCCACTCACTTAATGCCGGCGCGATTATTACAGTCACAAAATCGGGAAATACTGCAAGAACGATTTCCAGATTCAGGCCGTACTGCCCGATCATAGCCACAACTACTAACTTAAAAGTGTTCTACCAACTTTCATTATCATGGGGAGTGATACCTTTAATGACCGATGTAAAAAATACTACCGACGAACTTTTTGAGCATACGATCGAAAGAGCTATGGAAGAGGGAATCGTAAAATCAGGTGATCTCGTGGTTATAACGGGCGGAACTCCGATCAATGTCAGGGGTACTACCAATACTATGAAGGTTCAGATCATCGGGGATGTGCTTTTAGAAGGTAAAGGGCAGAATAAACTGTCGGTATCAGGCAATGTATGCGTAATAGATAAATATGAGAACGGGATCAGCAATTTTACGGCAGGTGATATACTCGTTATTTCTTGTACTACTGAGAATATACAACATCTAATAAAACATTCCGCCGGAATAATCACCGAAGAGGACTCTTGTGATTCCGAGGCGGTTATAGTGGGAAAAGCGCTTGATATTCCGGTTATTTCAAACGCGGAAAGTGCAACCGAAATATTAAAAAGCGGAACTTTAATAACTATTAATTCTGAAACCGGAAATATTTACAGTGGAATGAAGAAGCTGTAAGTATCAATATATATTTATCAATTCTCGAAATTTTTTAATGTTTGACTTGTACGACCAAATTTATTAAATTGATATTATTATTTAAAAAAGAACTGCGAAATGGACAATATCTTATACAATAAAATTAAAACGCTAAAAAATAATTATGAAATCGAAGGGTTTCTGATCCTAGGAATTTTCGGCTCTTATGCGAGAAACGAAGAAACTGAAAGAAGTGATGTTGACATTCTATATGAAATAAACGATAAATTCTTAAATAAATATGTCGGCTGGGACGCAATTTTACGATTGGATGAAATCAAAACTGAAATTGAAAACTCTTTGAATATTAAGGTGGATATTGCTGATAAAAACGCTCTAAATAGAGTTGCAATAAAATATATTATTCCTGAGGTGTTGAGTGTCTGACTTAAGTGACAAAGCGAGATTAGAAAATGTCATGGACTATGTCAACGACATTGATAAAATAATAGAAAGGCACGGTAATTTAGACGGTGCATTGGATGATTTTGAAGGTGAATACGCCATTCTGATGTGTTTACAACAGATCGGGGATATGCTCAATAAGATCGAAAATCCTGAATATATCAAGATACTCCCTATCAGACAGGCATACGGTTTCAGAAATATATTAGCACACAATTACGGAAGCGTGAATTTAAATACAGTAAAAGATACTATTGAAAAAAGTATCCCTAATTTAAAGAATATCATTCTTTCTATTTTAAAATCTTAGATAAAGAATATGGAAATAAATAAATACCTTATACTATCTCTGATTCTGCTACAGCTTTCTTGTTTTGCAGATATAATTCCAGAGAATTCTCATACGGTCAATCGTCGAACATATATTTCTAATATCGAAGAATTTCCTGAATTTGTCTTCATTGGAATTGTTGAAGGCCCGATGGTCGGAGATAAAAAGAAATACATTGTGAAAAGCGATGTAAAATTAGACAAGGGATATAAATTTAACAGAGTAGATATTTATGCCGTTAAAAAAGATTATTATAATCAGAAAGGCGGTCCTAATTACATAGATTTCAAGAGTGATAAGAATTCAATAAAAATCAATGATGAAATACTTATAGTTGGGAGCGGTTATATTAGCAACGATAAACCTATATCTGATGAATTCTACTATTATTCGGTTGAGAAACTCGAAAATGGGTATCTGAACATATACTTATCTAAGAAAATTACTGTATACACCGATGGAAAAGAAGATTTAGTTCAGAATTTTGAAAGTGAATTCAAAATTGTTAAGCCAGGCAATGAAAACACATTTATAAAAAAAAATGAGAATGAATTACCTTCAGTGTATAGTTTCGACCCCAATGTATTGAACAATATCTTTAGTTCAAGCATAAAGAAAGAAAGGAGTTTTTTTCTTGATGCGGATAATAAATTATTTGATTATAAGATATGGAAAATTAGACTGATGGTTGATAACGGAGTAAAATTGTCCAAGAAAGTGTTATTGAAATGGGCTGTGGAGAAACATAAAGATAAGATAATTTATGATCTAGTCAACAAAGATACAATTACTACATATCCTTTAACATTTAATGAAGGTCTACCTGATTTCGAAGAAACACTTAAGCTTAAACTCGCTGATAAAGTTGATCAGGAAGAAATTAGCCATGCTCTGAGCTATGCAATAAACACAAGCAATATCGATTTAATTAAAAATCTAATTGGGCATGCTGAATTCACGCTGGATAATCACCTGCTAAATGCTTTTAAAATCCAAATCAGAACCGGAGAAAATAGAGAAGAAGCTATTAAAAAAGAATTTGAAAGAATTTTACCGTTTTTAAAAGCAGGAGCAGATCTGACATACGTGGATGAAAATAAAAAGAATGCCCTCGATTATTGCATAAACGAATATCCTGGAAATTTTGATATAGTCTTGGAGAAATTAAAATTCCTTAAAGAAAGGAATTTCTTTTTTGATCCGGACAAAAAAATAATCGACAAACTTTTTACTGCAGTAATTTCTAGTCCAAGCTCAGAAGGTTCGAATTTAAATAATTCAGTCAAATTACTGGATTTTTTATTCGCTAATATTTTTACTATTGGGCATGTTAGATGCAGAGATGCAATTTTTACTGCTATAAGTAAGGCAGGTGGAAATACAGAAATAATTGAAGCTTTAATCAGGCATGGTGCAGATATTAATAGTCAAACATATTCTAAAAATTATACTCCTTTGATTTTTGCTATACAGTTATTGGAAAAACATAAAGACTCAATTAGAGTTAATAACGTGTTAACTATAACTTCCTTCTTATTACGATCCGGAGCAGATATTAGTTTACGAAGCAATAGTGGTACAACAGCTCTTCATTATGCCGCAAAAAATGGAGTTATTGATATTGTGAAACTATTAATTGAAGAAGGTGCTGATATAAACGTTATAAATGATCCAGGCTACACTCCACTTCATTATGCCGCAAAAAATGGAGATATTGATATCGTAACACTATTAATTGAAAAAGGTGCTGATGTTAATTTACAACGTAGTAATTGTACCACTGCTCTTCACTATGCAGCAAAGAGTGGAAATGCCGAATTAGTACAATTGCTACTAACAAAAGGAGCAAAAATAGATCAGAAAGACGGGTTCGATGCAGCTCCCATGTATTACTCAAAAAATATTCAGACTTTTAAATTACTTAAATTTGAGAATGTCGACCTAAATCATATAACTGATATGAGATACACATTTTTTCAAGAAGCTTTATTAGACAGTCCAATAGATTTTATTTGCTATCTGTTAGATTTAGATTCATCTGAATATAAAAATATAAACACATCATTATCTTTATCTCAGAAAAACTTAATTATTTCAAATTTAATGGAAATTATTAACAAGTTAAACACTTATGAAATAAATGAACAAGAGTCTAAAATCAGGACTCCTCTGCATTTTTCAGTACGAAACAATGATATTGATCTAATAATAAAAGTTTTCCTTATGGCTGGTGCAGATGTAGATATGAAAACTGAAGATAAGTCATCGGTATTGGACATAACATTAAATACATTTAAATTTAGCACAAATTTAAAAGATCCATGCGACGAAACAGAACAAATTTCTAAAGTTCTTGAAGAATGGGAAAAGTACCCAGAAAAGACTAGACAAAAGATACTGATAGAACATCCTTATCTGAAAATAGTCACTAGTAAATCAAATGAGTAATTTTTACGAAATAGAATTCCTTTGGGCACTGTTCTATACAGTATCGATAGAGACAGTCGTATTATTCATACTTATTAAGAAATTGCCCTTTTTTAAGAAAAACCAAATCTCAAAATTCAGAATTTTAGGCACCGGAATTCTTGCTTCATTTTCAACTCTACCTTATGTCTGGTTTATCTTTCCTGCATTTATTACTGACAAGACAGGATTTATTGTAATAAGCGAGTCGTTTGCAATTGGAATTGAGACTTTTATATTAAATATTTTATTAAACATAAAGTGCCGGGAAGCTTTTTTACTTTCAATAACTTGTAACATACTATCGTTTACTGCAGGTTTACTCTATCATATTTTCTAATACAGATCGCCCCGTCTGTCGGCTCTGCAGTCTATCATTTTTCGGTATTCGGTGACCTGTGACATTTCTATCACTCCGGTTCTGACTTTCTCATTTGTGCCACAGACGGCAACAGGCATACCGTCTGGAGAAATTATCATCGAGTTCCCGCCGTAGTCCGGATGCTCGTCTCTGCCGTTAGCTCTGTTGACAAGCACGAAATAGCTCTGGCTTTCGATCGCTCTCGCATAAGCTAATTTGACCATAGTATCTACCCTTTTAAAAGGCCACGATGCCGGAAGAATTATCAGATTCGCTCCTTTCAGCCACAATTTTCTGAAACTCTCCGGAAACCTGAGATCGTAGCAGATATTCATGCCGATATGCCATTCTTTATATCCGAAAGTATAAAGCCCGTTCCCCTGATGAAATATTTTATCCTCATCCATAAGTCTGAAAAGATGTATCTTATCATATGAAGAAAGAACTTTGCCTTCGTCATCTATAAAAAACGCCCTGTTATATAGCTTGCCTTTTTCTTTTACGGGTGTAGTAAAAACGACCGCGGTAGATATGTCTTTTGCTATTTTGGAAAATTCAAGAACGACATCTTTCCATTTATCCGACCAGCATTCCATATTTTCTCTGTTATATCCCGGAATGAACATTTCCGGAAGAACTGCGATACCGTTTCCTTTAATATTTTTGAACAGATCCGCCGCTTTTGAAAGGTTTTCTTCGGTATTTTTCTCATTTACTGAAATCTGAATCAAGTGAATTTTCATAATTTCTCCGGTGTTTTACCTTTGAAATATAACATTATGAAATAAAAATGAAACAAAATAATTTATTTTGGAACTTTACAATATTCGATACCGTATAAGAGGGGTAATTAAATACTTCTTCATTACTCCTCCTCCTAAATTAAGCCCCTGAAAATCAGGGGCTTAGTGTTTATTGTCGTTTTATGTGGTTTATAGAATTGGACTATACCCGATTTTCTGTAGACATTACTAAGCACATTTATATGACCTTGATATCAATTATTGAGGCTATCTTTTCAAAATGGTTGTCCAGAGTAAATATCTCGCAGTCGTTCTGGATAGCATTCTGCGCTATGATCAGATCAGGGATACCGATGCCATTAATTCCATTTTTGAGACATCGTGTCTGAAAGTCAATGATCTGCTCCCAGTTTATATTCAATTCATTCTTTGAAATTTCCAGTAAAAGTCCGATGACTTTATTTTGGTTTTTAAGTTTTAAATACGGAAGTAATTCGGCTAAAATAGCATCATTAGTTACAACCAGATTTTCATCAATCAGAAGATCAAGTTTCCCGGAACATTTTCCATCCCTGAAATAATCTATCCATACCGATGTGTCAACTAAGACTTTCAAGTTCTTGACCTTAAGTGATCAAGGTCAATATCAAGATCTATTTTACCTTTAAAATCCTTTAGTCCGGCGATCTTATTTTTTCTGATCAGTTCTTCGAGTGCAGTAATTATAACCATAGTTTTTGTTTTGATGTGAGTTGATTCCATAGCTTCAACGAGAAGATCTTCGGGTAAATCAAGTGTTGTTCTCATTTTTTTACCTCCTATATGCATAAACATAATAAAATGTGCATATAATGTCAAGATTTATTTTACGGCAGTCTTCGAACCGGACTTTACTTCAGATCCGCCCCATTCAACTACGGTGTAGCCTTTACGATGCTTTGGAACAAGCTTCTGTTCTTTAATTTCAACTGGTTTATCAAGACCTTGGAATACCATGAACACCCTAATGACTGTATCAGGCGCAGGAGTGACGGTGAGTTTCGCAAGTTCTACATATTCTTTCGTGGAGAAATGAATAAGATTATAAGGATTTTTCTCAAGCTCAGGCAGCCAGAAAATGATAAATTCATTGGCTTCCTTATAGTTTAAACCGAGAATTCTAAGGCTTTTTTCCAGAAATTCCGCCGTATTCTCTCTATTTACAACAGCTCCTTCATCTAAAGTAAATGATCTGTCTGTTATTCCTTCCCAGAAAAGAGAATAGTATTCTTTTCCGCTTTTATCTTTTAGTTTTCCATCAGGTTTTGCGGTCACAGTCCACCCGTTTTCTGGATATGTCGGATAAGTTGCTGTGAATTTGCCTTTGTAATTCAGCTTGACATTGACTTCTTTCTCGGTTTCGGGATAGAGGTAAATAATGGGTTTGGCGGTAACATCCTTGACTACTTTATGTTCTTTTGGAATTTGTATTTCAATTTCAGGGATATCTTCTATATTGTCCGACCTGAATCTTTTTATAAGAATGAAATTCTGTACAACAGTAGAATCTTTAAATACTTGGAAGTTTAGTTTCTCATCATACATTCCATCTTTAGAAGTTGCACACAAAGTGTAAATTCCTTTTCTGATAGAATTTATTTGATAGTACCCACTACTATCTGTAATAGCTTTCCATGTTGTTCCTTTAATTTCAATCTTAACATCAGAAATAGGATTAGACGACATATCCAAGACTTTACCGCTCACAGAACACTTAAAACTACTAAAAATTCTAACCGAATCCTTATTCGCTACCTGACCGAAAGCTAAAGTGGCAGTTAAAATGATCAATAAAGCCGATATTTTTCTTAATGTTTTCATTTTACACCTCATAAGTTTTTCATGTACGATTTGAGGTCACGGTAATAATTCTCATGGGAACCGACCGTTATATGCTCAATTCCGTCCGATACGATCCTGTAAGACAAGAGGTATAAAGCTGTTCCGATCTTGAATTTAATCACGAACACGCCTTTGAGGTCTCCTTTTTTTTCATCTCCAGCCGAACCACCGTCAATTATATTTTTGATAACATTGTCGAGTCCGGATTTTTCATTAGGCGTGAACTTCTTTACTTTTCTTGCAAATAGCGCTGACTGATATATTTTCATTGAGCGTTTCCGAACTGATATTCCGTTCTTTCTCCGTTATCCAGTTCTTCCATTCCTAAAAGCATCTCTTTAATGAGTTCGTAAGTCAGTTCGGGATTTTGTTCGGCACATTTACCTATCATGGCCCAATGTTCAATTTGTCCGGTCAAAGATCTATGATCAATCTTAGAAAATTTCTTTGCTTCTATAGCTAATTCGTTTGAAACTCTTATTGCTGTCGGCATATAATCTCCTGATTTTACTTAGTAGCAATATAATGCAAAAAGCAACGAAATGCAACGCTATTTATTTCTTCACTCTTATCCTGGCATCTACAGCGACCAGATCTTTCTCGTTGCCGAGAAGCGGATTTATGTCCATCTCCATGATCTCGGGAGCGGCTTGCGTCAGGCTTGAAAGTCTCGCGATGATCTCCGCGAATTTATTCTCGTCTATTCCTTTCTGACCCCTGACACCTTTGATGATCTTAAAGCTTTTTAATGATCTGATCATTTCGAGCGCTTTGTCCTGTCCGAAGGGTGCGAGATTGGAGGCTGTGTCTTTGAACACCTCAATGAATATCCCGCCTAGTCCGCAGAGAATAGAATGCCCGAATTTACCTTCGTAATTTATGCCTGCAAAAAATTCTTTTCCCGATATCATCGGCTGGATCATGACGCCTTTTGAATCTTTGATCTTCATCATTTTGTCAAAAATCTTTTCTATCTCTTTTTCTGTTTTTATGTTGAGCGCAATACCGCCGACATCCGATTTATGCACCGGCCCGACTACCTTCATTACAAGCGGGAATCCGAATTCTTTGGCTTTAGCTGTAATTTTCTCTTTTTTATCGCTGACGAATTCCGGAACTCTTGCAATTCCTGCCGCGTCAAGCATATCGGCCGTCTGTTCAGGTTTAAGATAACCGTCTTTGGCTTTGGAAATTATAGCCCTGACCTTTTTTACATCAATTTTTATCTCTTCAAATTTTGTGTAAGGCTTGGGTGTGTTCGCGACATTTACTATCGTCCTGCCGAGAGTAACCTCGTCAGAAAAATATACTTCCCCCAGAGACTTGAAATATTCAATCTCTTTACCTGCCGATACGATCGATGGAAGCATCGGAAATATCGGTTTTTTCGTTTTGAGCTTTTTCTCGTGGAGAACTTTATAAACATCATAAATTTCGCCCAGACCGGGCGAACCGAAGATGACGACCATACCGTCAATATCTTTGAATTTATCGTTCACATAATCAATAATTATTCCAAGCTGTTCGGCGGTTCCCGTCGCGAGAAAATCGATCGGATTTGCTGCTGATGAGCCCGGAAATAATATCTCAAGAAGTTCTTTGGCGTATTTTCCTTCGATCTTCGGTACAGACAGTCCCCCGTTTGATAATGCGTCGGTCAGCATTACTCCGGGACCGCCCGCATGAGTGATCACGGCAATATTTTTCCCTTTAAGCTCCTTCTGCATGAATACGCCGGCAGTATAAACAAGCTCTTCTCTGCCGTAGCATCTTACGATACCTGCTTTTTTGAAAAGCGAATCTATCGCTTTGTCAGGAGTAGCCAACGCGCCTGTGTGCGATGAAGCCGCTCTTGAACCTGCGTCTGAGCTTCCCGATTTGATCGCTGCGATTCGGCATCCTTTATTAATTAATGAAGATGCGTGCTTGAGTATCATTTCAGGTTTATTCACATTTTCCATGTATAAAAGTTTGATCTTTGAGCTTTTTTTAGGATTGAAACTTTCATCCCAATATTTTAAAACTTCCTCTATGCCGATCTGAGCACTGTTGCCGACTGAGAACAGGCTAGAAAAAGTTATTCCCATCGGAATTCCCTTTTCGATTATAAAAGCGGCCGTCGCACCTGAACCTGAAACGAAATCGCATCCTGCGGGATCCAGCTTGGGAATAGGCCCTGCAAATATCCCGTTAAAATGAGGAGTAAGAACGCCTATGCAGTTCGGTCCTATAAGCGAAGCTTTATATTTATTTACGACATCAAGTATTTCTTTTTCGAGTTTCTTACCCTCTTCGCCCATCTCGCCAAAGCCGGCTGATAGTACAATAAATGCCTTTGTTTTTTTATTTTTAGCCAGGAATTCAACATAACCTTTAACATGGTTTACAGCTACGGAAATAATAGCCAGTTCAACTTCGGGAATTTCTTCAATATTTACGCATTTTACGCCCTGAACTTTTTCCTCTTTGGGATTAATTGAGTAGAGTTTGCCTTTATAGTTCCCGAGAAGGATGTTGTGTAAAACTTTACCGCCGGGTTTTTTTATATTTTCCGATGCTCCTACGATCACTATTGATTTAGGATCAATAAGTTCCCTATTTATCATGGTTTCTTCCTCCGTTAAATGCCATAATATTAGCTTTGAATATATTTTCATTGGGTGACAATTTCTTTAATGCGCCGATCCAGATAGCTGAAGGAATCTTTTTGAACGGTTCTATTGTTGAGAGAAGACCCAGTACGATAACATTTGCGGTCTTTCCCTGTTCGTCACCGAAACTTTTTGCGATCTCTTCCGCATCTATCCTTATAGTTTTATACCCTTCTAAAATTCTGTCTATAACTTCATCCTTCGGATAATCATGAATGCTGGTTCTTGGAGGCAGCGCTTTGTAGCTGTTTAGAATTATTGTTCCGCCGTCTTTTAACAGATCGAGGAACCCTTCTCTTAAAATTTCCGATTTTTCCATGACCACAATGACATCAACAGTGCCGGGAAGAAGAGTAGGGGAATGAACATTTCCGCAGGCGAATGTTGATATCACCGGCCCGCCAAGTTGAGCCATTCCGTGCGTATCGCCTTTGACAATGTGAGAGTCGCCGTAAGGCGTATTGAGCGATATTTCAGCAAGCACTTTTCCAAAGAAAAGATTTCCCTGTCCGCCTATGCCTCTGACTGCTACTCTGAGCGACGATGGAAGCGATTTCGGATCGATCTTGCTTTCTTCGAATTTACCTACATCCCTCAGAGATGGCGCATGAATTTTTGTTTCTTCGGTGATGAATTCAATAGCACCGAAAGGGCAGACCTGCTTACAGACCTGATCATGACCGGCGCAGTTAGTGCAGAGCTGAGTGAAATGTGGATATTTTTCCTCGTCGAATTCTATCCCCTGGCACATATTACACTTGCCGCAGCGTCTGCATTTTTCCCTGTTGAACTGAACTTTCCGTACTTTAGCCTTGTTCGAAACCTGATGGATGCACGAGCCTTCAAGAACAAGGGTCGTAAATTCTCCGTTTTCCGCATCTGTCAAAGCCTGTGCGAGAGATTTTTCGACTTCTTTCAGATTATATGAATCAGCCCTGACGACTTTAGCCTGCTCAGCCTCGAGTGCCTTGACGAGATTGAACTTATTCTGAACCCCGGCAAGATTGTGCTCGGAGCTCGGAGCCGGCTGACCGCCTGTCATCGCGGTGATCCTGTTGTCCAGAACAACCTTCACTCCGGGCGTAGTCCTGAATACGGCGTTCCTAGTAGAATCCAGTCCCGAATGGCATTCGCAGGAATCTCCGATAATACTTATGGTTTTATGCGCGTATTCAGGCCTTGACAGCACAAATCCTTGTCTTACCGAATCGCCTGCGCCCATGCAGAGAACCGTATCCAGCGCGTTCATGAAATAGAGCAGAGTAGAGCATCCTATATCGCCGAATGACGCGTAAATTTTTCCCGACTGCTTGAATTTGTTTACCGTGAGTCCGAATGCTTTATACGGACATCCCGGACAGATGGAAGGCGGTCTTTTCAACGGTTCCGCTTCAATTTTTTTCGTTGTGAAACTGCATTTTAATTCAAGCTTTGCGCACAGATCTGTCATTAGAAGCTCAGGAGTCCAGTTGGTTATGACTGAATTCTTTTCTTTTCCTATCACTCCTATGCCTAAAAGCCGTACTCTCTCTTCTAGAAATCTGTCGCCGTCTTCATATATTAAAATTTCACCTTTTATTTTCTTTGAAAATTCGGAAATTCTCTTTTCAGGTACCGGATAAAGTGCTGAAAGCGTCAGAACCGACGGTTTTATATCTAGATGTTCAAGAACTTCCTTTAAAATTATAGAAGTCTCTCCGCTGACTATTATGCCTATGTCGCTTTTATCTGATATTGTTTCGGTTACAAGTGCGGATCTCTCGAAATAATCCTGAACTGCCGGTATTCTTTTCTGATTAACTTCATCATAATTTCTTCTTGCGATCCCGGGCATTGTCATCCATGCCTTCATATCCGTCTTGAGTTCCTTTGGAATTATTTTCCTCGGTTCCTTTGTCTGAATAAGTCCTTCGGAATGAGCAAGAATGCCGGAAGCCAGCACAACGACCGGTGTTCTGAAGTTCCTGCTTATATCAGCTGCTTCGAAAGCGATATCGTACATTTCCTGATGATCTCTCGGCTCAAGCACGGGAACTCTTGCTGAAGCGAAAAAGTATTTGAGATCGATCACATGCTGTGTGCTTGACGGCACATAGTCTGTAGCTACATAAAGTACAAATGCGCCTGCTTCAGCTGTATAAAATGCCGAAGTCGTTATAGTGTCTCCGGCCTGAAAAGCACCGGGCGTTTTCATTGTGACCACAGTATCGAATCCTGCTATTGAATGTCCGATGCCGACAGCTACGGCCACAGCCTCATTCACCGACCAGCCGACATTGATCCTGTCCTGAACTTTGCTCAGGTATTTATCTATGACTTCTGTACTTGGAGTACCGGGGTAACCGTCCGCCGCATGATATCCGGCATGAATTATTCCCAACGCAAATGCTTCATTCCCCTGCGCTACTAGCTTAGTACCTTTTTCTGAGTTTACGATATTTTCAAAATCGGACATTAAGACTCCGTTTCAATTTAATAAATTACCATTCATAAGTTAAAGTCAGTTTATTTACTGAAGGCGATAGGCTCAATTTGTCTCCTTGGGTGAACAGATCCCTTTTGAAAGTTTTAAAATTCGAGTCAACCCATGCGTCTCCCGCAGATAAAAGCACCGCTCCCACGCTCATCCAGATGTAATTATTTCTCTCGCTCTCATAAGAATCCACATAGAATCTGTATTCATCTATTTTCGCCGGATCACCTATCATTTTATAATATTCAAGATCATCTTTGGCATCGTTCATCCTTTTATTCTGTATTACGGCACCGTAAACGAGCACGCCTTCTAAAAAGGCATATATTCCGGCTTTTAAATATCTTCCGTTATAAATTTGTCCCCCTCCCGGAAAAACAAACGAAAGAAAAAGGGGAACTTTATGGTTCGGTTCCCCGATTTCGGCGTTCACTGTTGAGAATAATATACTGATGAAAAGAATTATTCCCAGCTTTGATCTAAACACTTTTTACCTTATTGTAAAGTTTCTCCCATTGTGAAGATCGGCAGATAAATCGCGACAACTATACTACCGACTATAACACCCATAAATACGATAAGCAAAGGTTCCATCAGAGATGAGAATCCTTTTATTTTCATAGCTACCTCGCTATCATAATATTCCGCGATCTTTTTCATAAGATCGTCTATCTTACCTGTTTCCTCGCCTGTTTGCAAAAGCTGAATAAAAACATCATCGAAACGGTTGGTCTTTTTGAAAGAAACCGACAATTCGACACCGTTGCTTACATCCGTAGCTGCCTTCTTCATTGCAGTTTCATACAAGACATTATTCGCAACTTTTCCGGCGATCTCAATTGATTCCATCATTGATGTACCCGAACCGAGAAGCAATGCGAGAACGCTTGATATTCTGGATACAATGATCTGCCTGACCAATTCGCCGAATACGGGGGCATTGACTGTGAATTTATCCCAGAAATCACGGACAGGTTTTAATTTGAACGCATACTTTACTCCATAAATAGCCCCACCGATTCCCGCAAGAAGAAAAAAGAAATACTCTTGTATAATTTCCGAACCGTCAACGAGCAATTGAGTAGGTCCCGGCAGTTCGCCTCCCATTGAAGAGAACAAACCTTCAAATACCGGAATTATTTTCCACAATATTACAAATACGATAACGCAGGTGAATATCATTACGAATTTCGGATACATCATAGCTGATTTTATGGCTGCCTGCATGGCGGCGGTTTTTTCCATATAGCCTGCAAGTGAACCCAAAGCTTTATCAAGGTTTCCTGATGTTTCACCGGCTTTCACAATGTTGACATACATCTGATCAAAAATCTTCGGGTGTTTTGCCAGAGCGCTGGAGAAATCGGACCCCGCATTGATATCGTCATACAATTTATTCAAAACAGCTTTAACAACTACATTTTTTTGTGAATCGGCGATATTTTTAATACTCTTTGTTAATGTAACACCCGCATTAAGAAAAGTAACCATCTGTCTCGTAAAAAAAACTTTGTCTGCAAGCGAGACTTTAGTTGTTATCATGGTGATCTTGTCGTTGAACGCCTGAAATCCGCCTCCTTTCTGCTGCATGCTGATTTCTGTTATGCTCATCGGTATCATATTCTGCATCTGGAGTTTATTGACGACATCGGTCTGTCCTCCGGCCATTATTTCGCCGGTAACTGTTTTACCGGAAACATCCTTTGCTACATACCTGAATTTTGGCATAATGTCTTCCTTCTTATTTTAAGTTTGTAATGTGAAATACAACGCTTCTTCCAAATCTATCCTGCCTGCTTTGAAATGCCTGATCGCGTCTTCTCTCAATGTCCAGTAGGTTCCTTCCGCTTTCGCTATTTCTCCGATCTCGAGGGCAGTAGCGCCTCTCATAACTGCAGAATTGATTTTTTTATTCATCTCCATCATTTCTATTATTGCAACACGACCTGACCTGCCCTTTCCCTTGCAGTTCGCACAGCCTTCGCCTTTGTAGAATTTACCATTCTCGATTTCTTCCTCTGTCAACCCAAGGCCTATAAGTTGTTTTTTATCATATGCAAATTCTTTCTTGCACATCTTGCATATTGATCTTGCGAGCCTTTGAGCCACAATCAGACGGACTACAGTTCCAATCAGATAATCTTTTATCCCCATCTCAATAAAACGGGTAACTGTAGAAGGAGCATCATTCGTGTGGAGAGTGCTGAATACAAGGTGACCGGTTAGAGCTGCCTCACAACCAATATGGGCAGTTTCAAAGTCCCTCATCTCACCGATAAGTATTACATCGGGGTCCTGACGGAGTATCTGTCTCAAAGCTGCCGGGAAAGTTACATCCTGCTGCAGATTAATATTCACCTGATTGATCCCTTCGTTCTGGATCTCGACAGGATCTGCAACCTCAACTATATTAATGTCCACATTTTTTATGTAATTTACTGCAGAGTTAAGCGTGTTGGTTTTTCCTGAACCGGTAGGGCCTGTCACAAGTATTATACCATCTGGTCTTTTAATGTTTTTTACAAACATATCAATAAAAATTTGATTTTGGCTGAAAATATCTTCAACAGGGAACAGCTGCTCTGTTTTTAAAAGACGAAGCACAATCTTTTCTCCGTGTACTGTCGGAAGAGTACCGACCCTGAAGTCTATTTCCCTTCCTCTTAATTTCAAACGAATTTTCCCGTCCTGCGGACGAAGCTTAACATCAAGCTTCATAGTTTTTGTTAAAACTTTAATCCTGGCACTTAATGATGATTGAAGTTTTTTTGGCAGTCTTTCATAGCCTGGAGGAATAAACAGATCTCCATCCTTCCTGAACCTTATCTGAACATACTTTTCCTGCGGTTCGATATGAATATCTGAGCTTCCGTCAAGATCGGCTTTTGCTAAAATACTGTTCACTAGGTTAATTATCGGTGCTGAATCCGGATTG
>Ga0066600_10000268_pt1 | contig 20127 bp, 20 predicted proteins | sample Lowcelwee11metaG_FD_59486 | JGI IMG/M metagenome (GOLD analysis project Ga0066600, IMG submission 59486) | Freshwater pond sediment microbial communities from the University of Edinburgh, under environmental carbon perturbations - Low... | ecosystem: Environmental > Aquatic > Freshwater > Pond... | reverse complement strand
CATCGACGAGGCGCAGAACCTGACGCCGAAGCAGATGAAGACGCTGATCACGCGCGCCGGCCCCGGCACCAAGGTGGTCTGCCTGGGCAACATCGCGCAGATCGACACGCCTTACCTCACCGAGGGGAGTTCGGGCCTGACCTATGTCGTCGACCGTTTCAAGGGCTGGCCGCATTCCGGCCACATCACCTTGCAGCGCGGCGAACGTTCGCGTCTGGCCGACCACGCCGCCGAGGTGTTGTAAGGCCGCCGTCCCGCCAGCGCCGACTCTCGCATGCCAACATTGCGGATTCACAGCGCTGCGGGAACGAGTTCGCTCACTGTCGCCGCAGGCCAATCGGTACGCGACGCGCTGGACATCACCGATCTGCGCGTGCGCGCCGCCTGTGGCGGCACCGGCACCTGCGGCGCCTGCGTCGTAAAACTGCTCGGCGGCGCGGTCACGCCGCCCACCGTCGCCGAGTACATGAGGCTCGCGGCCGACGCGCGCGCCGCCGGCACGCGGCTCGCCTGCCAGTTGCGGCTCATGGGCGATGCGGAGATCCTGCTCGACCAACCCGCCCCGCCATCGGACTGGAAGAGCATCGCACCGGAAAACCTGGTCGCCCTGAACGCCAGCCGCCCCGACCTGACCGAACGCATCTACGGCGTGGCGGTCGATCTCGGCACCACGCATATCCGCGTCGCGCTGTGGGATCGCAAGCATGGCAAGCGCATCGCCACCCGGCGCGGCCCCAATCCGCAAGTCGCCTTCGGCGCCGATGTGCTGAACCGCCTCACGGCCGCACGCGCCAGCCCGGAACACGCCGCTGAACTCGCCAAGCTCGCCCGCAGCGCGATCGTCCAGGCCGTACGCGACATTCTCGCCCGCGATGTCGGCGAGGTGACGCCGATGCTCGCCGAGATCGGCCAGGTCGTCGTCGTCGGCAATACCGCCATGCTGGCCTTGCTGAGCGGACACGGTGGCCCAGCCCTCTTCGATCCCGCGCATTGGCAGGCGCGCATCGACTGCAGTCCGCCAGACTATTCCGCCTGGCAAGCGCAGTGGTTCATGCCGCATGCCGAAATCGCGCTGCTCGACCCGGTAGCCGGCTTCATCGGCTCCGACCTCGTCGCCGACCTCGTCGCCACACAGATCGTCGCAGGACCGGCCGGCGCGCTGCTCATCGATGTCGGCACCAATACAGAGCTGGCGCTCTGGGATGGCACACATCTACATCTCACCTCGGTGCCGGGCGGACCAGCCTTCGAGGGCGTCGGCATCCGCCACGGCATGCCGGCGGAGCTAGGCGCGATCTGCCGCGTGCGTTCCGCCACAAACGGTTTCGCCCTGGAAACCATCGGCGACGGCGCAGCGCAGGGTTTCTGCGGCTCCGGCCTGGCCGATGCCATCGCCTGCCTGCTCGCGGCCGGCCTGCTAAGGCCTTCCGGCCGCTTCGCCACGGCACCGGGGCCAGAAGGCTATCGACTCGATCCGAACAATCCCGCCACCGCCATCACCGGCATCGATGTCGATGCCTTCCAGCGCGCCAAGGCCGCGCTGGCGGCAGGCATGGAAACGCTGTTGCACCTAGCCGGGCTGGGCTGGCGCGATCTCAACCGGCTATGCATCTGCGGCGCGTTCGGCCATACGCTGGATATCCCCCACGCCCAGGCCGTGGGCCTGTTGCCGCTCATCGCCAGCGACCGCATCGAACTCTTTGCTGATGCAAGCCTGGCCGGTTGCGAAGCAGCCCTGCTGTCCGACCTCGGCCATGAATGGTTTACGGGATTGACGGCCAAGGCCAAAACGATCAATCTGTCGCTGGTGCCCGACTATGAAGATCGTTATATCGACCATCTGCGCCTGCGGCCCATCCCGATGAACCCGTAACGCCTGCATTCGTCGCCACGTGAACCCAGCCGAACTCACCAACGCCAGCGCCGAAATCGAACGCCTGCAAAGCCGCATGCGCCGCTTGGCGGAGGAAAAATCCTACCTGCAACTTATCCTGCGCCTCATCGAGCAGATCGATCCGCTGCCCGGTATTGCGGATATGGTCGGCGGCATGCTGAAGAACATCGTCGAGACCATCGGCGGCACCAACATCAAGATCTGGTACTGGATCGGTGACGAGATCCACTATGCCGATTTCTTCGGCGCGCGGAATATCGTCGCCGCCATCGACGATCCGCTCGCGGCGGCAGTCGGGCGGGAGAGGCGCTTCATCGAGTTGCAGACCGATGCGGACGATTCCCTGCTGCAAGGCGAGATTGTCCCAGGTGCATATATCTGGGCCTTCCCGCTGCTGGTGGGGCAGGACTTGATCGGCGTCATCAAGCTGGAGAACATTCACATTCTGGGTGCCTCGCTACGCACCTATCTGCCGATCTTTTTCAGCCACGCCGCGCTGATCATGAGCAGCGAGGTCCGCAACACCCTGCGCCTGCGCGCTGAAGCGGAAATCCGGCAGCTCAACGCCGTACTGGAAAAACGCGTCGCCGAACGTACCGCGCAACTCGAAGCCTCCAACACCGCATTGATGCACGCCCGCGATGTCGCTGAAACTGCCAACCGCGCCAAAAGCGTTTTTCTCGCCAACATGAGCCACGAAATCCGCACGCCGATGAATGCCATCATCGGCCTCGCGCATCTGTTGCGCAGCAGCGCCACGCCGGAGCAAATCGAGCGGCTCGACCGCATCAACGGTGCCGGCCAGCACCTGCTGTCGATCATCAACGACATCCTCGACATCTCGAAAATCGAGGCCGGCAAGCTGCAATTGGAACAAACCGATTTCGCCCTCGCTGCCGTACTCGATCATGTGCGCTCCCTTATCGCCGATGCCGTCCACGCCAAGGGACTGCAAATCGAAGTGGATAGCGATGCCGTGCCGCTGTGGCTGCACGGCGACGCGACGCGCTTGCGTCAGGCTCTGCTCAACTACGCCAGCAACGCGGTCAAATTCACCGCACATGGCAGCATCGGCCTGCACGCCAAATTGATCGACGCGCAAGGCGACGACTTGTTGGTGCGCTTTGAAGTGACCGACACGGGCATCGGCATCCCGCCCGAGCAACTGGCGCGACTGTTCAAGGCCTTCGAACAAATCGATGCCTCGACCACACGCAAATATGGCGGCACGGGCCTCGGCCTGGTTATCACCCGTCGGCTGGCCCAACTGATGGGCGGAGAAGTCGGCGCTGACAGCACGCCGAACCTTGGGAGCACCTTCTGGTTCACCGCCCGCGTGCAGCGCGGCCACGGCATCGTTGCGCTACCCTCTAGCCCGCAGGCCATCGACGCCGAATTGGAACTGCGACGGCGCCATGCCGGCATCGCACGGCTGCTGCTCGCCGAGGACAATGCCATCAACCGCGAAGTCGCGCTGGAACTTCTGCATGGCGTCGGACTGGCCGTCGATATCGCGGCGGACGGACTGGAAGCGCTGCAAAAAGCGCAACAGCATGACTACGACCTGGTCCTGATGGACATGCAAATGCCCAACATGGACGGACTGGAAGCCACCTACGCCATCCGTGCCCTGCCCGGCCGGGACAAGCTCGCCATCCTGGCGATGACGGCCAACGCCTTCGACGAGGATCGCCATGCTTGCGAAGCGGCCGGCATGAACGATTTCATCGCCAAACCGGTCGATCCCAACACCCTATATACGGCACTATTGCGTTGGCTGCCGCAGCGCGCCCCGTTGCCCACCGCGCCCAACTTGGCGCGCGCCGTACCGATGGATAGCGCCAGCAAAGGGCCGGACGCGGAGTTGCTCGCGCGACTGGCCGGCGTATCCGGGCTCGATGTCGCGCGCGGCCTCGCTGCGGTACGCGGTAACCCCACCAGATATCTGGATCTCTTGCACCGGTTTGTCGGCGCGCACCGTGCCGACATGGATCAACTGGCTGCCTGCTTGTTCTCCGACGACCACGCCGCCGCCGAACGGCTGGCGCATAGCCTTAAAGGGGCAGCGAGTACGCTCGGCGCCACGCGTATCGCCGAACGCAGCAAGCGAATCGAGGCTTTTTTGCACGCTCACGCGAATGGACCGCTCGCTGCGGATGTAATCCATGCGGACATGGAGGCGGTCCGTCAGGAATTCAGCGTGATCGGCACCGCCCTGCCCCCTCAGACAACCACACCGCCCGCCGCCACCATTCCGCCAGCTGATACAGCAATGTTGGGCAGGATTCTTGACAAGCTGGATGCGTTATTGGCGGCGGGAGATTTCACGGCGACTTCGCTCTATGAGGCACAAGCCGGGATTTTGCATGCCGCACTCGGTGCCGACTGCACCAGACTCGAAACCCAGATCCGGCAGTTCGATTTCAAGACGGCACGGGCAACTTTGCGCGGCTTATGCCAAGCGCTAGAGAAACAATGAAGCAGGAGGACCATATGCTCGACCACATCGTCAAGGCCTACAACGAGGCCGTGTTCGAAACCGATAAAGAGGCCGCCTTCGATGTGGTCAATGCCGCGCTGGCAGACGGCATGACGGCCGAGGACGTCGTCTTCAAGGTGGTGATTCCGGCCGTCGAGGAAATGATGTCCAACATCACGAAAGATCCGGACGCCAACCTCGCCCAGCATTTCATGACGGCGCAGATCGCCGCCGAAGTCACCGAAAAGATGCTCGCCAAGTTCGAGCATCCGCCTGAGATCATCGGCCGCGTCGTCATCGGTACGGCGTATGGCGACCTGCATTCGCTGGGCAAACGGATCGTGATGGGCTGCCTCAAGGCGCTGATGGTCGAGGTCACCGATCTCGGCGTGAATGTTCCGGCGGAAAAGTTTGTCGCTGAGGCACTCGCCCACGACGCTCAGGTGATCGCCATCTCGGCGATGATGGTGCATACGGCCACCGGCGAGAATGGCGCGCGCAAGGTCCGGCAAATCCTCCAGGAGCGCGGCTTGGAAAGCCGGATCAAGCTCGTCGTCGGTGGCGCCCCTTATCGTTTCGACAATGAACTTTTCAAGTCCGTCGGCGCGGATGGTTGGGCGCCCGACGGTGTCAATGCCGGTCGGGTAATCGTCGACCTCGTCAAGGAGGTAAAGTCCGCATGACGCCGCGCGAAATCCTTGCCGCCGCCGTCAATGGCACGCCGGCGCCACGCATCCCCGTCTTTTGCAACCTGCTCGACCATGGCCCGCGCGAACTGGGCATGGCGCAGCGGGACTATTACGCCAACGGCGAATACGTCGCAGCCGGTCAGTTGCAGATGCGCGCACGTTATCGCCAGGACAACGTCTGGAGCCTGTTCTACGTCGGCAAGGAAGCCGAATTGCTCGGCTGCAAGGAAATCCTGTTCGCCGAGGACGGCCCGCCGAATGTCGCCGACTGCGTCATCAAGAGCTACGACGATGTCGCCAAACTGGAGGTGCCCGACGACCTGACCGCCCATCCGGCCTGGACCGAGACCGCGCGCTGCCTAAGGATACTCAAGGACGAGGTCGGCGCCACGCATCCGATCTGCGCCTATCTCACCGCCTCGACGACCCTGCCCGCCTTGCTGATGGGCATGGACAAATGGATGGAACTGCTGCTCACCGGTCCGGCCGATATCCGCGACGAATTGCTGCGCAAGTGCAGCGACTTCTTCCAGAAGGAGGTCGCCGCGTATCGGGCCGCCGGCGCCGACGTGCTGGTGTATTCGACGCCCTTCGGCTCCACCTCCTTCGTCGGCATGAAGCGCTTCAAAGATTTTTCCATGCCCTGGATGAAGCGCGATCTCGCGCCGGGCGGCGTCGGCAACATCGTTTATTACTGCGGCATGGCACCCTTCAACAATGTCATTCAACAGGTGACGGACGAGCTCAAGATCGGCGTCTTTTACATCAGCCCGCTCGCCGATCTGGCCGAAGCCAAGGCCATCATCGGCGACAGCGGCCTCACCTGCGGCGTCATCGACGATATCAAGATGATGCACTGGACACCGGAGCAAACGCGTGCCGAAGTCAGGCGCATGTGCGAGATCGGCATGGTCGGCCAACACTTCCTCTTCGGTACCGGCGTCATGCCGCTGGGCGTACCGGAGGAGAACATCCGCGCCATGCTCGATGCAGCGTTCGACTATGGGAGATACACATGACTGTCTGCCGCCGCCAAACAGACAATAACAAGCCAATGCTCATGGTCGGCTGCGGCATCCTGCACAAGGAAGTCGATTACCTCGTCGAAAAAAACGCCTGGAATGTCGAAACGCAATTTCTGCATTCGTCGCTGCACAACTATTTCGACCGGCTCTACCAGGAACTCGACGGCACGCTCGACCGCGACGATCAGGCCGGACGCCAGACCGTCGTCTTCTACGGCGCCTGCCATCCGCGCATCGACAGCATTCTCGATAAGCACCACACCCTGCGCACACAGGGCCAGAACTGCATCGTCATGCTGCTCGGCTACGAGAAGTTCATGGAGGAACTCGGCAAGGGCGCCTATTTTCTGCTCGAAGACTGGGCGCTCACCTGGGAACCGATGATCACCGAATGCTTTGGCAACAATCTCGCGGTCATTCGCGAGATCTTCCACAGCAGCCACAAGTACATCGTCGCCATCCGCACGCCCTGCTCCACGGATTTCACCGCCGCCGCCGAGAAAGCAGCGGCTTTCGTCGATTTGCCGCTGGTCTGGATGGATGCCGACCTCGCGCATCTTGAATCGGTACTTGCCGAGGCCATCGCCCTCAGACAGGTGGGGCCGGCGTAAGCCGGCCGCCGTCCTGCCAGCGCCGAGTTTCGTTCAGTACGAACCGGGCGAGGCGAAGTTCTCGAATTTCGTGTATTCGCCGAGGAAAGTCAGCTTGACCGTTCCCGTCGGACCGTTACGGTGCTTGCCGATGATGACCTCGGCCACGCCCTTTTCGGTGGTATCCGGCTTGTAGTATTCCTCGCGATACATCATCAGGATGATGTCGGCATCCTGCTCGATAGCACCCGATTCGCGCAGGTCGGACATCAACGGCCGCTTGTCGTTGCGCTCTTCGACTTTCCGCGACAACTGCGAGAGCGCGATCACCGGCACCTGTAACTCCTTCGCCAGCGCCTTGATCGAACGCGAGATTTCAGAGATTTCCGTGGCGCGGTTCTCGTTGTCCTTCACCGAGGTCATCAATTGCAGATAGTCGATGACAATCAGGCCGAGATGGCCGCATTGGCGATGCAGGCGGCGCGCGCGCGCGCGCAGGTCGGAGGCGTTGATGGCGCCGGTCTCGTCGATGTGAATCGGCGCCTCGTGCAGCTTGCCGAGCGCCATCGACATCTTTTCCCAATCCTCGTCGGACAACTTGCCGGTACGGATTTTGGTCTGATCGAGGCGGCCGGCCGACGACAGGAAACGCATCGCCAGTTGCGGCCCGGACATTTCCAGGCTGAAGATCGCTACCGGCTGGCGCAACTCCATGCCGACGTACTCGGCAATATTGAGTGCAAATGCGGTTTTGCCCATCGACGGGCGTCCGGCGACGACGATCATGTCGCCCGGTTGCAGCCCGGAGGTCATGCGGTCGAGATCGTGGAAACCCGTCGCCAGACCGGTAATATCGGAAGGGTTCTCGCGGTTGTAGAGCACCTCGATGCGCTCGACCACATCGCCCAGCAGCGGCGTGATGGCCTGGAAACCCTGCACCGAACGATTGCCCGACTCGGCGATTTCAAAAACCTTCTGCTCGGCGGCATCGAGCAATTGCTTGACGTCGCGACCGGCAGGGTTGAGTGCGGAACCGGCGATCTCATCGCCCACCGTGACAAGTTTGCGCAGCACCGCCCGCTCGCGCACGATCTCTGCATAGCGGCGAATATTCGCGGCCGAAGGCGTGGCATTGGCAATTTCACCCAGATAGGCCAGTCCGCCGGTCTGATCGGCCTGGTTGGCATGCTCGATCGACTCGAACACGGTCACCACGTCGGCCGGACGCCCGGTTTCGACCAGTTTGCGGATATGGGCGAAGATGCGCCGATGATCGTCGCGATAAAAATCGGACTCACCGACGAGATCGGCAATGCGATCCCACGCGGCATTGTCGAGCAATAAACCGCCGATCAGGGACTGCTCGGCTTCGATCGAATGCGGTGGCAGTTTTAGTGCGGCAACCTGTGTATCCACGTACCCGCCCATATAAGACTGGGCGGCATGTGCCTGAGCCATCTCGATCCTCTCACAATGCAATTCGACCTAGCCAAAACATGGCCCTGCCCTTGTCTCAGTCTCGACAGGACAAGGGCAGGGAGTCTACTCGCGGCTGACTCTGCTGGGGAGTGAACAAGCTGTGGAAATCATGTGGGCAGGCTGTGGGAAACGCGGAAATATTTGCAGACGGGCGTAAACGCCAACGGGCCACACTCAGGTGGCCCGTCTTGATTACAGCGGGTACAGCAGCAGCTTATTGCTCGCCAACCACACACACAGTCACGCTTGCCACAACATCGGCATGCGGCGAAACTTCGAGCACGAACTCGCCAATAGTCTTCAACAGACCGTCAGGCATGCGCACTGCGCTCTTGTCGACTTCGACGCCTTGCGCGGTCAATGCATCCGCGATATCGGCCGTGCTGACCGAACCGAACAAACGGCCATCGACACCTGCCTTGCGACTGATCTCGACCTTCAGCCCTTCGAGTTTCGCGGCCTGTGCCTGGGCAGCAGCCAGTTTCTCGGCAGCAATACGCTCCAGTTCTGCACGGCGAGCTTCGAACACCTTCATGTTCTCGGCGTTGGCACGCTTGGCGAAACCCTTGGGGATCAGATAATTCCGCGCATAACCTTCCTTGACCTTGACGACATCGCCAAGATTACCGAGGTTAACCACTTTGTCCATCAGAATCACTTGCATGGTTTTTACTCCTCGTTACTGGTGCAGGTCGGTATAGGGCAAGAGCGCCAAGAAGCGGGCACGCTTGATGGCGGTCGACAACTGGCGCTGGAAGCGGGTCTTGGTACCGGTAATACGGGCCGGCATTACCTTGCCATTCTCGGTAATGAAGTCGCGCAGCAGTTCGACGTCCTTGTAATCGACGTGCTCAATCTTCTCGGCGGAGAAACGGCAGAACTTGCGCCGCTTGAACAAGTTGCGATTCTTGTTACGGTCATCCTTCTTTTTGTTACCGGGCTTGAAAGCCATTTCAAAATCCTTTTCTCAAATTCTTTCGGCAAATTCGATCATGGTCACATGCAGCACAGGCACTTTCTGTTTCAGGCTGCGAGCGGCAAGAAAGCCACCAACCTTCAGTGCCGTACCGGGTGACGCATCCTTGAGCAATAGAGCCATGGTGCCAAGTGCCACACAAGCCAACTCGCACTCGACCAGGCGCTGCGCATCAGCTTCGATCTGCTCCGACCGATGGGTAACCCGGAACTCGATGACCGGAATGCCCGCCGGCGTATAACGCAAAGCGCCTCGCTCCAGCAACTGACCTGCAAGCTCTGTGCGGTTGGTTGTCGGGACTACTCGCTCCACGACAATCAATGCACTTTCTGCCTCAGACGGCAGCCGGCGCCTCCACAACTTCGGCTGGCTTGACTTCGCCCGGTGAGGTCAACGAACGCGACTTCTCTTCCTTCATCATCGGCGATGGTGCGGTTTCCGCCTTATCGGTCTTGATGGTGAGGTGGCGCAGTACTGCGTCGTTGAACTTGAAGGCATGCTCCAATTCAGTAAGGGTCTCACCATCGCACTCAATGTTCATGAGTACGTAATGAGCCTTGTGCACCTTCTGTACAGGATAAGCGAGTTGGCGACGTCCCCAATCCTCAAGGCGATGGATCGCACCACTACGGCCTGTTACGAGAGTCTTGTAACGCTCGATCATGGCAGGAACTTGGTCAGACTGATCCGGATGAACGATAAAAACGATTTCATAATGTCGCATGCACGCTCCTTTTGGGTCTATGGTTGAGCCCTCCCGCATGCGTAGACGGGTGGGGCAAGGATGAAAGGGGCGCAATTCTACCCATAGTCGGACGTATGTACAAGGCTGGATAGCGACAAATAGTGCCTACACAAAGAGTCTAATCCATAATTTACCTTGCCCCCATCTGACGACAATAATGAGAGCATAGATAGCCCTTCATCCTACTAGACGGTCAAATACCCATGATTGACTCGCCCTACCCCGACCTTGATGCTTGGGTTGCCTATTTCGGCCAGGCGAACATCCCGGTATTGAAACATACCGAGCAGCAGTTGACTGAATTGCGGGAAAACGCCAACAAGTCGAATGCACGCACAATCTCATCAGTGATTCTTCACGACCCGATGATGACATTACGGGTATTGGCTTACATTGAAGCCAAACGCAGCAAAACCCGTAACACTGATATCACCACAATCGAACGCGCGCTGATGATGATCGGCATGGAGCCATTTTTTAATGACTTTCAAGACCTACCCCTGGTCGAGGATCAATTAAAAACGCATCCTCGCGCCTTGCTTGGGCTCCTCAGGGTTATCAACCGCGCGCGCAAGGCGATGCAATGGGCAAGAGACTGGGCCGTATATCGACACGATCTCGATGTCGATGAAATCATCGTTGCCACCCTACTTTACGACTTTGCTGAAATTATTATGTGGTGCTTCGCACCCACATTAGCCATACAAGTTGCAGAAAGACAGAAGGCCGATCACACCTTGCGCTCAGTCGCGGTACAAACCGATATTTATTGCATCCCGCTTTACCAGATCAAACTAGCCCTGGCCAAAACCTGGCATCTACCACAACTACTAGTCACGCTAATGGACCAGCAGAATGCAGAGCATCCACGCGTCAGAAACGTAAAACTAGCAGTCGATCTGGCGCGCCACTCTTCCAACGGATGGGACGACGCAGCCTTACCCGATGACTACAAAGCTATCGGCGAGCTATTGCATTTAAGCGAAGAAGCACTGAAACATCGTCTCGGAATTGACTCGCCAGAACCCAACTCGGAAATTCAGCCACAATAGCGCAGGTTCAATTGCTCAAGCAGAAATTCGGGCTGACCATAGGCAAGAAATGCCAATACCATCGCGCTGCCTGCGATCAGTCCAAGAACCAACAAACCTATCGTATGCCATACACGACTGATACTTGCAGCGGAAATATCTCTGGATGCATTTTTTTCCGGCATTTATTTTGCACCGTGCCTGTGCGGGCTTTGCCAATATCACCAACCGAACAAGATAAGCAATTCGCCGCAGTAATCGCTAGAATGCGCGCTTCGCCCCCATAGCTCAGTGGATAGAGCACCTTCCTCCTAAGAAGGGGGTCGCACGTTCGATTCGTGCTGGGGGCGCCACGTAAAAACTTACTTAATGCGCGTCAGATGTCCACCGCGCTTTGATATCTGTTCTAGCTTGGCGTCATCTGAGGTAGCAGAAGTCTGATCCGGAATAACGTCGCTATCGTCACTAACGTCAGCATAATCGCCACCGCCAGCAACCGCCTCGAATGCCATGCCCTGGCCATTTTCGCGGGCGTAAATGGCCAACACAGCCTCAACCGGTACGGAGACAGGGAACGATGCCCCATTGAAACGCGTCTGAAACGTAATCTCCTCGTTACCAATCAATAATAGATGAGTGGCATCCGGGCTCATGTTCAAAACAATCTGCCCATCTTGAACAAACTGAAGCGGTACGCGCGTAAGCGCATCTACCTGAACAGCAAGATAGGGGGTGAAGCCCTCATCTACGCACCACTCATGAATGGCACGGATCAAGTACGGTTTGGTAGATGCCATAAGTGGTAGGGTAATACACCGCTTTGTTAGCGGCGCATTACCTTTTCCGAAGGCGTGAGCGCATCAATGAAGCCCTGACGCGAAAAAATACGTTCAGCAAACTTCATGACAGGAGCTGCCGCCTTAGGCAACTCTATTGCATAGTGATCAAGGCGCCACAATAGTGGCGCAATTGCCACATCCAGCATTGAAAAGTCGTCGCCAAGTAGAAACTTTTGCTTAGTAAACAATGGAACTAACTCCACAAGCCGGTCCCGAATGTGCGCCCGAGACTTGTCCGCCGACTTAAGGTTACGTTCTAGTGCATCTATATGGCTGAACAGTTCATGCTCCATCGTATGCAGCAGTTGCCGTGCCTTGGCTCGCGTCTGCGGATCAGGTGGCATAAGCTGAGGATGTGGAAATCGCTCGTCAATATACTCATTGATGATATTAGACTCGTACAAGACGAGGTCACGATCAACCAAAACCGGCACGCGATTATATGGATTAATGACAGCTATATCCTCAGGTTTGTTGAATAAATCAACATCAATCACCTGAAAATCCATCTGCTTTTCATAAAGAACAATGCGACAGCGATGGCTGAACGGGCAGGTAGTGCCCGAGTACAGATTCATCATGGCACTCGTTCCCCAGGAATAGTCGGAATCACGCACCACGCGACGTACGGGTGGATTCATATCTCGATGCCCCATGGCTGTATGGTCACGGTTGGGTTAATGAATGTCTTTCCAGTACTCACGCTTTAGCGCGTAAGAGAAAACAAACAGGACAGCGAGGAAAATCAACACGACCACGCCTAACTCCTTGCGGAAAGTAGCCATCGGCTCGCCGACATGGTTCAGAAAACCAACCAAATCGCCTACCATAGCATCGTACTCTTCCGGCTTTAGCTTCCCAGGTTTGACTAGTTCTAGCTTGTGTCCCGCCCCCATTTCCTGCTCACCTTGAAGCTCCCACAACACATGCGGCATCCCGACATTGGCGAACACGGTATTGTTCCAGCCAGTTGGACGAGCATCATCGCGATAAAAACCACGCAAGTAGGTGTAGAGCCAATCCGCACCAGAGCCAAACTCTGAAGCGCGAGCACGGGCAATCACAGTCAGATCGGGTGGCGCAGCACCAAACCACTGCTTCGCGTCAGCACGACGCATCGCAATAGTCATGGTCTCGCCCACCTTATCGGATGCGAACAGCAGGTTATCCTTGATCTGTTGCTCTGTCAGACCAATGTCAGCCAAACGGTTGTAGCGAAAATAGGACGCAGAGTGGCAATTCAAACAGTAATTGATGAATATCTTGGCCCCATTCTGCAGGGCGGGGAAATCCCGCGAACGATCCGGTGCTTTATCTAGGTGAAGTTCAGCGCCAGCGGCAAGAGCCAGAAGCGGTGCGCACAACAACGCAAATAACAACTTTTTCATTATCCCGTCACCCTTTCCGGTTCAGCCTTGCATTTGTCGAGCGAAGTGTAAATCGGCATCAGCAGGAAGAAGGCAAAGTAGATGATCGTACAAATCTGCGACACCAGAGTGCGCCCCGGTGTCGGTGCCAACATACCGAGATAGCCAAGGATAAAGAAACAGACGACAAATATTGCCAATGCACCTTTGTAAAGAGGACCGCGATAACGGATCGATTTCACTGGACTACGATCAAGCCAAGGCAGAAAGAAAAAGATCATCACACCCAACCCCATGAAGATTACGCCCCACAGCTTCGCGTCAAGCCAAAAGAAGTTAACCGTATTGGCGCGCAGGATTGAATAGTAAGGCGTGAAATACCAGACTGGGGCGATATGCGGTGGCGTCACCATCGGATCGGCAGGAAAGAAGTTGTTGAACTCGAGAAAATAGCCACCGCCCTCGGGCGCGAAGAAAACAATAATCGAGAACACCATCAGAAAGACAACCACGCCGACAATATCTTTCACCGTATAGTACGGATGAAAAGGAATACCATCGAGAGGAATGCCATCGCCCCCCTTCTTCTTCTTGATCTCAACACCATCAGGATTGTTCGAGCCCACCTCATGCAAAGCCATGATGTGAGCTGCCACCAAACCGACCAAAACCAACGGCACAGCAATCACGTGGAATGAGAAGAAACGATTCAATGTGGCATCGGAAATGACGAAGTCGCCTCGAATCCATACACCAAGCTCAGGACCGATAAATGGAATAGCAGTAAAGAGGTTCACAATCACCTGCGCGCCCCAATACGACATTTGCCCCCACGGCAACAAGTACCCCATGAATGCTTCGGCCATCAAGCAAAGAAAAATCAATACGCCGAAGATCCACACCAGTTCGCGCGGCTTACGATAGGAACCATAAAGCATGCCGCGAAACATATGCAAATAGACAACAATAAAGAACGCCGAGGCTCCCGTCGAATGCAAGTAGCGAATCAACCACCCCCAAGGCACATCGCGCATGATGTACTCGACACTGGCGAATGCCACTGGAACGCCAGACGTATTGAGAGAGGCGTCCGGTTTATAGTGCATCACCAGAAAAACCCCCGTAACGATCTGAATGACCAACACCATCAGGGCAAGCGAACCGAAGAAATACCAGAAATTAAAGTTTTTCGGCGCATAGTACTTGGCCAGATGATCGTTCCATAACGACATCAACGGAAAACGGGCATCAACCCACTCCAGCAGACCGCCGACAGCAGTGCCGTCAGACTTGTACTTTTCTACTTTGGCAGCAGCCATGCCTTAAGCTCCCCTCTTATCTTCGCCAATCAAAATTTTGGCATCGGACAGATAGTAATGTGGCGGAATTTCAAGATTATCCGGCGCAGGCTTGCTCTTATAGACCCGCCCCGCCAAATCGAAGGTTGAACCATGACAAGGGCAAAGGAAGCCACCAGGCCAATTGGCATCAATACCGGACTCCGGTCCAGTTTTAAACTTTTCAGAAGGAGAGCAACCCAAATGCGTACAGATACCGATAGCCACAAGATATTCAGGCTTAATCGAGCGATGCTCGTTCTTGGCATACTCCGGCTGCATCGGCCGATCAGATTTAGGATCTGCAACCTGATCTGTAATCTTAGCTAGACCATCAAGCATTTCTTTAGTACGACGTATGATCCAAACGGGCTTGCCGCGCCACTCGACAGTCATCATTTCGCCCGGTGCTAGCCTGCCGACATCAACCTCTACTGGAGCGCCTGCAGATTTAGCACGCTCGGAGGGGGCAAAAGTACTAACAAACGGTACGGCGACGGCAACGCCTGCCACGCCACCAGCTGCGGCCGTCGCAACCAACAACCGACGCCTGCCGCAATCCACTTTATCGTCACAACTCATGGTGGTTTCCTGAAAAGTGAGTATGCAAATACGAAACCTGATGATTATACCCAAGTCCGTATCCGGATAAAAGAGCAAATTAGCTTTAACTAATGCTACAGCGCATCAAACTGCACCATCACTGTGCATTTTCGCAATCTGGTCACTTGAGTAGCCCAGCTCTGACATTACGGCATCGGTATGCTCGCCCAGACTAGGCCCCAACCACTCAGTAGCTCCTGGCGTCAAACTAAGCTTCGGCACAACTCCGGGGATGCGCAAACGCTTGCCGTCGGACATACTGGCCCATTCGAGCATTTCCCTGGCGGCATACTGTGGATCGTCGAACATATCAACAACCGAAAATATGTGGCTGGCAGGAACACCCGCCTCTGCCGTCAATCGCAAGACATCTGCTGCATTTCGTTCGGCCACCCAAGCATCTATGACCTCGTATATTTCAGTCGCGCGCGCATCGCGACCAGCGTTATCGGCCAAAGTCGGATCATCTGCAAGATCAGGCCGGCCGATAGACCGCATGAATCGACGGAAGATTGCGTCACCATTTGCACCAATAATCAAATGCTTCCCGTCGCGCGAGACATGCGTATTCGAAGGCGTAATCCCAGGCATCACATTACCGGTGCGCTCGCGGACAAAACCAAACACATCGAATTCCGGCACCAAGCTCTCCATCATGGCAAACACAGCTTCATACAAAGCCACATCGACCACCTGTCCTACGCCACCATTCACTTCACGATGGCGTAGTGCCATCATGGCTCCGATAGCACCCCATAGAGATGCGATACCGTCGCCAATCGACACGCCCGTCTTCACTGGGGAGCGATCAGGAAATCCCGTCACATAACGCAATCCGCCCATCGATTCGCCGATGGCACCGAATCCTGGCTGCTGCGCCATCGGTCCGGTCTGACCAAAACCGGACAATCTCACCATCACCAGTCCGGGGTTCAAAGCTGACAACACATCCCAGCCCAACCCAAGCTTTTCGAGTATGCCAGGACGAAAATTCTCTATTACGATATCGGCGCGCGTGATCAAGCGCTTAACCATCTCCAAACCATCGGGATGTTTTAAATTTGCCGTTACAGATTTCTTGTTGCGTGCCTGCACCATCCACCAAAGCGACGTCCCCGTTTCTGCATCCGGATACAGCTTACGCCATTTGCGTAGCGGGTCACCTTCGTCAGGTGACTCGATCTTGATAACCTCAGCTCCAAATTCGCCCAAAATTCGACTGCAAAACGGTCCCGCGATCAGCGTACCCAGCTCGACTACGCGTACGCCGCTCATTGGTTTCATCAATAATCCCGCCGCTCTAACAAAGACTGAGCCACACTTGCCGCATCCGAATACTCCAACTCGCTGCCAAGCGGCAAGCCGCGCGCGATGCGACTAACTTTGACGCCTCGCGCATGAAGCAACTCGGACAGATAGTGAGCCGTTGCCTCACCCTCGTGAGTCAAGTTGGTAGCCAAAATTACCTCTTGAACCAACCCATCGCTGGCACGTGCCAGCAAACGATCAAACGCCAATTCTTTGGGGCCGACCCCATCGAGCGGGCTCAGCCGCCCCATGAGGACATAGTAGAGGCCACGATATGCGTGCGTCTGTTCCATGGTGTTGAGATCCGCCGGCATTTCGACCACACATAGCAATGATGGGTCGCGTTTGGGCGACAAACAATGTTCGCATATCTCGGCTTCGGTAAAGTTGTTGCAACGCATGCAGTGGCGCAAGGTTCTTAGCGCAAGTTCCAGCGCACGGGCGAGTCGTTCAGCGCCACGAGGGTCGTGCTGCAATAAGTGATACGCCATACGCTGAGCGGACTTTGGTCCAACCCCCGGCAGACAACGCAATGCTCCGGTCAACTCATCCAGGCTTGATAATGTAGCCACGCACGCTTCAATGCAAATGACGGGGAGCAGCTTCCTCTTCCTGCTCAGGCAATTCGGCATGTACCGGTTCGCCATCGGGATTCGGGTAGAGCGGGGCACCACAATCGTCGCAATATTCGAGAGGAAAACGATGATCCAGAATCAAGACATCGCGCACACCAGCTTCATGCAGCACCGCTTCGATTTGCGCCGGCATTTCGGCCGCCTCATCCTCGTTTTCCAGTAACGGCCAGACAACGCCATGCACAACCTCGGCAGCATCACCCAAGGTGAACCCGATACGAAATTCTTCCAGTTGTCTGTCGTAGTACGGAGCCACCACTGCGCGCAGATTGGTAGCCGAAGCATTCAACGTTGTTTGCAAGAATGCAACAGCCGAACGTAGCGAATATGGCCGTGAAGCGCGGTCAGCCTCGCGAACTGCAGCATGAAAGGACTGCGGCAACAAGGGTTCGAGCGCGCAAGCGGGAAGCAAAGGACGCAAAGCCTCGCCCCCTTGAGCCCGCCATTGCTTGTGTGCTTCGGTGCGGCTACCGTCCTCTTCCTGCCAACGGAATAGCGGTGCTCCCGCCGATACGCAAGCCACTCCAATCAGATATCGGGTATCCGACAGAAAGTTCATGGTTTCGGCCATTTGCGTTGGATCAAGCTTGAGATCACGGCCATGCAAGGCCACCTTGGTCAACTTATCAGCCAACACCGCCGTGTCGCAATAGCTTTGCGGCAACTGATCCGGGCTATAAAAATAATCTGCGAGCCCAAAGCGCACCTCCGCAGCCAAAACATGCGCCTGCAACTGAACGCGCAAAGTTGCCATTACCTCTGCCCCAATCTGCCCAGCAGGAATACTGTAGCGCGACCACGCCAACACGGGTGCGGCAAACAGCAGAATATCCTGATGTTCATTGGCGCCAGCGACAGCCACTTGGCGATACTCTGCGCAAGATTCGACCATGTCGGCCAATTCGTCGTAAGCCCGCCCACCCGCTCCATACAGGTGGTCCAGAGCGGAATTCAGCGCAATCTCGTCATTACCGCCCAACAGACGTTCGACAAGACCTGCGAGCCGACGCTCCCAATAATTATCCTCAACCCTACTGCCCGACAGGCTTAACTGCGTCGCCAGGCGAATCAACTCTTCAGTATCGGGGGTTTGCTTGGTACGACGGGAAAAACGGGAACGTTTCATGGCAATGGCAAATAAGAAAATCTACGGCAGGAAAACCCATGCCTGAATGCAATTCTAGCAGTTCGTTAATCCATGCCTGCGCAAAGACCGTTTGTTTTATTACCTATGAGATACGTGGCCGAACGAGTTCATCGCTGACGGCACGCACGAGCGAATACCGCGAAATACTGCCCCTGCGCCATCAGCTAGCCCAAGGCAGTAAAGACATCGTCTGGCTTTAGGCGGATAAATTGCGGACGATATAATTCGTACCTTTTCGCCCCGCCGCATCGGTGCCTACTCCATGCCTAAAGTAACTCCTGTGCTTGACGGAGAGCTTGCCAGCCACACTCCAATGATGCAGCAATACCTCCGTCTGAAGGCCGCGCATCCGGACGTGCTGCTGTTTTACCGCATGGGGGATTTCTACGAACTGTTCTATGCTGACGCCGAAAAGGCAGCGCGCCTACTCGATATTACGCTGACCAAACGCGGCCAATCGGCCGGACAGCCGATCCCGATGGCGGGAGTACCTTATCACGCCTGCGACCAATACTTGGCACGCCTTGTCAAACTCGGCGAATCGGTAGCGATCTGCGAGCAGATAGGCGACCCGGCCACCAGCAAGGGCCCGGTGGACCGCAAAGTGGTGCGTATCGTCACGCCCGGCACGCTGACCGACGCCAACCTACTCGACGACCGCAGCGACAGCCTGCTATTGGCCATCAACCCATCGCGCCAGCGGATCGGGCTCGCTTGGCTCAATCTCGCCAGCGGCGAACTACGCCTGTTGGAAACGGCTGCCGTCAGTTTGTCCGCGCAGTTGACACGCTTGCGGCCGGCGGAAATCCTACTCGGCGAAGCCACAACGTCACCACTCGCCGACGACATGGCGCAGCGCGCGCGCCGCCGCCCCGACTGGCATTTCGATGCCGCCGCCGCCGCCCAATTACTGACCGGACATTTCGGCACGCGCGATCTGGCAGCCTACCTTCCCGCCGAAGAAGATGCCGGACTGGCGCTGGGGGCCGCAGGTGCCTTGCTGCGCTATGCCCAGGCCACACAATTGCAGGCGCTAGTGCACGTCACCGGCATGGTGCTGGAGCGCGAATCGAGCTGGTTGCGACTCGATACTGCGACACGCCGCAATCTCGAAATCACCGAAACCCTGCGCGGCGAACCGTCGCCCACCCTACTCGCACTGTTGGACACTTGTGCGACCTCAATGGGCACACGCTGGCTGCGCCACTGCCTGCATCACCCGCTCACCGACCGCACGGTGGCTGCCGCACGCCATGGCGCCATCGACGCATTGCTGGGGAATGCCGACACCGGACCGCTGGATCGGCTGCACGCAGCCCTTGCAGGCATTGCGGACGCGGAACGCATCGGCACGCGCATCGCGCTGAAAAGTGCACGCCCGCGCGAATTGGCCGCCTTACGCGAAACCCTGCGCAACCTGCCCAAGATTGCCGCGCTGCTGGCCGACCACACCGGCTTGCTGGCGGAATTGAGCCGCGCACTAGCCGTACCGCCCGACGGCCTCGAACGCCTCGAACGCACGCTGGCGGCAGAGCCAGCCGCGCTGCTGCGCGACGGCGGCGCCATTGCCGCCGGCTTTGACGCCGATCTCGACGAACTAAGGGCGATCCAGGCCAATTGCGGACAGTTTCTGCTCGACCTCGAAGCACGCGAAAAAGCGCGCAGCGGCATCGCCAGCCTCAAGGTCGAATACAACAAGGTGCATGGCTTCTACATCGAAGTCACACATGCGCATACCGAGAAAGTGCCGGACGACTACCGTCGCCGCCAGACGCTAAAGAACGCCGAACGCTACATCACGCCCGAACTCAAAAGCTTCGAGGACAAGGCGCTCTCCGCCAACGAGCGCGCCCTGGCGCTGGAGAAGCGGATTTACGACGAACTCCTGACGGATCTCGCCGCACACATCCCGGCCTTGCAGCGCATCGCCCGCGCCCTCGCCCAACTCGACGGCCTCGCCGCCTTCGCTGCGGCAGCAAGGCG
>Ga0066600_10000267_pt1 | contig 20136 bp, 16 predicted proteins | sample Lowcelwee11metaG_FD_59486 | JGI IMG/M metagenome (GOLD analysis project Ga0066600, IMG submission 59486) | Freshwater pond sediment microbial communities from the University of Edinburgh, under environmental carbon perturbations - Low... | ecosystem: Environmental > Aquatic > Freshwater > Pond... | reverse complement strand
CTATTGCAATTCCAAGCGGGAAAAACCTTACTTCACATTATAAGGAATTTGTTATTTATGAAAGCAGTTTTTCAGATATTCTTGGAGTTTTGTTTTTCACTTTTATCTCAATAAATCAAACTTACGATATTTATTCATTCGGTTATTTTGGTTTACAGATAATAGTTATGATCATTATTTCATTTGTTTCAACTATAGGAATATCATTATTGTTAAGTAAAATTAAAAATCATATTAAATTCATTCCTATTATTCTGATTGTAATTCTGATTTATGAAATATCAAAAATTTATCATTTACCTGCACTTATATTCATTCTACTATTCGGTTTATTTATCGGGAATTTTAATAAATTGAGTCATTATAAATTGATCAATTTATTAAAACCTGAAATTCTTGATAAAGAGGTTCATAAATTTAAAGAACTTGCGGTAGAGGTGACATTCTTAGTGAGAGTATCATTTTTTCTGATTTTCGGTTACTTGATTGAAACTTCTCAAATTATAAACAAAGAAACAATTAAATGGTCTTCTGTAATTGTTTTTTTCATTTTTATCTTCAGGGTAGTTCAGCTTAAATTATCAAAACAGCCTTTAAACCCGCTTGTATTCGTAGCTCCGAGAGGATTGATCACAATTTTATTGTTTCTTACTATTGAACCTGCTCAAAAGATTTCATTTGTTAATCAATCGCTTATTATTCAGGTTATCATTCTAACTGCTTTGATCATGATGATCGGTTTAATGGTCACCAAAAATAACATTAACATTGAAAAAACTGAATAATAAAAATTCTTCATTGACTTCAAGCTTTAAATGTATTATTTTCTAAGTATTGTTTGATTCATAATATAAATACTTAAGGAGGGTATCATGGAACAGAAAAATAATTTTCTATACAAACCAAGAAAATATAGTTCGATCGGAATATGGAAAAATATTACAGATGAACAATGGTATAACGCCCGGTGGCAGAGAGAGAATTCAATAACAAGCATAGATCTCCTCAAAGAAGTAATAAAATTAAACCACCATCAGATTATAGAGCTGGAAAGAACTATATCAGAATTAAAAAAGCAGGGAAAAGAACCCCTGCGTATTACCCCCTATTATGCTTTACTCATGCACGAAGATCCCTTTCATCCTGAAATGGAAGAGGGTGAGAAAGGAGAAAAAAGGCTTGATCCGATTTTCTGGCAGTCCGTACCTACCCCGGCAAATCTGCTTTTCCCTGATACCGGAAAAGAGGGATCGATGTGCGAAGTTTCACGCAGTTTCGGATCCGCATATCAGCGTTATCCAAATAGAGTAGCCTTGTTTGTCGGACAGAATACAAGTTGTGCTTCGTATTGCGTTCACTGTCAGAGAGCTAAATCTCTTGACGGCAGTGTAGATGTTAATCTTGAGGAAATAAATAAGGGATTGTTCTATATAAATTATAATAAAAACATCAACGAAGTATTGGTTACGGGCGGTGATGCTCTTATGATCAGCAAAAAACGCCTTCAATATATTCTTGAAGAACTGAGTAAAATAGAACATTTACGCGTTATCCGGATCGCGACAAGAGTGCCTGTAGTTATGCCTATGGGAATTACCGATGAAATTCTGTTACTTATTAAAGAATCTGCCAATAAATTCAGTAAAGGCACAGATAAATATGTTTATTTCATGACTCATATAAATCATTACAATGAAATAACACAGGATCTTGCAAATGCTGTCAAAAAAATTATTAACCACGGATTTACTATCAGAAATCAGACAGTGCTTTTAAATCATGTCAACGACTATTATAAAACTCTTGCGGAAACATTTAGAAGAATGTTCTGGATAGGGGTTCATCCGTACTATCTTCTTCAGTGCCACAAGGAAAAAGGTATAGTCCACTTCATTGCACCTGTACAGATCGGGAAAATTTATATGAAACATTTGCAGGGCTGGATCTCCGGAGTAACGATTCCAAGATACGCGGCCAATATTGAAGGAGGAGGAGGAAAAGTTTTACTTATGCCTTCGGGACATTATACTATGAACGACGAAGATAGCATTGACGATAAAATATCGGAAAGCTATGCGACGGTCGTTACTTGGGACGGGAAAAAATTACTAAGATACGAAGCCCTTGGCAGGGCTAAAAAAGATGAATTTGAAAAAGCTGTCGAGATCATGAATGAATTTATAGGCAGAAAAGGTGTTTTCCTGCCAAAAATTATCATTGTTGATGAAAATGGCAATCATATTGAGACAACAAACAGAACTAAACTCCCTGTTTTTGAAAGATTTAAAAAATCTGAGCTTCTCGGATATGAAATATTTGATAAAGGCAAACCATTAAGCAATCCGGCTAAGATATCCAATGAACTTGAAAATCTTTTTCAAAAATCTAAATTCAGATAATCTGATTTTCTACTCTTCAAATAATTCAAACTGGGCAGCGCTTTTCACTAAGAGGATCGGCGGAAGATCCTTATAATCTGCGAGTCCTTTCTCAATAAAATTCTGATCGAATTTAAAAACTTTTTCGCCGTTCTCGACAACATACTGACCCGGCAGGCCCATCATGATCAACTCGGATTGCCCTGAAATTTTCTTTATAGTATCCGTAAAAGGTTCTTGTGAATCGGGAATTATAATTATTTCGCCAATGAGCCTTGCCTTGTTCAGCAATGTCTTCATTTCGATTCTCGCGTCCGCTTCATTCTCATTCGAACTTAATCTTCTGATTATTCTTAAGTTACAGTCTTTCTTTGTGTCTTTTTCAAGCGTCGTGCCGATTATGTAGGCCAGCATAACCATAAGATTACCGTTCTTATCCCCTCTCCACCAGATGTCTATTTCAATGTTCCCATCAATAACAAAGCTCTTATTGCTTCTGAGAAGTAGCACATTCTTTTTAAGGTCGAGGATCTTTTGAAATAATGTCAGGTTGTCAATGTCCGGGTTGTAGTCGAACAGGATAGTGTTTGGCACGAACCCGCCGATGTAGCTTACCTGAAGAATGCTCTGCATGGCCAGCGAAGGATCTCTCACTTCAACGACATTGAAAGGAGCACCTTCTTTATAATGCCTGAGATGGATTGGATCTTCTGTATCTGTATGCTTTTTCAGAATGTTGAGATTAACAAGCCCTTTATATTTGGAAATGACATCAGCTAAAAATTTTATGTTGAATACCTGATCTTTTCTATCGGAAAAAGCAAACGCAGTTACTACGGGCCTCCAGTTCTTGCTACCCTGAATGATCGTATTTAAAGCTTTAAGCCCTTTGGATATAAAAAAGAAGATCACTCCCCACCAAACGCCTTCCAGCCTTCCGCCCGTTTTGAATTTCAGGATCAGCCAGAAAACCAGATACTGAAAAAGCATAGCTAATATACCGATCCACCAGCTGAAAAGCAGAATTATCAGCATCGATACAACAAATCCGTAGAACGAGATCAGCCAGTGCCCTCTCGAAGTCGGCCTGAATGAAGGATTGCCGCTTATTCTTTCGAGAAAAGCCGATCCGTTGAGCATCCCGTAAACGATCAGAAAGCAGATACCGACTATTGTCGCGGCCATACTGATATCGCCCATCCAGATGACTCCGAATCCTATTATAAATGAAACCATTACCGCGAATCTGGGTTCATTTCCGTCCTTTCTAAAATCTCTGCCTAAAAAGCGGAATATTTCGGGAAAAATTCCGTCCTTTGTCATGCTCTGCAGCGTTCGCGGGGCGGTCATAAATACGCTAAGCGCGGAAGAGCCGGTAGCGAATAAAATGCCTATCAGAATAACAATGCTGAATATTGTGCTGATATAGCCTGACACTGCGCCCAGAATGTCCGGAAGGAGAAATCCTGCGGCATCGCCGTTTTGGGTATAGCCGGTTATAAGCAGATCTTTATTCATGAGCGAGAAGATAAAAGTAACTGCGAGATAAACAATAAAAGTAACCGTGATTGAGTACAAAGTACCTTTGACAAGACTTTTTTTAGGATCCTTCAGATCACCGCTCATACCGACGCCCGCGTCAACCCCGCAGACGGCAGGGAAAAATTGTGCGAAAGCTGTAAAGAATAATCCGATTGTTATTGCCCTGTTGCCGGTAAGATTTATCTGACTGATCCCGAGAAACAATTCTCTACCCTGAAATTGAAAATCAAACAAGGGACACAAAAATATAGTCAGAATGCTGATTCCCATAATATAAAGGATAAGTATCTGGACTTTAAGGGTAAAATCTGCGCCGAACATTACTATCGCAAAAAATATAAAAAATACCGCGCTTGAAAGTATTTGTTTCTGAAAAAGAATGCTTACCGCATCGACCATGATTTAGCGTTAGCTTTTAATATAATATAACGAGACGCATTTAGAAAGTAATTATTTTCAGGTTTAATGAATATTGAAAAAAAAGCCTCGTTCGAGGCTTTTTCATTTTATTTGAAGATTGACTGATTTCTTTCAGGACCTACTGATACGATCTCAACAGGAACTTTAGTTATCTTTTCAAGATATTCGATATATTTTTTAACATTTACCGGAAGATCTTTATATTCTTTGATCTCTGAAATGTCTTCATTCCATCCGTCAAGCTCTTCATAAACCGGCTCGCATTTTTCGAGGATATTTGATACCGGTACGAATTCTTTTAAAATTTCATTCTTGTACTTGTATCCTACGCATACTTTTATCTTTTCCAGCCCGCCGAATACATCGATTTTCGTTAATGCCAATGATGAGATACCGTTAATTCTCACGGAATATCTCGCGATAAGAGCATCGTACCATCCGCATCTTCTCGGCCTTCCTGTTGTAGCTCCTATTTCATGGCCTTTTTCGGAAAAGTGCTTTCCGGTTTCATCAAAAAGCTCCGTGACAAAAGGTCCGTTCCCGACTCTTGTCGTATAAGCTTTCATAACGCCGATAACACTGTCTATCTTAGTCGGGCTTATTCCGGTGCCGGTACAGACTCCCCCGCTAGTTGTATTTGATGATGTAACGAAAGGATAAGTGCCGTGGTCAATATCTAAAAGCGTGCCCTGCGCTCCTTCAAACAGGATAGTTTTATTTTGGCTCAGAGCTTCTTCGATCATTATAGAAACATCTTTTACATAATGCTTTACAATTTCAAATTTCGCCAGACATTCCGCGTATATTTTATCATAGTCAAATTTATTTTTTTCTCCGTAAATCGCTTCGAACATTTGATTTTTTAACTCGATATTGTTTTTCAGAACAACGGGAAAGTAGTCTTTGTCAAGAACATCCACGACTCTTACTCCACATCGCGAAATTTTATCCTGATAAGCAGGTCCGATACCCTTGAATGTGGTTCCGATCTTATTTTTTCTGCTGTTTTCCATGGCTCTGTCAATTTCTTTGTGATACGGCATGACCACATGAGAATAAGGGCTCAGAAAAAGTCTCCCGTCCGGATTAATGCCTTCATTTTTAAGCATTTCAAGTTCGGTAATAAAAGATTCATAATCGAAAACGACTCCATTGCCGATTCCGGATACGGTGTTTTTGTTAAGAACTCCCGAAGGTATCATGTGGAGAATGAATTTTTTGTTATTGATCTTTACGGTGTGTCCGGCATTTGCCCCGCCTTGATATCTTACTACAAGGTCTGCGCCTGAACTAAGAAGGTCAATTATTTTTCCTTTTCCTTCGTCACCCCATTGCGCGCCTACTGCAATTCTTACGCTCATTATTTATCCTCCAAAAAAAAACAAGTTTAGAAAACTCTAAACTTGTTTAAAGTTTTTTCGATTTTGATTATGCTCTATATAAATGTTTTTTCCTATGCATCAGGTTTTCCCAGTAAAGAACGATCGGGGAAGCAATGTAGACAGAAGAAAATGTTCCGGTAATGATACCGATAAGAAGTGTAATTGTCAGCTGTCTGATCACCTCACCTCCGAAAATGATAAGAATTATGACTACAATAATAGTACAAGCACCTGTAAGAAGTGTTCTGATCAGAGTTTCGTTAATCGAAGTATTTATCAGTTTTTCGAATTCCATTCCTTTATACTTTGTCATATTTTCCCTGATTCTGTCATAAACAACTATTGTATCGTTCAGAGAGTAACCGAGAATTGTCAGCAGAGCTGCTATAACAGATAGCGAGATCTCAAAGCCGAAAAAATATCCGAGTATTGACAGAAGTCCTACAGTTATCATCATATCGTGCGCAAGAGCAATAACGGCTCCAACAGCAAATTTGAACTGGAATTTTATAGTGATATAGATCAGAATTAATAGAACTGTCCAAATAATAGCCTGGAGAGTGGATGATTTTAATTCTCCGCCGACTTTCGGGCCTATGCTTGTTGATTGTCTGACCTCATAAGATTCTTTTCCGAATTTCGTGTTAAGTATTTCCGATATCTTTGACTCAAGAAGCTTTATATCCTGTTGAGTTGATTCAACTTTGAGAACGACTTCAGTTCCGTATTTTTCCGAATTCTGGTCGCTGAACTCCTGAATCTCTATATCAGGGAATTCACCGGTCGAAAAAGCGCTTCTTATTTCAGTTATATCAACTTTATCTTTAAAAGCCGCCTGCATCAGGTAGCCGCCGTTGAATTCAATATTGTAATTTAAACCGCCCTGGAATACTATAAAAAGAAGTCCGATAAGGATAATAACAGCGGATATTATCATTGCAGGGACCTTCACCCCCATAAAATCGAAATTTGTTGTTTTAACTTTCATAATTTATCTCCTTTAATCCTTATCAGTATTAGATGCTTATGGTTTTAGCGTTTTTCTTTGTGAACAGGTCTGACAGCAGTCTGGTCATAACTACAGCCGTGTACATGTTCCATATTAACCCGATCATAAGCGTTAAAGCGAATCCCTTGACAGGACCGGTTCCGAACTGATAAAGTGTAATACCTGCTATGAATGTTGTAAGATTCGAGTCGAATATTGTGACGAAAGCTCTGTCATATCCCGCATTTATCGCAGACAGAACTGTGTTTTTCTGCTCCAGCTCCTCTTTTATACGCTCGAATATAATAATGTTCGCATCCACAGCCATTCCGATCGAAAGTACGATACCTGCAATACCCGGTAAGGTAAGCGTTGCTTTAAAATACGCAAGAGAGGCAAGAGTAAATAAAGTATTTAGAAACAAAGCTATAACCGCGAAAATACCGCTGACCTTATATAATATGAGCATAAATAAAACAACTATTATTGAACCGATTATCGAAGCTTTTACGGAACTGTCGATCGAGTCCGATCCGAGAGAAGGACCGATTATTCTTTTTTCCATTATTTCTAATGGAGCTTCAAGAGCCCCTGCTTTTAAAACAATAGCCATGTCCCTTGCTTCTTCGGCAGTTCCTCCTCCAAGAGTAATAACTCCCCTGCCATTCGGAATTCTAACCTGAATGTTAGGCGCCATATAAAGTTTGTTATCCAAAATTATCGCAAGTCTTCTGCCGACATTTTTACCGGTAACTTCAGAGAATATTCTTCCTCCGTCTCTGTTCAGTTCGAATGGAACTTCCCATCCTCCTGTAGCAGAACTGCCGCTCGCCAGATTAGCAGAAGCTTCAACTATCGAAGTTCCGTCCAATACTGCTTTTTTTTCTACGAGCATGATCTCGGAGTATTCTTCATTATTATATACATCGGGTTTATTCTTCCAGACAAATTCATAATTGCCAAGAATATTTCTGACATTATCATTCTTGAGAATAGCAACCACTTTCAGCCTGTTTTTCTCTTTAACAAGGATTTCACCGCTTCTTCCGCCGATCAGATACGATTTGAACGGACTGGTTTTTGCCAGTTCATCCTCGGTCTGAGAAGCTGCAGTAGTGTCTTTAGAAGTATCGGAGAAAAGTTTCGTTGCATCTTCAGCCTGAGTACTGTCTGTTTCAGTTTTAATTTCCGAAACGGCAGGTTCATTATTTAATGAATCGGTTTTCAATGTATCGGTCGTGACGGCGTTTGAATTTTCCTGACCGTCCTCATTTTTTAAAGCTGTGTCAATATCATTTATCTTTTGCTGAAGAATATCGTTTTCCGCTACAAGTTTGAATTCAAGAAAGGCAGCCTGATTTACAAGATTAGTAGCTCTTTCTTCATCTTTAACACCAGGTAATTCAACAACAATACGGTGTTTTCCTCTGGGCATAATTGAAGGTTCCGCGATGCCGAACTGGTCAATCCTGTTCCTTAATACCTCAAGTGTTGTCGCTATACCTTTTCTTGCCGAGCTGTCTAAAGATGCTAATATTTTTGTATCACTTTCTCCGGGTTTGCCGAAGTAAGTGTTTAAGGGTACATTTTTTTCTAAGAATACAGATTTTATTTCATTAAAATATTTTTCTTTATCAGTTCCGGATCTGAGTTTTGCCGCCGCGAGGAGATCATCAAGCTGTTTATCTTTTTTTAAAGCTTTATTTTTTAAAAGCTGATCATAATCAATTTCCAGTACGAGATGCATACCGCCCTGAAGATCAAGTCCCAAAGCCATGCTTTTTAAATTCTGTTTTTCAAAATTGCTTAATTTTTCAAGCTCTTCATCAGCAAGACTGAGATATTCTTCGTTGTCCCCGTAATTTTTAATAAGAGCTGTTTCGAGGCCGGACAGGTTTTCACCTCTTTCCACCTTCTCGATCGCTTTTGAAAGATCTGATTTAAGCCTGATTTTATCGACAGCGGTTTTCTCTGACGAGAAATATGTCCGGTAAGTTGGAATAAGCGCATATATCGCCCATGAAAATAAAACCGCAAATATTATCCATCTGATCATGTTATTGTGTTCTTTCATAAAGAATTATACCTCCATACTTGTAAGAAATAGCAATTTGTGATACTTTTTTCCCGGATTATAGCTCTTAGGCTAAATTTCCGAAACGGTAAATATAAATGTTGTGTGTATAATTGTCAACTGAATAATTGTTTTAAAATTAAGAATTTATCGCTTGACAAGTGAGTTTCTTTAAATTATATTTGCAAGTTCAAAAATTAACGAATGCGGGGCAGTTATAATGTACGCGGTAATTGAAATATCAGGAAAACAGCAGATCGTCAAACAGGATGAAATTATTAAAGTTGACAGATTGATCGCAAACGCCGGCGAAAATGTTACAATCACTAAAGTATTGGCATTGGGAGAAGGCGATAATTTAAATTTTGGCAATCCGTTCATAACGGGTGCTTCTGTAGTTTTCGAAGTTCTTGAAAACAAAAAAGACAAAAAAGTCATTGTGTTCAAAAAGAAAAGAAGAAAGCGTTATGAGGTAAAAAGAGGTCACAGACAATATTTGTCGGTAGTAAAAGTTAAGCAGATAAATATTAATTAATTGAAATAAAGAGGCGGATATGGCTCATAAGAAAGGGGTCGGCAGTTCGAGGAACGGGCGAGACAGTAACGCTCAGAGACTCGGTGTAAAACTGTTCGGCGGTCAGTTGGCTCAGGCTGGCTCAATAATTGTAAGACAGAGGGGAACAAAATTTCACCCGGGTCTTAATGTCGGAATCGGAAGGGATCATACGCTTTTTGCGCTTGAAACCGGTAAAGTCAAATTTCTTACTAAAGCTAAGGGAAGAAAATTTGTGACTATTGAACCGGCGGCGGCAGCTGTATAAATCTTAAAAGTCTTAACCCTGAGTTAAGACTTTTTTTTTTACTTGGATGAAAGATCATTTTTTAAATATCGTTCTGTACCAGCCCGAAATTCCGCATAATACTGGTAATATCGGCAGATTGTGCGTCGGATTAAATTCAAAACTGCATCTCATAGAACCTCTGGGTTTTAAAATTACCGATAAAAATTTAAAACGGGCAGGATTGGATTACTGGGAATTATTGGATTATGAAATTTACAGCTCCCTTGACGATTTCTTCCAGAAGAATAAATCAATAAATTTTTATTTTGCTTCAACAAAAGCATGCCGTTCTTATTATGACATTATATTTAAGGAAAACGATTTTCTTATTTTCGGAAAAGAATCCGGCGGTCTGCCAAAGAATTTTCATGATATTTACAGGGAAAAAGGGATGCGCATTCCGATGTCGGATAAAATACGGTCCATTAATTTATGCAATTCTGTGGCGGTAATCATGTATGAAGCTTACAGGCAGATTACAAAAACAGTGCGATAAAAAAAATAAAAAAACGCTTGTTCATTTGAAATTTAGTATATATATTTATTGAGTAATTCAAGAATTTAGCTTGAACAGGCTCAGAAGGTTTGTTTCAGCTATTGAATTAAATGATAGTTGTGAGTAAAAACAAAAATTTAAATTTATTAATGTCAAGGAGGATTAAATGGGAATAAGAGGAACAGTGTTTAGGGTGTGCTTAATCGCGGTTTTGACTTTTTTTGCATCCATCAGCGCTGAAATCAAGGTACGATCAATAGATGTATCACCTTTTATAGGTGCTTACTTTTTCGAAAGGAATATGTCCTTTGACCTGGATCACAGGATGAATATTGGTGGCAGGATCGGTTATAATATTACAGAAAACTGGGGTGTTGAAGCTACAGGCGGATATGTCAGTACTGAAGTCTACAAAGATTTTCTGAAATGGCCAGATGATCCCAACTCACCTAATGCTACAATTAAAAAGGATACAGAAGTTGATTTCTGGTCTTTCCATCTTGATGCTCTCTATCATTTCTTCCCGCAAGAACAGGTAAATCCATATCTGGCGATTGGCGGAGGAGCATTTAATATTGATCCGCATCATTTCAGCAGTGATATAGACCCTCTTTTCAATTACGGTTTAGGACTTAAGTATTTCTTAAATGAATGGGTTGCTTTTAGAGCAGATGCAAGACATTTAATTGCTGCTGATGAACTTGATAATATCGAAAATCTGCACAATAACGCAACTTACGACATCGGTTTGAATTTCTCACTCTGGGGTGAAGGCGCAGACAAAGACAAAGACGGCATTAAAAATAAAGATGACAAATGCCCAGAAGTACCTGAAGATAAAGACGGATTTGAAGATTTGGACGGATGCCCCGACAACGATAACGATAAAGACGGAATCCTTGACGCAGCTGACAAATGTCCTAACGACGCAGAAGATAAAGACGGATTTGAAGATTCTGACGGATGTCCTGATCCCGATAACGACAAAGACGGAGTTTTGGACGCTGCCGACAAATGTCCTAATTTATTCGGATCCAAAGAGTTCAGCGGATGTCCTGATTCAGACGGCGACGGCATAATGGATTCAGCCGACAAATGTCCTAATGAAGCTGAAGATAAAGACTCGTTTGAAGACGAAGACGGATGTCCTGATACGGATAACGACAAAGACGGAATTTTAGACGCAGCCGACAAATGTCCTAACCAGGCCGAAACATTCAACGGATTAGATGACGCTGACGGATGTCCTGACGCTGTTATACTGAAAAAAGACGATACAATAGCTCTTGATAATGTTTACTTCCAGTCAGGAAAAGCCGATCTCGCTGAAAGTTCATTCGAATCGCTGAATAAAGTTAAAGCAATATTCAACGACAATCCGGGTATAAAGATCCAGATCGAAGGTCATACAGACAGTCAGGGATCTGCAGCTTCAAACAAAACATTGTCTCAGAAACGATGCGAGACAGTTCTGAAATATCTGGTTGATAAGCTCGCAATACCTAAAAACCAGTTAACTGCTAAAGGTTTCGGAGAAGAGAAACCGATAGCCGACAATAAAACTAATGAAGGCAGAGCAAAAAACAGAAGAATCGAATTCAGAGTAATGGGTAAATAAAATCGGTTAAAAAAATAAAAAAAAGGCTACTATTCGGTAGCCTTTTTTTATTCAGAGGTAAAAATGGATTATAAAGTTGCAGTTTTAGGCGGCGGTCCGGGAGGATATACCGCTGCAGTCAGAGCAAATCAGCTGGGATTAAGCGTAATATTAATAGAAAGAGCACAGCTTGGAGGCACTTGTTTAAATTGGGGCTGTATCCCGACAAAAGCGATTTTGTCTTGTACCGATGTGCTTGCAAAAATAAAAAAAAGTGAAGAATTCGGCATCAAAGCGGAAAATGTAAGTTTCGATCTCAATAAAATAATGCAGAGAAAGCAGGAAATTGTTACAAGCCTTGTTCAAGGTCTTGACAAGCTATTCAGCATGAGAAAGATCGAAGTTGTAAGAGAAACAGGAACTTTAACCGGAATAAACGAGATCACTACGGGGTCCGGAAGAAAAATATCGGCTGATAATATTATTCTGGCTACCGGTTCCCAGCCCTTGATAATTCCCTGCTTTAATATTGATCACAAAAATGTAATTACCAGCGACGATGCTCTGTCTTTAGATCATGTGCCAGTTAAAATGCTTATTATCGGCGGAGGTGTGGTAGGTTGCGAATTTGCGGGAATATTTAACGAACTGGGTTCAAAAATAACTTTAGTCGAGATGCTTGATTACCTGCTTCCGACAGAAGACAATCAGGTTTCAAGAACAATTCAGACCTCTTTTAAAAAGAAAGGCATCGAATTTAAATTAAAAACAAAAGTCGAGGAAGTTTCATCAGTCGCAGATGGTGAGATAAAAGTTAAATTCAGCGACGGAACTGAAGATATCTTCACCAAAGTTCTCGCGGCTGGCGGAAGATCAGTGAATATAAAAGGTAACGGGATAGATAAAATAGGGATTGAGCTTGAAAATAACAGGTTCATAAGAATAAATGAAAATATGCAGACAAATATTACCGGCATTTATGCCATAGGCGATATAACAGGCAAAATGATGCTGGCGCATGCTGCTTCCGCGCAGGGGATAACTGCGGTATCTCACATAGCAGGCATTAAAAAGACATTGGACTATAAATCTATTCCGTCGGCAATATTTACTTCTCCGGAGATAGCATCAGTAGGATACAGGGAGCAGGAACTGAAAGAAAAAAATATTATCTACAGGTCAGGCAGATTTTCTTTCGCGGCGAGCGGAAAAGCAAAAGGACTTGGAGAAACAGACGGGTTTGTAAAATTACTTACAGATGAGACAGGGGAAAAAATCTTAGGGGCTCATATTATAGGACCTCACGCATCCGATCTGCTTCAGGAATTAGTGATTATCAAGGAAAATGATTTATCTTTGCATAAGCTTATAAATTCAATTCATTCGCATCCCACATTAAGCGAATGCGTGCTGGAAGCCGCAGAAAATATCTTTAAAATGTCAATTCACAGCATGTAAAAAAAACGGTTCTTCGATAAACTCTGAACGACCGCATTTTCATTGCAAAGGATTTTCGCCGATCTTTTTTTCAAAGAAGTCGGAGAGTATCGTCAAAAGAGATTTAGACGAACTTGTTTTAAGGCATTTCTGAGCCATAATTTTACATTCTTTTGTATCTAATCTTCGGATTATCTTCTTTACTACAGGAACAAGAAAAGGCGTTACGCTGAATTCCCTCAAGCCCAATCCCAATAATAATGGAATGGCTATCGGATATCCGGCCATCTGTCCGCATAGTCCGACTTCGATATTTTTCTTTTTTGCCGCCATAACTGTCATATAGATCATTTTAATCACGGCGGGATGGAATGAATCGTAAATGTTGCTTACGCGCTCGTTTCCTCTGTCTGCAGCCAGAAGGTACTGGGTCAGGTCATTGGTTCCGATGCTGAAAAAGTCAACCATGCCGGCTACAGCTTCAGCGATCATGACAACAGATGGTATCTCGATCATAACGCCCAATTTAATGTTCTGATCAATTTTGAATCCTTCCGAGATCAGATCGTGCTTGATTTTTTCGATTATGTTCTTTGTTTTCTTTATTTCAGAAATATTTGCTATGAAAGGTATAATGATCGAAATATTGTTTCTTCCTGATGCCCGTAAAATTGCCCTCAGATGTGATTTTAAAAGGTCGGGATGGTCAAATAACAGCCTCATGCCTCTTACGCCTAAGAAAGGATTGTCCTCTTTAATAGACATTTTATCATTAAGTTTGTCCCCGCCGATATCAAGCAGTCTGATAACCACTTTTCTCGGATATAATTTTCCGGCGACTTCATCGTAGATATGAAATTGTTCGTCCTCGGAAAGGATGGACAAACTGCTTTCAAAAAGAAATTCGGTCCTGAATAATCCCACACCGTCGCTGTTCCATTTAATAACATTATCCGTGTCAAGCGAGGATTGAATGTTGCTCATTATTCTTATATTCTGATCGTCCAGCGTAACGGAAGGCATCTGATTATATTTAAGGTCTTCTTCAACCTGATTTTTTTCTTCATGCTGCCTTTTTTTATAAAACTCAAATGTTGAGGGCTTAGGGTTGATTATAATTTTTCCGGTGTAACCGTCAACTATCATTAGAGAAATTTTATTTATCCACTTTGATATTCCCGTCGCTCCGACAACGGCCGGCACTTCAAGCGCTCTGGAAAGAATCGCCGCATGACTTGTCTTTCCTCCGTATTCGGTAACGATCCCAAGTATAAGGTCCTTATTAAAATTCAGCGTGTCTGAAGGAAATATATTGTCAGAGATCACTATCTGTTTTCCTTTTAATGCCGAAGACTGTACAGATTGAGAATTTCCTGCAAGTATATTCTTTATGATCCTTCTGCACACATCCTCAATATCAAATGCCCTCTGTGAGAAATACTGATTCTGAAGTTTCTCAAAAGCCATCTGGTAATCTTTCATCACTTTGCTTACAGCATAGGATGCCTGGACATTATGATTTGAAATAAAATAAACAGCTTCATCTACGAGCACCTGATCGTCAATTATCAAAAGATGGGCATCAAAAATTTTTGCGGCTTCCTGACCTCCGCGTTTTGAAGCATTTTTTTTGTCGTTAAGAATATCTTCCCGGGTTTTATTTAGGGCATTTTTATATTTTACAATTTCAAGTTCGATATCCTGATCTGGGACAGTTTCTCTTGAAACGCTGAGATTTTCGTGAACATAGTAAAACGGTGTCCCAATGCTAATTCCGGGTGAAGCAGGAACTCCCTTTATTATTTTTTCCTTAACTTTTTTATTCATTTACTCTTCATAGAATTTGTTTTTTATCAGTTCTTTAAGATCTTTGAGACATTCTGATTCATCAGGGCCGGTGCATTTTATAGTAATTGTCGAACCCTGTTCGGCGGCGAGCATCATGACTCCCATAATTGATTTCGCGTTGACTTCCATTTCATCTCTGGATATAAAAACATCGCAATTGCATCTTGTGGTAATTTTTACTAACTGTGCGGCCGGTCTGGCATGCAGTCCCAGAGAATTTATAATTTTAACTTTTTCTTCGATCATTTATCACCGCATATATATACATGAATACAATTTAAACAGTCATTTCTAAAAAAACAACTAAATGTTATTAATAAATCAGAAACAGATTAACAATAAGAGACGCAATAAGTATGTTCTTAAACACAGTTAATAAAAATAAAATTCTTCTGTATGAAATGCTTTTAAAAACTTTTAATGAATCCATTCCCAGTTCATAACCTTTTTTAATTCCAAAATATCTTATAGAGAAGTTAAATATGTTAAAAATGAATAATTCTGAAAGCACTATTATAACTGTGCAATTATCGGGTGTGAACCCTGAGATGACGAATTTATTTAGAGGGATCAGCACCATAACAGGGAGGATAATTTTATAAATAAGCTGATCGCCGATTGAACCTGCGGATGAAGAAAGAGCGGATTTGGTCTTATCGGAATCATGTTCTTCCATTTTTTCATCCAGATTAAGAATGATCCCCAAAGCGAAACCTGACATATATTCATTGGTGTTAAAAAATTTCATGTGTTTTTTCAAAAGGCATTTTCTGCTTTCTTCTGTATTGTCATTTTCTTTAAAAGGCATCAGGCAGTAACAAACTCCTTCGCCGAAAAGGTTATGGTAATTGTAGAATAATCTTATAAAAAATGTTCTCACGGTTAAAATAAATATTGTTTTTCTACTCAGAGTATTCATCGTTTTACCGGGTTGAAATTCTGATAAGCATAAAACAAAGCCAGTCCGATGGGAATAAGGATCATAATCCTGTCGGGATAAACCATTTTAGAATTATTAATAGGACTTAATTCAATTAAAAAAAAGATCACTTTGATTAATCCTGCCGAAAGCAAAGCATAAAGAAATGAGATGAAAAAAGAAAAAAGTACAGCAATTCTAATATCGGGAAAATTGCGATAATAATGGAACCGGTCTTTATATTTTTCGGATAGCGTTCTCTTTAATTTAATGAATAAAGCGGTTAATCTCGACATCAAAATTATCAGAACGATCGAGATAAGGATACGGGTAGTGCATGAAAAAGACGGTTCTGCAAGTGAAACTACTAGAAAAAAACCGAAAGGGTATTCGGGGAATAATGATGTTCCGGAAGGAGTAATATTGATATATATAAGATGGATCACAGTTGCCGTAATAAGAACAAATTGAGGTTCATAGCCGAAAAAAATAAAAATAAGAGATATAAAGAAAGGCTGAGATATTAAACCGTGAAATAATTCTCTGCTCTCAAGTAGTATAAGCGCTGATATTATTGAAACCTGCAACATTCTATTTTATAGCCGGATAGCTTAAGTAACCCGCCATCTCGGTGGTAATGTAAAGGTCTCTTATAACTAGAATAGCTATAAGTGCGATAAAACAGTATCTCGCGATCTTAGCTTCGTCAGGTTTTTCATCCTGCAGGTCATTCATCTGAGTATAAAGAGCTTTAAGACCGACTATTCCGAGGATCAGAACAAGCCACCAGCTCGTATTAAGCCAGTACCATCTGAATATCAGGCCAAGTAAAAAAGTAAGAGTTATTATAAATCCGATCTTTGTTTCCATTTCGAGTCTGACGAATTTTTCAAAGGGGGTCAGATTTTCCTCGTCATCATCGTGGCGTATTGACTTTTTTATGAATTCCTTGGTCTCAGGTTTGTTATCTGAGCCTGATTCATTTCTTTCTTTGATATCTTCAGGCATTTCTTAATCCTCCTGTACCTGACTATCGCTATCCGGTTCAATTTTAACTGTCTGATCAGGTGTGTTTTCACCCGTATCAACTGTATCTGCCGGTAATTCTTCTTCATACGGCGGAACGAGACAGATATCCGCAATATTATCATCCTCTCTCAGTTTTATCAGCCTTACACCCTGAGTATTTCTTCCCATGATCCTGATGTCTTTAACGGTCTGTCTGATGACCGTGCCGTTAACTGTCATTATCATCAGATCATTTTCATGATCGGTCTCGGTAATATAGATCATTTCCCCTGTTTTTGGAGTCAGATTAAGCGCTTTAACTCCTTTTGAACCTCTTTTTGTTTTTCTGAAAGCGAAAACATTGGCTCTTTTTCCGTAACCGTTCTTGCTTACGACAAGCAGAGAATTATTCTCATTTTCCGCAACGACCATTCCAACAACTTCGTCTTTCTCTCTCAAAGAAATGCCTTTTACACCTATGGAATTTCTTCCCACTTCTCTTATAAGAGATTCGTGAAATCTGTTTGCGTAACCGCGTTTTGTACCGAGAAGAATTTCATCGTCGCCTGAAGTTATAGCCACATTTAAAAGCTCGTCGTTATCTCTTAAGTTGATCGCGATTATGCCGGCAATATTAACTCGCGAATAAGCCATGAGCGGAGTTTTCTTTATAGTTCCGTTCTTGGTAGCCATCACCAGATACTTGCCGTCTTTTTCGAAGTCCTGTATTACAAGTACGGTTTTTACCCTTTCTCCCTCAACTCTTTCAAGGATGTTTACGATCGGTCGTCCTTTAGATGACTTGCTCATTTCCGGGATCTGCCATACTTTTTTCCAGAACACTCTTCCTCTGTCGGTAAAGAACATAACATAGTCTTTGTTCATGGCTTTGAAAATAAATTCTATGAAATCATCATCCTTACTGTCGGCGCCTCTAGAGCCTACACCGCCTCTTCCCTGACTTCTGAATTCAGAAGAGTTGATCCTTTTTATATAGTTCTGATGCGATATAGTAATAATCATTTCGTCATTCGGCACCATGTCCTCAACCGTCAGATCTTCGGCGAAATATACAATTTCTGACTGTCTCTGATCGCCGAATTTTTCCATTATCTCGGTAACTTCATCTTTGATGATCTGCATTCTTCTTTCTCTTCTGTCAAGAATGTCCTGAAGGTCTGCAATCCTTAACTTAAGCTCTTCGATCTCGGCTAATAATTTTTCCTGTTCGAGCGCTGTAAGCTGGGACAGTCTCATCGCGAGTATAGCAGCAGCCTGAATTTCAGACAAACTGAATTCGCTCATCAATGAAGTTTTTGCGGCATCAGCGTTCTGACTGCCTTTGATGATCTCGATTACCCTGTCAATATTGTTTAAAGCGATCTGCAATCCTTCAAGAACATGGATCCTTTCCTGAGCTTTTCTCAGGTCATAAATGCTTCTTCTTCTTACGATCTCTTCCCTGTGAATTATGAACTGCTCAAGGAACTGTTTGAGATTAAGCTGCATCGGCTTTCCGTTGACAAGCGCTATCATATTACCGCTAACGGAAGTCTGAAGCGGAGTATATTTATACAGCAGATTGATCACAACATCTTCATTAATGTCTTTTTTGAGTTCGATAACGATCCTTGTATCTTTACTGGATTCATCATTCACATCATATACGCCTTCGATCTTCTTGTCCTTAACGAGTTCGATAATTTTTTCAATTAGACCTTTCCTACTCACCTGATACGGGATTTCCGTAATGACCAGTTTAGTTTTATCGCCTTTTTTACCAGCCATGATTTTTTCGATTCTTCCGCGAAGAACTACATAACCTCTTCCGGTCATATACATCTCTTTTATTCCGGAATATCCGTAAATTATACCTTTACTAGGAAAATCCGGAGCTTTAATATAAGATATAAGACCCTTTTTTTCTTCAATTCCATTTTCATGATCGGCTTTGATGCTGTCGATCGGTATATCGGGATCGTTCAGCAACGCAATAACTCCCTGCAGAACTTCTGTCAGGTTGTGCGGAGGAATAGAAGTCGCCATTCCGACGGCAATTCCCTGAGCTCCGTTTATCAGCAGATTGGGTATTTTTGTAGGTAAAACAGAGGGCTCTTTTAAAGAATCATCGTAGTTGCTTGTAAAATCCACGGTTTCTTTATTTATATCATAAAGCATTTCATCGGAAAGTCTGCTTAACTTTGCCTCGGTGTATCTGGCCGCCGCTGCCGGAAGGTCCACATTCCCGAAATTTCCCTGACCTCTTACCAGCGGATATCTGAATGTAAAATCCTGGGCCATTCTGACCAGAGCGGCGTAAATAGCCTGATCGCCGTGCGGATGATACTTACCCATAACCTCTCCGACGATCCTTGCGCATTTATTTTCTTTTTTGTTATAATGAAGTCCCAGCTCATTCATGCCGAATAAAATTCTTCTCTGAACAGGTTTAAGCCCGTCTCTCACATCCGGAAGAGCTCTCGAAACAATAACCGACATAGAATAGTCAATATATGATTTCTGCATTTCCTCTTCTATTGAGGCTTCGATTACATTTTTATCCTTTGGAATCTCAGTCATTATTAATTTCTCCGCTTTTTCATAGCCACTTATTAATGTTCTTGTAATTAATAAACTTTAAGTTAATTAATCAAGTTATTTATTGTTTAAATTGAAGCTTTTTTACACTTGTATTATCTTCATACAATCTTTATTTTTCAACTGTATGAAAAGTCAGTTTTATAAATACCTTGTTCTGAGCATTATTCTGTCATCCGTTTCGCTTTTGAGTTTATTGAGCTTTTTTGACAGATTTGAAAATCAGATCTATGATATGCGGTTCAAACAAAGGTATCTGGGAAAAGTTGAGGAAAGCTCGTTAAACGATGTCGTTATTGTAGATATAGATTCAAGATCGTCTCATAAACTGGGAAAATATTATGAATGGCCGAGAAGCTATTTCGCAAATGCGGTTGATTTTTTATCAGACGCAAAAGCTTCGGTTATTGTTTTCGACATTCTGTTTGACAAAAGCAAATTTGCCGATCAGGATTCGATCCTGATAGCCTCAGTTTCCGGCGCGGGCAATGTTATTACGGGATACAATTTTGAGTATGAGGATAAAGATAATTTCATTTATGCAGATTCTCTTGACAACAAGCTCAAAAATGCAATGCTGGTTGAGTCAGATGATTATTTTAAAGTC
>Ga0066600_10000263_pt1 | contig 20243 bp, 17 predicted proteins | sample Lowcelwee11metaG_FD_59486 | JGI IMG/M metagenome (GOLD analysis project Ga0066600, IMG submission 59486) | Freshwater pond sediment microbial communities from the University of Edinburgh, under environmental carbon perturbations - Low... | ecosystem: Environmental > Aquatic > Freshwater > Pond... | reverse complement strand
CTCCTTTTTATTGTAATTTAATTCCAACAGACCATTTACACAAAATTATTTACACGCCCTTAATTCCTTGTCCAAGAAAATCCTTAGTTATCAATGCTTCGGCATAATACACTTGTGGATCGTTTGGAAACACACCATGAAGATATTTTAATCTATCTAACGAAAGTGACAACCATCCATGTTCAGCATCAAAGTAACAACGATTTATAACTAATGTTTTGAATTCTTGATCTAATTTAAATATTTTCATAATTTCATCCTGTCTTATTTACTTATTATATTAACGCTGAAATGATCACCATTTACTGTTCCTAAGACTATCACTTTGTGCTTATATTCAATTGTAGTGCATTGGAATGGTAGTTCTATTGAACAGATTGTTTCTAAGTTGTTTTCTATTGACCAGAGTTCAAGCCAATACATCCCCTTCTCAAGTAATACAACTGCAAGTATTCTATCTCCAAGTACTGCAATATTAATAACATCAGCTGTTCTCTTATTAACCAATTTCCATTTATTATTATTTGCCAACCTGTAATAATTTACACTACCGGCAAAGACTGCAAAAATGGAATTATCATTTTCACTCGCAGCAATATCAATCACTATTTCTTTGCATTCAAATACCAATTCTCTTGAATCATTTTCCCGAATAACTATAACTGAGTTTAAAGAGTCCCCAAAATGATATTGCCCGCAAGTAACAAAATCATGATTTCTTCCAATGCTGCAGGCTTTTTGTTCTTCTCTTATAGAGTTTATACATTTAATTTCTTTAACAGTCGGGTTAGATTCGAAATTTGCTATTTTAAATTGACAATTCTTACTCACAGCCAAAATGTTATTGTTGCCCCAGTTCAAAACTGACACTATGGGATGTCCGTCAAATAAATCTATTGCATCATCTTTTTCAGGTTGTTGATTTGGATGTAATTTTACGATTGTGCCATTTTTAAAACCCACCACGACTGTGCCATCATTTCCAAATGATGTAATTGAAACCGGATTATTACTGGGTAAAATAAAATCACACATATATTTGTCAGCTTTAAACCACTCAATTTTCAGATCATCTAAAGAAATAAACCAATCATCACCAGAGAAACAGCATTTTTTTAGTGGAAGTTTGGGCATATATAATTTGTCATCGAAAATATTTATAATTTCTATTGATTTGTTTGTAACTAATAGTAATTTGTTCTCATTAGGTATCATATCCATGTTTTGGATTGAAATTAATTCCTGCAACCCTCTAAAAGAACCTTTTCTTCTTATTGTTTTTTCAGTTGTATTCCACATTAGCAACTCCCCGTCTGTGGTAGCGAGTACAGATATTTGCGTATTGCTAGTGGAATGTAAAATGCATTTGTTTATCCTACCACGAACAGGTAACTCGCCTGCAAATCTACAAGAAATATTAGTCAATTCTTTTGTGTTTGTATTAAATAAAATCAACTCTCTTGATATTGTAACTAGTAAAACAAATCCGCCTGTCTCATCCAAACAGGCTGTAGTAACTAAGTTATTACCGATTTCTAACTCGGAACAATGTGTTTGTCCATTAATTGTTTGCAAAAAGAGAATAAATTGATTTGAAGGACGATCACCCGAAACAACTATTCCTGATTTCGCATTGCGAGATACAGTAAAAAATGAATGAGAAAGGATTGGTATTTTCCAAAGAATTGATTCAGTGCTTTTTTCTAAATCTATGCTTACAAGATAATTTTGTATATTTATACCAATTATACTTTCTCCGAGCCAAGAAAAACAATTTTGATTATGTAAAAGCGTAAAAGAAGTTTCATGTAATTCAACTGCTACTTTTCCCTTGTTATCTAGCGTAGCTACTTTTTCAGTGATTGGTTGTATGGAAATATTATAATATGTTTTATCTGATAAAAGATAACGAATGGATTTTAATTTATGCGTATCGAAATCATAAGATATAATCTTATTATCTGAATGGACATAAAAAACTTTCTTGGATGTGTTGATTTCAATTATTCCTTTCTTGTATTGGGTGACAGGAAATGGAGTTTGTGTGCGCATCCAAACACCTCTTTCATTTAAAACTCTTTGAGTTAACTCAATAAACGAACTAACCACACAATTATTATTATTTTGTACTAAACGATTCATTATTGTATAAACAGATATTAATGGTCTCAGACGAATAGCTGTAATTCCATTTAAAATTGAATTCTTTATTGGAATAATATTAATCAAACTATCTTTGCCAACTGAATTATTTAGATCTTCAATCAGATTATTCAATAATCCCTTTTTTATAGACGCTTCTGAGAATAATGGATTACACAAAACATTTTCTAATTGTTGTGTTTTATCAGAAAGAAGCAATTGAAAAGGTAATTCTGTTAAAATTCGTGTTGGGCACTTGTCCCATTGTGTTGGATTGAATTGTAAGCTTTTATTCATAAAGTAATCAGCAAGTACTTGATGATATTTTTGTGATTGACTGTCCATAGTATTTGGGTTGTTAGCTATCATTTATCTCTTCACAAGCTGGTATCTCTTTCTCAATACTTCATTGAACTGCCTGTGAAAGAAAGTGATGATTGGAACTCCGTCGGCATCTCTTTCAGTGAGGAAAGGTTCTAGATCAAGATGAAGCCTTGACCATGCTGCAATCGGAATTTTCATATATCTCTTTTGTTCATCTTTTTTATCCTCAATTTCTTTTTTTAGATCAATTAAATCTTGGGAGTGGTATTTGTTTTTTTCGAGAAATATTTTCCAATAATCATTATCAAATGCAAGAATCTCAAGAATTTCGTTTTCAGTTAAACCATTATACCTGCCGCACAACATATAACAGATTGCATTTCTTACAAATTCTTCTGTATGTTCTTTTTCAAGATCAACGAAGTAATCGTTAATTATGCCTTCAACATTTTCTTTTAGAGTGTGCTGATTATCGTAACTGTGCCATTTTTTTGCTTTCTCAAATGCAAGTTTAAGGTATAAAGGCAGTTTAGAATTACTTACACAACTATTTATAACAAGTCTATGCTGCTCATCAGTTAACTTACGCTTAATAGAGTTTAACCATGCATTTAAAATATCATTAGCTTCTTGTTCTGTTAAAGGAGACACTATTTCTAAATATGTCGCATTTAATTTGCTTTCAAGTTCCGGTAGCGAAGAAACGATCATTCTGGCATTTTCAGGCATTTCTCTTGGCAGCCAATATAATGCTTTAGCGCTATCTGTTTCAGACAACTGATCTAACGAGTCAAGGAAAACCAGTATCGGTTTTTCAGGAGTGGCCAAAGCAAGGCATTGCTTAAAAATGTCCGAAAGTCCGTTCATTTCGAACGATGCTTTTTCATCGCCATCTCTTCCCATTTTTTTAGCATCTTTACCATATTCTTTTGCAATTTGATCGCATATATTCTGTATAAGTGACATTATATTTGATGAACCTGAGGTTGTACCTATAAACCGATAAGCAAGTACTGTTCCATTTTTTCCGGTTCCGTTATCATCCGAGACGCGCTTTACTGCCTGTGCCATTAAGCTCGATTTGCCAGATCCTGGATCTCCTATAATTGACATCACTCTTTTTTCACTCTTGTTTTGTATATAATTACTTATTTTCTCGAGAGCTTCTTTTCTGCCCTGAAAATGCTTTGTCAGCTCTATTTTGAATTCATAATGAAGTTTAATTTCGTGTAAAAGATCATCTTTCTTACTTACACTTCCAAGTTGATCCTTGATTACTTTTTCAAGCTCTTCATATACCTGATCATTAAAAGCCTTTAAATTTTTTTCAGTAAATTTGAGTGTTCCGTCTTTCCATTCTCCAGTATATTCCCTAAAATGATAAGATCCTAATTTCGTTGAAAGATCATTTTTTAATTTGTCAAGTTTAGCTTTACTTTCTATATCAAGTTTCTCATTAGTCAGATCAATAAAATCTTTAGCTGATATGTCGTAAGGTAATTCTTTAATTTTTCTTGAGAATGCAAACACATGTTTTTCCGGATGAGTATCTTTGTTTCCAGGGTCTAAAGCACCTTTTAATATTTCCTGATGCGTTGCAGATGAAAAATATTTGTACTTCTGTTCAGTTGTGAAATTTAATGCATTTACAGCTTTTCTCAGCATATTACGGATATCAATTTCAACCGTCTCCCAATCCTTGTATTCTTTATATTTATCTCCTCTCGGTTGTAGAACATACTCTGCAGGAATTGCATTTGAGTCAAGCCAATACCACTTTTCATTCAATGTTTTATCATCTCCGATCAGAGTTGTTATAATTGCATCCATCTCATCTTTGGGAATAATTTCAGGAATAGGCTGCCATCCGTATTTATCCCCGAGTAGGATAAGAAAATTCGGTTTGGGAGAAATTTTCTGGCATCTAGCGATTTCTTTGAAACATATCTGTAGAGTCTTCTGATCAAGTGCCGACTCCTCGTTAACTCCCCATCTCAGATCAACCGCCTGAAATCTTGCTTCATTTTCTTCACAGAATTTCTCCAGTCTTGGAAAGGCATCTCTTTGAAGAATACCTCTTTCTAATCTCATATCCGTAAATGTAGAGCTTACAAATACGCGGAATATTTTTGTTTGTTGCGGCATAGTTGACTACCCTCATATATTTTAAAACCTTTGAAATGTTTCAAACAAATATAATGTTAACAGTTCACATTGTCAAAAAAATTAATATAAAACTCTTGACAAATGGATTATAATGTAATAATTTTAGTAGGTGTGGGTAAAAATGTGAGAAAGTGGAGAAAATGGGATTTTTTTCAGGTAAATACAACTACTCGGTAGATGAAAAAGGTCGGATAAATTTCAAGAAATTCCTGAACCGGCTCGATGCAACAGAAAAGGGTAACGGAGTTTTTCACCTTCTGAAACAGACAGTTGAAGTGTATGGTTCAAAAGAGATCTTTCCAGTATTTTATATATTCACCGATCAAAAGTGGGATTTATTCTATGATGACTGGGAAGTTGGAAAAAGCACTGCCGAAGCGTCCGCGTTCAACACGCAATTCTGCGACGAAACAACTCTGGACAATATGGAAAGGATATCATTTCCAAAGGACTTCCTGAAATATATCGGGGCGAATAAAAACCTTTTCCTTCAGGGTTTCGGAGATAAACTGCAGGTCTGGTCTCTGGAAAATTTTGAGAAATACAGCAAAATGCTATCAGAACAAGCGCCGATGAAAGATTTCTTCGATATACTTGCCAAAAAGAAACGATAGATCATTAAAATAAAAGTTCACCGCTGCTCCGGTAGCGGTTTTCTATTTAAAGGAATGTTATATATAATGAATAATGTCAATTATCACATACCCGTTCTGTTAAAAGAGACGACTGATATGCTGGTCACCAACAGACACGGCGTTTATCTTGACTGCACATTAGGCGGGGGCGGACACGCGAAGGAAATTTTAAAAAGCATAGATAAAGACGGTTTTCTTTTGGGGATCGACAGGGATAGCAACGCGATAAATTTCGCGAAAAGCGTTTTAAAAGATTATTCTAACTTTAAAAGCGAGAATATTAATTTTGCGCGCGTGAATGAACTTCAGCAGATAGTTTTCGGAATGAAATTCGACGGAATTTTATTGGATCTCGGAGTTTCATCAAAACAGATAGATGATCCGGAAAGGGGGTTTTCGTATTCAAACGACGGAAAACTTGATATGCGCATGGATCCTGAAGATAAAATATCGGCTTATGACGTAATTAATTCATACGGGGTTAAAGAACTGACGGAGATATTTTATAAATACGGCGAGGAAAGAGCATCAAAAAAGATCGCTGAAAAGATCGTGCACCAGAGAGAGAACAGCAGTATCAAAACTACCGGTGAACTTGCCGATCTGATCTCATCCGTGACTCCGAGGAACTTTAGAGTGAAAACGCTTTCGAGAATTTTTCAGGCTTTAAGAATTGAAGTGAACAGAGAACTCGATGAATTAAGTTCTGTTCTGAAGTTCAGCCTGAACATTCTTAATCCGAACGGAAGGGTTGCCGTAATATCTTACCATTCGCTTGAGGACAGGATAGTTAAGCAGTTCATAAATGAATATTCCACAGGATGCGAGTGTCCGAAAGAGTTCCCGAAATGCATCTGCAGCAAAAAACCTGTGATCAGGATAATCACGAAAAAACCTGTCTGCGCTTCAAAAGAAGAAACGGAACTTAATTCCAGAGCGAGAAGCGCCAAATTAAGAGTTTTTGAAAAAATTTAAAGAAGGAGGGTATCATGCCTACCGATCTATATGCAAGAGGTAACGGAGCAAAAGCGCTGAAAAAAAGATTCACCGCTTTTAAGCTTATCTTTAAATATTCGCCTTTTGCGGTTCTTATAGGGTCTTATGTGATCCTTCAGAGCGCCGTAAAATCCACATGCAGAGATAACGACAGTATGAATTTTCAGAAGAAAATCCTCATCGAGGAATTCGACAGGCTCAGTTCGGACTATGAAAAAATGGTGCCTTACGGTGAAATAAAAGAATTCGCTCAAAATGAACTGGCCATGAATTACTCTGTAAAGAATATGAAAAGTTTCGCCGTTGCGGATAAGAACGATCTTTTCGGAGAGGAAACAAAATCAGTTCTGCCTCAATTGTTTGAAACGAATATAGACCTGGCGTCAATAAGGATAGAAGAAACTCCAATTACATCTAAAGAGTAGCTCCGTGTTCAAAAAGAAATCCTCAAATATGAAGCCTGAAAAGACTTTGGAGAGTAAAAATGTTTCGAGGATCCTTTTTATTATAATTTTAAGCATGATAGCATATTCGGCGGTAGTAATAAAACTTTATCTTGTTCAGATAGTACATCACGATGAATATACAAAAAAATATAAAGAGCAGTCGCGAAAAAAGATAACGATATTTTCTCCCAAAGGAAACATTTACGACAGAAAGTACCGTAAACTTGCCGAGAATATCGGACTCAATTACGCTTTCGGCGTAAACACAAAATTCGTAAAAGACAAAAATGATCTGGCTCTCAGAATATCGAAGATCACCGGGGATGAGCCTGAAAGATATCTTAAGATGCTTGAATTAAAGAACAGGTTCGTCTGGGTGGCTGTCGATCTTACGGAAAAGGAAAGAGGGCAGGTTCTGAATATACTTAACGAGGACGAAAGTTCAGCGGCATCGTTCAAAGTGACGGCGAACAGAGTTTATCCGCAGGGACGGGTCGCAGGGCAGATAATAGGATATACGGATATAGACGGAAAAGGATTAAGCGGGATCGAGAAAGAGTTTTACGATCAGCTTACCGGAAAAGACGGATGGGAATTCATATTCAAAGACGGCAAGCAGAAAAAATCGTTCAGCACGGAAATAAATAAAAAAGATCCCGTTCCCGGAAACAGCGTGGTCTTAACAATAGACGATAATTACCAGACGATCGTAGAAGATGAACTCGAAAAAGCTGTGATCCAGTGGAAAGCCCAGAAAGGCGTCGCGATAGTGATGGAACCGAAATCAGGCGAGATACTGGCTATGACAAGCTATCCCAATTTTGATCCGAACAAAGCCGGAGACTATGATCCGTTCGCAAGAAAGAACAAGGCTATCACGGATACTTATGAGCCGGGATCCACTTTTAAATCAATATCAGCCTCGATCCTGTTTGAAGAGAAACTTGTGACCGAAGACGATATGTTCTTCTGCAGCAATAAAGGTTATTATATAGGCGGAAAAACCATTAAGGACTCTCATAAGAACCCGGTCGAGAATATGAGTTTTAAGGATGTGATAGCTCAATCAAGCAATGTGGGAACACTGCAGGCGATAATGCCTCTTGATGAAGGCAAATATTATGAATATTTAAGAGATTTCGGATTCGGGAATAAAACTGAGGTCAATCTTGAAGGCGAGGTTAACGGCTATCTTCTCAAATCTTCCAGATGGAGCAAAACGACAAAACCCACAATGAGTTTCGGTCAGGGAATAAGCGTAACTCCGCTTCAACTGATAACAGCCTATTCAGCCATTGCCAACGGAGGATATCTTGTAAAACCGATGATAGTAAAAGGTATTATAGATAAGGATAATAAGATAGTTAAAAAATATGAAACCCAGATCATAAGAAGAGTAATAAGCGGAGATACGGCATTACGCGTCAGAAAACTTCTGAGGAATGTTGTTGTCAACGGAACAGGCGTCAATGCCGAGATACCCGGTCTTCAGATAGGCGGTAAAACAGGCACATCTCAGAAAGTCGAGAACGGCGTATATTCCAAGCGCAGTTACGACGCGAGCTTTATCGGAATGATCCCCTACGACGATCCGAAACTGGTATGTCTTGTGATGCTCGATTCGCCCAAAGGCTGTATTTACGGAGGAACAGTCGTAGCGCCGACATTTAAAAATATCGTTCAGAGAATTTATGACGACAATAAATCGAAGATTTTATATGATAATGACAGGAACGCTAAAAGAGTTGAAATACCCAATGTCACGGGAATGAAAACCGATGATGCTGTAAGCATTCTAAAATCAAAAGGCATAAAATTCAAATTAGAGAACGAAAAAGACAGGATATGTTTTCAGTCCATTGAGCCTTACGGGCTGATCTCAGAAGATGAATGCCTTATTATTTCAGGCGAAAATGAAAATGATAAAAGATCCGAAACGCTTGATCTAACGCCTTCTGTAACCAATCTGTCAATGCGCGAAGCGGTAAAGCTTCTGCACTCTTTAAATATTGAACCGGTAATAGACGGTAAAGGAAATGTATTCAGGCAGTCGAATATAATAAAGGATGAATTTTCCGGCGCGGAAAGATGCAGTATTTTCTGCAGACTTCCCGAGAAAAAAATATCGAAAAAATTAACGGCAAAGAAATAAGATGAAATTAAGTGAAATAATAAACAGTATTAAAACTATTGAGATCACTAATTTCACAGAGAGGGATATTTCCCACGCGATCTCAGATTCGCGCGAAAAATTTAAAGATTCAATTTTTATCGCCGTAAAAGGATTAACAAGCGACGGAGCCGATTTTGCAAATGACGCCGTCAATTCCGGTTCTACAGCCGTCATTTATGAAACGGAGATAAAAAAAGTCATTCCGGGAATTACTTATATAAAGGTTGAAGATGCCAGAATAATCCAGTCGAAAGTTGCGGGTATGGTATATTCAGAACCGGCAAAAAAATTAAAACTGACAGGTGTTACGGGAACGAACGGAAAAACATCAACAGCATATATATACAGACATATACTTGAGAGTAATAATATCAGATGCTGCCTGCTTGGAACGACTGAATATGATCTCGGAAACAGAAAATTCGTTCCTTCAAGAACCACGCCCGATGCTGTTTTTCTCCAGAGATATTTACATGAGATCGTATCTTCGGGAATAAAGAATACGGTAATGGAAGTATCGTCTCACGCTTTAAGCCTTCACAGAGTAAAAGACATTTATTTTAATTCGGCCGTATTCACTAACCTTACTCAGGATCATCTCGATTTTCATAAAACTATGGATGAATACGCCGCTGCTAAAGCCGTTTTGTTTTCCGGCCAGCTGAAGGACGGAGCATTATCGGTCATAAACAAAGATGATCCATATTCGCAGGTAATGATTAAATCAGCATCAGACCGGGTAAAAACATTTTCCGAAAAGGATCCGGCATCGGATATTTTTATTAACAACATCAGGTATATGCCCGACGGAATGGAGATAGAATATATATATGAAGGAAAACCGCTGCTTATAAAAACCAATCTTAACGGAAGGTTTCAGGCGTACAATATCGCCGCGGCTATTTTAGCGGTTTCAGGATCGGATCTCGATAAGGATCAGATAATTACCGCATTCAGGAGGCCGTTGTATATACCGGGCAGGATGGAAAAAATATTTGATAATGAATTTCAGATAATTATTGATTACGCGCACACACCCGACGCACTCGAACGGGCAGTAAAAACCATCTCCGAATTTAAAACCGGAAGACTTATCACAATTTTCGGATGCGGAGGGAACAGGGATATTGAAAAAAGACCTCTGATGGGGAATATAGCCGTGTCGAACTCCGATCTAGCTATAATCACGAGCGACAATCCGAGGGACGAGGATCCCGGCGACATCATAAGCGGTATTGTAAAAGGAATTACCGGCGGCGATTTCGAGATTGTGAAAGACAGGAGATCAGCGATAAAAAGAGGCATGGAATCGGCACGGAAAGGGGACATCATTCTTATCGCGGGAAAAGGCCATGAAAATTATCAGGAAATAAAAGGTGTCAAATATCCGTATTCAGATGCCGAAACAGTAATGAATTTATCGGGAAGATCAAATGGTTAAACTGGCGGAACTTATAAAAGCGCAAAGCATCAAAGGTCATGAGTTTCTCGACAGCAGTGTTTATGTCAACGGCGGAAAGACAGATTCAAGGCAGGTGCTTGAAGGCGATATCTATTTCGCGCTGAAAGGACAGAACTCGGACGGGCATGATTTTATAGGCCAGTCAAGCGAAAAGGGAATGGCGGCGGCTGTAGTTGACGCGTCATATAAAAACACGCAAAAGTATCCTGTTATATACAGCGAAAATGTCGAAAGAACTCTCGGAGAATTTGCTAAGATCTGGAGAACTTTTCATAATGCCCTGATAATCGGAATTACCGGAACAAACGGGAAAACCACGACAAAAGAGATGCTCGCGAGGATCCTTTCGAGAAAATTCAGGGTAATATCAACCTTTAAAAACTATAATAATCAGATAGGAGTGCCTTTGACGCTGCTGTCGATCAAAGACGATACGGAGATCGCGATCGTGGAAATAGGCACGAATCACTTCGGGGAGATAGAATATCTCTCGGATATTTCAGATCCCGACATCGGGATCATAACAAATATCGGTGAAGCGCATCTTGAGTATCTGATCAATAAAGACGGAGTATATAAGGAAAAAAAGAACCTGTTTGAACATCTGCAGAGAAAAGGCGGGCAAATATTCGTAAATCTGGATGACGAATATCTAAAAAACTGGACAAGAGGAAATGTCGTTACTTTCGGCATGAATGAAAAAGCGGCGGTAAAATTCGATGACGCAAAAATAAATGATAAAGGCTTTCCGTCATTCACTTTTATGGGTATTGAAGGCGGACTTATCGTTCCGGGAATTCTGAATTTAAAGAACGCTCTCGCGGCCGCTGCGATCGCTTTTGAATTGAAAATCGAACCGTCAGGTATTATTGCAGCCTTAAGATCATTTTCCCCTTCCGATAAAAGATACGAAATGATCGAATTCAATAATTCGGAGATACTGCTCGACTGCTATAACGCGAATCCGACTTCGATGGAAAACTTTTTGCGTGATATTTCAATTACAGGTCAGGATTTTGTCGTCATTCTGGGAGACATGCTGGAACTGGGCAGGACTTCCGATGAATCGCATATAAGGATCGTTGATCTGGCATCGAGCCTGAATTTCAGCGAATTGCTGTTAACCGGAAACGAAATGAAAAAAGCGTTTGAATCGAAAAATTATAACGGGTCAGTCACGCATTACGATGACTTCGAGGCACTGAAAAACAGATTTATTGAAATCTCAAAAAAGGGTCAGAGGATAGCCGTTAAAGGCTCAAGGGGAATGAAATTAGAAAAATTACTGGACTGATATTATGATGGTAAAATCGTCTTTTGAAGACAATATACGCTATGACGCAATACTTTTTCTTCTCGTTTTCATTCTGCTTATTTTCGGTTCCATAATGGTTATAAGCGCCGGATCTTTCATAGCGGCCGAAAAATTCAATAACGAGAATTATTTCATATCAAGCCAGATAAAGAATGCCGTGCTGGCAACTTTAGCTTTCATTATAGCGATATTGATAAATTATAAAAAATATAACAATCAGTATCTGATGTATATAGGCATGGGTATCACATTTCTGGCTCTGGTCTATCTGCTCGTATCAAACCACGGAGAAAGCATAAAAGGCGCGAAAAGATGGATATTCGGTTTTCAGCCGTCAGAAATCGCGAAAAACATGATCGTGTTCTATTTCGCTTTCAGCCTGAATAAGTACAGGGCAAACCTGACTAAGTTTTTAGCGGGTTATTTATTTCATCTTGCCATTCTGGTTGTAATTGTAGGACTTGTTTTCCTGCAGCCGGCTTTCTCGACTTCAATGATGATCTTCGCCATAGGTTATTCGATGTTCTATGTGAGCGGAATGAAACTCAAGCATCTTCTGTCTTCAATGGTAGTACTGATCCCGGTAATAATCATGATAGCTCTTTTCCAGTCTTACAGGATCGAAAGGATAAAAACATTTTTCGATCCCAGCCATGATACTTCCGGTAAAGGCTGGCAGGTTGAGCAGTCCCTCTTAGGTTTCGGCAACGGAGGCTTGACGGGAGCAGGTCTGGGAGAATCAAGACAGAAAGAATTCTATCTTCCGGAACCGCATAACGATTTTATTTTCTCGATAATCGGCGACGAACTCGGATTTATCGGAACAGTTCTGCTTGTAATTTCATATATAATTATAATGATCAGAGGTTTCAAGATAGCCTGGAATGCTCCGGATTATTACGGTTTCGTTCTTGCTTCGGGTATTACTTTAACTATTGTGATCTATTCGATATTCAATATGTGCATAACGCTGGGTCTGGTGCCGCCTACAGGACTTCCGCTGCCGATAATAAGCTACGGCGGAACATCCCTGATAATGACGATGTACAGCCTGGGAGTGCTTCTCAACATATCATATAAAAGTAAAAATCCGGGTACAAAAAGTGCATGAAATGAGAAAAAACCTTAAGATCCACTTTATAGGAATAGGCGGCGCGGGCATGCTTCCTCTGGCTATCCATGCCAAGGAACTCGGACATACTGTTACCGGATCCGATCTTAGTGATGAAACATTCAGACTGCTGATCTCGGAAGGTATCGTACCTAAAAAAGGTCATACGAGCGTACCTGAAGGAACGGATCTTGTGGTTTACAGTTCGGCCGTACGCAACGACAATCCCGAAATGATTGATTCCAAAAGTAAATATATCGCATGCGTAAAAAGAGCAGAATTTCTGGGAATGATAACAAGATCGTCTCACTCGATACTTGTCGCGGGATGTCACGGCAAAAGCACTACAAGCGTAATGCTTGCCGACATGCTCAATAAATTACAGCCTTATAATGCCTCGGCAATAATCGGAGCGGAGTCGGTCGGCAGCGGATCAAATTATTACAGAGGCTCGACTGAATATGTCGTTATCGAAGCGGATGAATACGACAGAAGTTTCTTAAAACTGTACCCGAAGGATCTTCTTATATTGAATATAGACGATGATCATCTAGATATTTACGGCGACATCGAAGGCATAAAGAACGGATTTAAAGAGCTTGCGGAAAAATTATCTCCCGATTCTATCCTCATATTTAACGGCGACGATGAAAATGTGAGAGAGATCGTAAAAACAAGCGCGGGAAAAAAAGTCAGCTTCGGTTTGAACGGAGAAAACGATTATACCGCGAAAAATATCAGATTTACAGGATTCAGAACGAGTTTTGAACTTTTCAAAGGAAAAACTTTTATAACCGGGGTGGAATATTTTTATACAGGTCTGCACAATGTTTTTAACATGCTGGCCGCCGCATCACTGATGTCCGAATACGGAGTGTCTCCGGAAACAATAAGCGAATCTGCAAAGAGATTTATGGGCTTAAAAAGAAGACAGGAGATCATTTTTCAGAATGAGAATTATATTCTCATGGACGAGTACGGCCACCACCCGACGGAAATTAAATGTTCCGTTGACGGAATACGCGAAAATTACAAAAAAAGGATAATCGTGATATTCCAGCCGCATCTTTTCTCAAGAACAAAACAGCATTCAAAAGGATTTGCGAAAAGTTTTACCAATGCTGATCTTGTCCTTATTTCGCAGATTTATCCGGCAAGAGAAAATCAGGATACTTCGGTTACCAGCATGCTGATTTACGAAGCGATGGACGAAAAAGAAAAAGCCAAAACGAAAATATTCTTAAATTTCGAAGAACTGTATCTTGAATTAAAAAAAGTTATGAAGCCGGGAGATCTGATCTTAAGCATGGGCGCTGGAGAAATAAACAAACTGTTATATAAATTGAAAGACGAAATAAAATGAAAGCTCTGACGATAGGAAAAATAAAAAACGCTGTGAATTCGGTCTCGCTTGACGAACCGATGAGCTTACATACTTATTATAAGATCGGAGGTCCGGCAAAAATATTCGTTTCCCCAAAGAATATAAACGAACTTAAAAATGTTATTGAAGTCTGTTCAAAAGAAAAAATCAGTTATTTCCTTCTTGGCAAAGGCTCGAACATTCTTGTTTCCGACGAAGGGTATGACGGCTGTGTTATCGATATGACAGGAAATATGACTAAAGTAAAAGCGGAAGGCGAGATAATTTACGCCGAAGCCGGAACCATGATGTCAAAAATAGCAAAGACGGCCGAGAAAAATTCACTCACCGGATTTGAAGAACTTTCAGGCATACCCGGAACACTGGGCGGAGCTCTCGTTATGAATGCGGGATGCTACGATTCAGAAATATCAGAAAAAGTTTCGTGCGTAAATATTCTTTCCGACGGCCAAATGAAAAGGATAGAAAGGAAAGTTATCGAATTCGGTTACAGAAGATCAAGCCTGAAAGGATCAATCATTCTAAGCGCTGAAATTCTTCTCAGCCATGGAGACAAATCATCAATTACGGCAAAAATGAAAGAATTTAATTTAAGAAGAAAAAAAAGTCAGCCGCTGAATCTGCCTTCATGCGGATCTGTCTTCAAAAGGCCTTTAAATAACTATACAGGGAAACTCATCGAGGAATGCGGTCTTAAAGGAAAAACGATCGGCGGAGCTATGGTGTCTGAACTTCATGCCGGTTTTATAGTCAATGCGGGAGGCGCGACAGCGAAAGATGTGCTCACGCTTATCCGGCTGGTCCAGAGGGAAGTGTATGCCAGATTTAAAGTCAGGCTTGAAGAGGAAGTAATATTTCTCGGGTTTAAAGAAGGGGATCTATTATGAATTTTATAAAAAGGCTGTATGAAAGATTAAAAATAATTACGATGTGGACTCTTGCGTGCACGGGCTCGATCCTGCTGATTTTCCTGATCTGTCAGGCGGTGATTTTTTATAAAAATACGCATATTTACGATCTGAGAAAAATAATTGTCAATAACGAAAGAATACTTAATGAAGCCCAGGTGATAAAATTATCGGGATTAAAAAAAGGCGTCAGGATAATGGACATAGAAAGAGAAAAAACGGCAAACCGTCTAAATGAATCTCCTTACATAGTTTCATCGAAGATCACTCTGCACTATCCGGCGTCAGTCGAAGTCGAGATTCAGGAGACTCAGCCGATAGCGTTTATCAAAAAAGACAATGTCCTGAATTATGTTGATTCAGAAGGACAGCTGATCGGAAAAGCCAAACCGGAAAACAGCTATGATCTGCCGGTCATAAATTCGCAACCGGACACTGAAGTGATAGAGTTTTTAAATTTAGCTTTTAATTTGAGCCCGCTGACATATCATAAGATATCCGAGATAGAAAAAACCGGAACGGGAATAGAATTGTATCTTAATGAATCAAGCACGCGCGTGATAGTCGGCGAAAACGATTTCGATAAAAAAATTGTCGTTCTGGAAAACTTCCTGAAGGAAGAATACGACAGCATACCTTTCGGAAGAGTGGATTATATTGATCTTAGATTCGATAAGCAGGTTATATTAAAGGAATACAGGTTAGCCGAAAAATAATACGGAGATCTTAAATTATGTACATACTTGGAATTGATCTGGGGAGCAAATATATAAAGGCGGCTTTGTGCGTAAAAGACGCGGAAACGAACGAAATAACTGTATTGAAACTTTTCAAACTACCCCATAAAGCTTCCAAACAGGGCACAATAACGGATCTGGTAAAAGCAAAAGAGGCTTTCAGCAGTCTGATGGATCAGGTAAAACTTGAATTTAACGACGAGATTGAATATTTCGTGATCTCAATTTCAGGCGAAAACATCAATTCATATTCGGGAATTTCCACGATCCCTTTATGGAAACAGGAAAATGAGGACAGAAGAGTAAAGATAACTCAAACTCATGTAAATGATGTTATAAAAGCGGCTAAAATGACGGCTTACAATAAAGACGATAAGGCTGAACTTCATTCTATCCCCCAGGAATTTCAGATCGACGATCAGCCTCCGACCCAGAATCCTATCGATATGTCCGGAGTAAAATTAAAAAGCAGCGTATATGTTATTCAGACCGAAAAAGCGCATAAAGAAAATCTATGCAGCATACCCGAAGCATTTTCTATAGATAATTATAAAGTAGTTTTCGCTCCGCTTGCAACTGCGGAGGCTGTAATTGATTATGAAGATAAAGACAGCGGCGTGATAGTTGTTTCCATAGGCGATCAGACGACGGAACTGGTAGTTTATCTGAACGGAATCCTGAGAATGGCTAAGGTGATCCCGTTCGGTTCAAGCAATATTACAAAAGATCTTAAAATACTTCTGAAAACCGATTACGCGACGGCAAATAAAATTAAAAAAACCGTAGCGAACGCTATTCCGTCCGAAACCGATCCCGAAAAAAACATCGAAGTGGAAAATTCATCAACGCAGAAAAATGAATACAAAGAGGATCATATAGCCAAGATCGTAGAAGCAAGGCTTAAAGAAATATATGATTTCGTGGCGAAAGAAATCTACAAAGGCTCATATCAGAGATCGATCCATTCGCCTGTCATCATAACCGGTCCGGGCAGTAAACTGAAAGGAGCGGACAAACTGTTCGCAGAACTGAATAATTCAAAGACGGTAAAGGGTAAAGCGATAGGCATAAAAGTCAAGAACGAAGAGTTAAAAGAAGATTATTTTACAGCGGCAGGCTTAGTAAAATACGCTGTAGTGAATAATATATTTTCCAGTGAAAGCGGCGAGAAGAAAAAAACCAGCGCGTTCAAAAAAATAAAGCATTTTGTAGCAGACCTGTTCTAAAAAATATATAAAAAACGGAGGATATAATGTCAACAATGGTTTTCGAATTTGATAATGAGATCAGAGGAAGCGCAAAGATCAAGGTTCTGGGCGTGGGCGGCGGCGGCTGCAACGCGCTGGACAGCATGATAGATATGGGATTAAAAGGCGTTGAATTCATAGCCTTAAATACTGATGCGCAGGCACTTCAGAATTCTAAAGCGAATACAAAGATACAGATCGGTACAGCGACAACTAAGGGTTTGGGCGCGGGCGCGAATCCCGATGTGGGCCGCCAGGCTATGGAGGAAGACAAAGAAAAAGTCACAAACATTCTGTCAGACGCCGATATGGTTTTTATAGCTGCCGGTATGGGCGGCGGAACCGGCACCGGCGCTGCGGGAGTAATTTCTGAAATTACAAATGAACTCGGTATTCTGACCGTTGCCATTGTAACCAAGCCGTTCAAATTTGAAGGATTGCGAAGAAATGCCAATGCTGATAAAGGCGTTCAGAAATTAAAGGAAAATGTCGATGCGCTTATAATCGTGCATAACCAGAGGCTGGCTCAGTCAACTACGGATCCTTCGACTTCTATAAGGAAAGCGTTCCTGCAGGTTGACGAGGTGCTTTATAAAGCAGTCAGAGGTATAGCAGACCTTATTACCGTAAGAGGGCTTATAAACCTTGATTTCGCCGATATTAAAACCACTATGAAAGGGATGGGCGACGCGATGATGGGTGTCGGGGAAGCCGACGGTGAACACGCGTGTATTGAAGCCGCTCAGACGGCTATTCAGAGCGCTCTTCTGGAAAATATCGATATAAAAGGCGCAAAAGGGATTCTTGTCAATATAAGCGCGAATGAGGATCTTTCCCTCTTTGAAGTTGACCAGGCTATGGATCTGATATATGATGCGGCCGGAACCACGGATGTAAATGTAATTTTCGGAGTGGTGACCGACAACGAAATGAAGGATAAGGTCAGGGTGACCGTTATAGCTACAGGGTTTGAATCCGGTATGAAAAAAGAAAAAAAGGCCGAATTTGATAAAATAGCTTTATCCAAGGAGATCAAATCAGCGGCTGTAGATAAAGATATGCCTGCAGGACAGAAATTCTCTAAATCCCAGGTTGTGGATTATGAAATTCCCGCATTCTTAAGAATGAATAAGGATTAGTATGCTGAATCTGAACGAACAGGAAATAATCAGAAAATTTATTAATACTTTCATAGAAAAAGGCAATACGGTTTATTCGCTGAATTTATCTGTCAGAGGCTTGAAGATAGACAAATCCGCGCCTACCGAAGAATATAAAGATTTTAAGAACGGAAAAAGCTCGTCAAAAACAGAAGCATCCTTTGAGCTTGCAGGCTGGAAAAGCTACGCTGAAGACGGAATAAAAAGTTTTATGATGTCGCTTCTAGATGAGGATGATTCTTTCGCGCCTATTGTCAATATCGAGATATATGAGATCAATAATAAGGGTAAAACAAGCGTGAACGCGGTTTTTTCTATCGTTTATACAGGATATGACATTGTGACCGACGATAAGGTCAAAAGCGACATTAAAAAAGGATTAATGTCAAAAGATGACATCGTTGATGAGATCGAGGTCAGATTATCCGAAATATATACTCTTCTCAAAAAACTGAGGAGCTGAAATGTACGAGATCATTATCAAACATCATTTTTCATCCGCGCATAAGCTGATCAATTACGACGGCGAGTGCAGGAATCTTCACGGGCACAACTGGAAGGTGAAAGTATTCGCCCGTGCCGAGGAATTGAACGACATAGGAATTTCTATGGACTTTAAAGAGTTTAAAAAAATCGCGAGGGATGAAATTGATAAATTTGATCATGTTTTTCTTAACGAACATCCGAGTTTTAAAAGCATCAATCCCACGGCTGAAAATATTGCAAGGATCCTCTTTCAGGACATCTCAGAGAAACTCAACGACGGCAATCTGAAGATCACCATGATCGAGGTCTGGGAATCAGACAACAACGGGGTAAGATACTTTCAATAGGGTGCTTAACCGGAATTTATTTATACTTGAATATACATATTATGACGCTGTCCGAAAGCTGATTTAAGGGCTACCGGTATTTTTGCCTAAAAATTCATATGTCCAAAAAAATAGACGATGAATTTTCTAAACGGCAAAAAACACTCCCGCCTAAATCTTAAATCACTTTATGGCCAGCTTACATAATACGTTATTAAAGCGGCGATTAGAAATATATTTTACAGAATAATTTGATTGCTTTGATAATACAATATCATTATATATTTATGAAAATAATGAAAATTATTTAACATACCGACATTATTTGGCGTACCGTTAATGTTACATTGATAGAAAAACGGAGAATGATATGGCTCAGATCGATTTCAGTAAAATATTTCAAAATCCCGACGGATCGTTCAAACAGCCTGAAATTATAGCGGAATCGCTTCTGCTTATAAAGGATATTAATCAGAGCTATAATATCAAGCTGGAAATGATCGGATGGCTTAAAGAAAAAGGGCACGAGACTTCATTTCTTCCAGAGATCAAGGCTATATATGATCACGCGAGAGACGTATCAGGAATAGGCGTGGGACGGGAGATCAGGGAAGAGGATTTTCTGATCCTGATGGAGAGATGCGATGTTGAAAACTTAAGCCAGAAATTCAGAAAACCGAATTTCAGGAATTATAAAAAAAGCCTATTAAAGCTTATGAACTATATGGATCTCGATGCTGAGAACAGGATCGGGAAACAAGTATATAATGATCTTGAAAAGAACGGACTTTATCCCGAAGTTCTTGACGGAATAAAGAAATATATCAACAACTGCGGATTTTACTTCAAAGGGCAGATCTACTGCGAAGCAGTCAAAAAAGCTGAAGCTTCGGAGAATTTATTCAATTTGAGCTTCCGCGAAGGTGAATATTCATATAAAGAAAAAGAATTCATAAAATCCTTAGGCGTGAAACAGATCGAATTTAAAGCTGATGGAAAGTACACAGGTCTGGCGGATATTTTCAAGGGAAAGCCGGGCGTGAACTTTAATCCGGAAAACGCAGGTTTCTGCGTTTCGGCCTCAAGACTAGACGAGGCGCGAAAGATAAAGCACCTTATACTTCAGGATTTAACGGGTGAGGAGGCATACAGACTCAGCGATTTTACAGTTGTCTGTCCCGACGATGAAACTTTCAGGATACTTAATAACTATTTACATGCGGAA
>Ga0066600_10000262_pt1 | contig 20356 bp, 17 predicted proteins | sample Lowcelwee11metaG_FD_59486 | JGI IMG/M metagenome (GOLD analysis project Ga0066600, IMG submission 59486) | Freshwater pond sediment microbial communities from the University of Edinburgh, under environmental carbon perturbations - Low... | ecosystem: Environmental > Aquatic > Freshwater > Pond... | reverse complement strand
CTCAAAACTGCTGACGAAAACACTGTGTTTTTCGATTCAGGCGATATTTTAAGCATAAAATCATCACTGAACGATGATGAGATCGTTGCCGGAGTTTATACGAAAATGGGATATGATGCTGCCGCAATAGGAGATCAGGAACTGATTAATGGCGTAGGTTTTTTTAAAAACAACCTTGCCGGAAAGCTGACTTTCGTATCTTCCAATCTGGAATTTAAGGACAAAGAAATAAAGATCGATAAATTCAGGATCATTGAAGCGAAAAACGGTATCAGGATCGGTGTTACAGGAGTAAATTTCAATACCAATTTCAAATATCTGATGAGATCGAATAATCTAAAGGAAGACGAGGTTATAGTTGATAAAGCTTTTGACAATCTTAAAATGGTGCTTACAGAATTAAGAAAGAAAACTGATATTATCGTAGTTCTTGCGCATCTGAACAGGGAAGGTATGGTAAAACTTCTCGATAATGTCGAAGATTACGATCTCGTGATCGGCGGAAATAACGACGAGGAATTTAAATACGCGAGAAGAATTGAGAATAAAATATATGTACAGAGCGGAAGAGACGGAGAAAAGATAGGTAAAGTCCGCTATTCGTTCAATTCTCAGGGAAAACCGCAGTTTGAGAATTATGAATTACTTAAGATTTCAGCAAAAAAGTTAAAAAGAAATGATGCGATAGAAAAGATAATTTCTGATCTGGAAAAATAGTCAATGAGAATTAAACAAATAATTTTCGCGTTTTTAACTGCGGCACTATTGATCTGTTTTCTGATCCCGCTATGGACGGATAAATATATTTTCAATAAAGTGATTTATTCGAGTAATGACAGCATCCTTATTAAAATACCTAAAAAATCATCGGTCAATGAGATCATCAGGATACTTAATGACAAGGGATTTGATTTCACTCCTTTTGAATTCAAATTAACGGCAAGGTTCTTTAAACTGGACAACAAGCTCAGGTACGGCAAATTCATTTACCATCCCCAGGACGGAAAAGCACGGCTGAAAGATATGATCCTGTTTTTGACCACAAGCGGACTTTTAACTGTAAATGTGACGATACCTGAAGGATCGAAGATCGTTGATATCGCTCACATACTAAAAGTAAATCTGGAAATTGATTCGGTCGAATTCGTCGAAAGAACTTACGATCCTGAGATCCTGGAAAAATATAAAATTCCCGCACAGTCGGTTGAAGGATATCTTTACCCCGAAACATATAATTTCAACCTTTATGAGCAGACGGATGATGTAATTGACCGGCTTTATAAAATGAACCGGACAAAAATGAAAGCTCTGACCGCTAAAATCGACAGCAGCGGTTTCAACGAGCATCAGATACTCACGCTTGCCTCTATCATTCAGGGCGAAGTGATGAATTACGACGAAATATATCTTATAAGCGCATTATACCATAACCGTTTAAGAAAAGGAATGCTCTTACAGGCAGATCCCACCGTCCAGTACCTTTTCGATAAACCCAAAAGACTTTTAAAAACGGACATATCCATAGATAATCCGTATAACACATATATTTATAAGGGTTTACCGCCCGGACCGATCAACAATCCATCAATTCTGGCAGTAAAGGCCGCGCTTGAGCCTGCTGACGCGCCTTATATTTATATGGTGGCTATAGGAGACGGGAACCATAATTTCAATACAGATCTGAACGATCATATAAATGACAAGAACAGATTCGACAGGCATATCAGAAAAGAGAACAAATGAGATTTGAACTCAACGAACGCCAGAAAGAGGCGGCAGAACACATAGACGGACCGCTGCTGATCATAGCGGGAGCCGGAAGCGGAAAAACAAGAGCGCTTGTTGAAAGGATAGCGAATATCATAGCGTCCGGAAAAGCTTATCCGTCTGAGATCATGGCTGTAACTTTTACCAATAAAGCCGCAGGCGAACTTATCGAAAGGATAGTTGCCAGGGTCGGCGAAATAGGTAAAACCGTGTTTGCCGGAACATTCCATTCTCTCTGTACAAGAATTCTGAGAAGACATTCAGACCTGATCGGCTACGGCTCGAATTTTGTCATCTACGATACGGAAGATAAGGATAAAGTTATTAAACAGATCGTAAAGAACAATAATTTCAACAGCACAACATTTCCTGTCAAGAAGATCTCGGCTATTATTTCGATACTGAAGAACAGGCTGATCTATCCCGAGAATTATACACCTGAAACTGACGAGAATTTTTATGAAAAGATAAGAGAGATCTATGCGGATTATCAGAAGGAGCTTGAAAAGTGCAACGCTTTCGATTTTGACGATCTGCTGTGCATGACGGTAAAACTTTTTCAAAAGAATGAGGAGATTCTGTTCCAGTATCAGAACAGGATCAAATATATCAGCGTTGACGAGTATCAGGACACGAACTATGTTCAGGACCTTCTTATAACCCAGCTCTCGGCGATCTATGAAAATGTGTGCGTGGTCGGCGACGAGGATCAGTCCATCTACAGCTGGCGCGGAGCCGATATAAACAACATCCTGAACTTCAGGGACAAGCATAAGAACTGCGCTCTCATTCAGTTCGAACAGAATTACAGAAGTTCCGCGCATATACTTACCGCCGCCAATTCAATAATCGCGAGAAATACGCAGAGACTCGGGAAAAATCTTTTTACCGACTCGGGAAAAGGAGAGAAAGTCAGCCTCATTTCTGCATCAACAGACATAGACGAAGGTTATAAGATCACTTCAGAAATAACTGAAATAGTAAATTCAGGTTCGCAGCTAAAAGAGATCTGCGTTCTGTACAGAACGAACTCGCAGAGCAGGATCATCGAGGAAAATCTCCGCAAGAACGGTCTCCCCTACACCGTGATCGGCGGTCTTAAATTTTATGAAAGGAAAGAGATAAAGGATCTTATATCATATCTGAGGCTTTTAATAAATCCGGATGATAATGTGTCTTTCGAGCGTATAATCAACTTCCCGCCAAGAGGGATAGGAAAGACCACGATGGAGAAGATCAAGCAGTACGCCATAAAAAAAGAGTGTTCTTATTATAAAGCTCTTAAGGATTCAAAAGACGATCTCTTCACAGGCGCGACTGCTAAGAAAACAGGAGCTTTCATCGGGCTTATCGAAAGAACTTCGGCGCAGATAAATGAAATGAATGCGCAGAAAGTTACGGAGCTTGTGTTCAATGAATCCGGACTTAAAACGCATTATCTGAAAGTTTCGGACGAGACCGAGACCAATTCAAGGATCGAGAACCTTTACGAGTTCTTGAGCGGTGTGTCGGAATTCGTCAAATCCGAAGAAAGAAATACTCTCCTCGATTTTCTTTCGACCGTTTCTCTTCTGTCCGATATTGATACCTATAACGACAGAGAGGATAAGATCGTTCTGATGACAGTTCATTCGGCAAAAGGGCTTGAATTCGACAATGTGCTTGTTATAGGAATGAACGACGGGCTCTTCCCTTTCATCAGAATTGACGAGCCTTTGAAGCTTGAAGAGGAAAGAAGGCTTTTTTATGTGGCCGTCACAAGGGCGAGAAAGAAGCTGATAGTTTCAACTTTCAAAGACAGAAGCAGGTATTTCGGTGATAATTCAGGTTATCTGCCATCAAGATTCCTGGAAGATCTGCCTGAAACTTCAACCGATAAAACAAAATATGAAAAATACGACAGGCCTCAGATGAGATACGACCGTATGACGAAGTATGAAATTAACGCGGTAAATTCCGATACTTTATCCGCTTTCAGCAAAAAGGATGTTGTGCTTTCAAAACAATTCGGAGAAGGTTTAGTATTGGATGTTGAAGGTACGGGAAACAAGAAAGTCGTAACGGTTGACTTTGACGATTTCGGAATAAAAAAGCTGCTGGTAAGGTACGCTGATCTAAAAAAATTATAGAAGGAGTTCTTATATGTTCTTCAAAAAGGAAAAACATGGCAGTATGGAAGTATTGAAAGAACTGCTTATCAGATCGGTCATATCGGGCGGATACCTTAAATCTTCGGATCTGAAGAAATTCTATGACGCCGAACAAACTAAGGAATTACTCAGCAGTATGGTCAGGGACGGAGTTGTCACGGTCAATGTTATAGGCAGTAATGAATTTGAATATATGTTCTCGACAATTCCCGAAAAATATCAGCCGGTTTTAATTCATAACCTGGGTGAATTTGATCAGATACTGACTGAAATGGGCATGAATGCAGAGGACGGTCAGATATTTCTTTCAGAAATAATCTTTGCATTTGATATGGAATACAGCGATATTATAGAGGCTTTTGAACTGTATTCGCAGAACTCATGGGTTACTAAGAATATTTCAAAATCCGGGAATGTGTATCTTATGTTCGATAAAGATGAATTTCAGAGAAGGCAGTTTTGACAGTGAATAAATTGAAGCTGATAGTGCTGGGAAGCAGCGGCGGAGCTCCAACGAAAAGAAGGAACTGCAGCTCATTTATGCTCGCGGCCGAATCATACGGCATCATGTTCGACTGCGCGGAAGGCACACAGAGACAGCTTCTGCTCGCCGGATACAAGCTCAGTAAGATAAGATACATTTTCATATCCCATCTTCATGCCGATCATTTCGCCGGTCTGATCCCTCTTCTTTCCACAAAAAGCATGTTCGGGATCGAGGGAAAGATCACTATCATCGGACCCAAAGGGATTAAAGAATACTTCGATTTCACTTTGACGGTAACCAATTCAAAAATGTTATTTGATATGGAAATAATCGAAGTTTCTGACGGAATGGATTTAAAATTTGATGACTTCGAATTATCGGTTTCGTTATTAAATCACAGGCTCGAAAGTTATGGTTACAGGCTTAAATTTAATGATATTCCCGGCAATCTGATACCGGAAAAATTAAAAGAATTCGGGCTGTCGGAAGGACCGGTCTGCGGAAAATTAAAATCCGGAGAGACAGTTCAGCTTGAAAACGGCAGAAAAGTAACTTTAAAAGATGTCGCGACGGAAGACAGACCCGGCAGAGTTATAGCTTTTACGGGAGACACTTATATCTGCAAGGGCATCTATAAATGCATTGACCATGCCGATCTGGCAATTATCGAATCAACTTTTCTGGAGCATGAAAAATCCAGAGCCGAGGAAAGAACTCATCTCACAGCTCAGCTTGCGGGAAATTTCGCGGAAAGAAGCGGCGTAAAAGAGCTTCTTCTGTATCATTTCAGCGCTCAGTATCCCGTCATTGACGAATTCAGAACGGAATGCGCGGAAAAATTCAAAGGCGTCATTCATCTGGCGGACGATCTTAATGTAATCGAAATAAATTAGAATAAAGGGTATAAACATGAAAGACTACAAGAAGGAATTTATAAGTTTTCTGATCGAGAACAAATCGCTTAAGTTCGGCGAATTCACGCTTAAATCCGGCAGACTGTCGCCGTATTTTCTTAATACGGGCATGCTTTATTCGGGAGCGGCCATAAACAAACTCGGCAGATTTTATGCCGAAACGATTGTTGACAGGGTCAAAGAAGACTATAATGTGGTCTTCGGACCTGCGTATAAAGGCATTCCGCTGGCCGTATCCTGCGCCTCTTCCCTGTTCTCCGAATTCGGGATAAACAAAGATTATTCCTTTAACAGAAAGGAATCGAAAGACCACGGCGACGCGAGCGGAATTATCGTAGGCAAACCTCTTACAAAGGATGACAGGATCATTCTTATTGATGATGTTATAACTGCGGGTACAGCAATAAGGGAAACGATAGACATTCTGGCTGGTGTCGGAGCTCCGAAGATAGTATCGGTAGTCGTATCCGTTGACAGAATGGAAAAAGGAAAAGGCGAACTTTCCGCAATTCAGGAACTTAAGAACAGTCTGGGAATAAACTTTTATCCGATCGTTAACATACTTGAGATAATGGAATATCTGAACACAGAAAAAATGGTAAGCGAAGAGATATATAATAAAATGATCGCGTACAGAAAAGAATACGGTGTGGAATAAAAAGGATGGAATTAATGGAATACAGGCTCTATGTTTTTCTAATCAACTACAAATATCTTCAGGATATTTATAAAAAAGATCTGGATATTCAGTTCGAAAACATAAAAGATTTTCTTGTTTATGAGCTTAAAAAGTTCAATTATGAGCTTGAGGAATCCGATAACAGGTCATTAGTGTTCAAAACAAAAGCGGAGAACGATTTCAAGAGCATTTTTCAGCTTGCAAAAAATGCCGAGTCGGCTATAAAAAGGCTTAAATCACTTTTAAAAGATTTCGAGGGCGAACTTTTTATAAAACTGGGTATAATCACTCTTGAAGAAAAAGACAAAAAACATGCTTTTAAATGGAATTTTTCTTTTGAAGAGATAAAAACTCTTCCCAACATCCTTCTGACCGACAAATCTTCTTTCTCAATAATTGAAAATTATGATGTTAAGAGCACTGATCTTAAGAATATCTGGATCACGAACGGGATAGAAATAAGCAGATCCCAGAGGATCAGGAAAATATATTTCAATAGGGACGAAGAAAATCAGATCGAGGACTTTATTATAAAACCCTCCGACGAACAGGTGCTTTTTGTTTACGGCGATATAGGATCGGGAAAATCGGGCATAATAAACGAAGTCGTAAAAAGAGTGGAAGATCAGAGCATTATACATCTCAGAGAGAGAAAACATTCCACAAAGGAATTCAGGATCGTGCATGATCTGATGTTTAATCTGATGTTCGTTTCCAAGAACAGGGAAATATCTCCCGTAGAAGATGTGCTGGGCAGAATAGAGAACTCCAACCTGCCTTCGGTCAACAAAAAGAATCTGATATATTTTATAAACAATCTTTACGGAGAGCGCCCGGAAGAAAATAAGATAATCTTCGAATACGGCATTTACAAAAACAATCTTAAGACGGCCCTGAATGACTGTATGAAATTATATTTAACGAAGAGTATTGTTGTAATTGACGACCATCAGTGGATGAGCAGGAACTGCGAGGAAATGATCCTGGGACTGCTCGATAACCATGAAGGCAAGATTAAGCTGATACTGGTATCTGACGACAAGAACAATTCAAATAATATCAAACACCAGATAAAATTCTTAAGGATCTCCGAAATAAATAAAGTTCAGATATCTAAACTGCTCCAGCTGACTTTTCCGCGGACAAAGATAATAGGTAAAACGGCGGATTTTGTTCATAAGGCTACCGGAGGTAATTTATATACGGTTTTATCTTACATTCAGTACCTGATAGACAAAAACTCGATAATAATAAGCGACGGAAAAGTTGAGCTTAAAATTGATGAAAACAATACGATTCCGGACAATCTTTCCGATATTTTTTCAGACAAAATAGCCTCGTTATCAGAAAACGGTCTGACTTTATTAAAGATCCTGTCAACGATCGGAGAGCAGTTTTTTTATTCCGACCTCGACTGGCTTCTTCATGTAATGAATTATCCTTTCGACGATACGATGGCGTTAAAAGAACTTGAAGATAAAGGGATAATCGAGAATATCGGAGATTACTTTATCATATCCGAACCATCTATAATGAATGATGTTTATAAAACCGTAAAAGATTCGAACAGAAAACTTATACATAAACTTCTCGCCGAACTGTTCGAAACCAAAGGATACGACGATTTCGGCTTTAAAGTATTTTTCCACTATTACAGGGCTGAGAATTTCGAGAAGTTATTTTCTATCCTGCCTGAACTGATCAGGAGCTCGCATTTTAATATGCATTTCAACGCCATGAGAAATATGCTTGAGATCTCGGATAAAACACTTTTTAAAATGTGCCTGAAGGAAACCGCATTTCCTATTGAACTGTGGCTGAATAACCTGATCTATTCTAAATGGCTGTTTGACAAGGACGATCCGGTCGAACACATCAAAAGATTCGAAAAAGCTATTGATTATCTAATCAAGATTGAAAAAAAGGAGCTTTCTCTCGATCTTTTTGATATTCTTTTAAATTTTTACATCGAATCGGATAAATTAAAAAAATTCGAGAATTATATTACCACAGGCATGGAAGTAGCGCTTCAGTGCAATTCGGTCGCTCACCGGTACAGGATGCAGATATTAAAGAGCATAATGAGTATCCGTCTGGGCAGAACGAAAGAAGCTGTACTTGAATTTGAACAGGCTGAGGAACTGAGAAAATCCATACCTGAAACTGCCGACGACGAAAAATATATTTATCTTAAAGCTATGATCTTCAACATTAAAAATGAAACAAGATTTTCACTCGATCTGCTTAACGGTCTTCTTAACAAATATTCCGACGAGCTGAATTTTTATAAGATCAATTCCATTCTTAAACTTCTGATAGAACTGTCTCTGAAGACCAGAAATTATAAATACGCGGAAGAATACTGCAAGATACTGCTAAACTCAAAGAGAGATGAGAAAGATGACGCCACATCACTGACCGGCAATCTGCTTCTTGCAAAACTGTACAGCTATCAGAATAAGTTCCTTCAGTCGATCTCGCTTCTGGAATCGGTAATTGACGGCATCAAAGATGAAAACCTCTATTTTTCTTCGGTCTATACATTAGGATCGATCTACCAGTTCTACAATGAAAAGGAAATGGCTTTAAAAACATTTATTAAAGCCTGCGATAAGATCAAAGACCCTAAATCCCATAATTTCTATATGATAAGAATGAAGCTCGCTCTGATCTCCGCTTTCTCTGATGAAACCGATAAAGCCGTATTATATCTTGATGAGGTTAAAGATGAAAAAGACAGCCTGAGCATTATTCTGAAAAGCATCCTGGAATTCAGCCGAAAAAAACACGGGGACTCTTCAGGAGACGAGATCTTCAGTATTCTGAGCACTTTAGCGCCTGAACAGGATTATGACCTTGCGTTTGAGACAAAACTGTTATTCTTAAAGCTTCTTTACGCAAAAAGAAAATTCATAAAGTGCAGAGAACTGTCGGAAATCATGAGCGCTCAGGTCAATTTCGTTGATGATTATAATCTGGCTCTGGAATTCAATAAATTAAGCAAGAACCTGATCAAGAACGCATATAAAGCCAAAAAAAGTATTAATGAGATCAGAAAGGTAAGCCCTTCCGTAAAAAAAAGGGTCAGGAACAGACGAAGTAATTAAAGGAGCCTTTTTATGGCGAACAATGACTATTTTAAAGTTGAAGGCGGAAAAAAATTATCCGGAACTATAACCGCGTCGGGAAATAAGAATGAAGCTCTCCCCGCGATAGCAGCGGCTCTCTTAACCGATGAGGAAGTTTCCATAGAGAACATTCCCGATATCCTGGATACAAATCACATGATCGATATCGCTGCAGATCTCGGAGTAAAAGTAAAGAAGATCAGCAGGAACCATTATACTTTTAAAGCCGATAAGATTATAAAAGACCATATTGACGATGAACTTTCGTCCAAGATAAGAAGCTCGTTATTATTTCTGGCTCCCATGCTGATAAGAAAAGGTTCTGTGCCTCTTCCCCGCTCAGGCGGCGATAAGATCGGCAAAAGAAGAATAGATTCCCACCTTTTCGCTTTTATTAAGCTCGGCGTCGAATTAAAAGACGACGGCAGATCATGCGTTCTGACGGCAAAAAAACTTAAAGGAACGGATTTTCTGCTGGATGAGGCTTCGGTCATGGCTACAGAAAATGCCGTTATGCTCGCCGTATTAACGCCGGGAACAACATCAATCTATAACGCGGCCTGCGAACCGCATGTCCAGAATTTGTGCCTAATGCTGAACAATATGGGCGCAGAAATATCAGGCATCGGCACAAACAGAATTGTCATAAAAGGTGTAAAAAAACTACACGGCACAAAACATAAAATACTGCCCGATCATATCGAAACGGGCTCATTCATGGGCCTCGCCGCGGTCACAGACGGAGGAGTAACGATTAAAGATTCATATACGCATCACATGGAAATAATTTTTCCCGCTTTCAGAAAACTGGGAATAAAGTACGAAGTGCGCGGGAAAGATATATTCATTCCGGGAAATCAGAAACCGAAGATCGAGGATGATTTCGACGGAAGCATTCCTTCGATATCCGACCAGCCGTGGCCTTCATTTCCCGCCGATCTTACGAGCATCATGGTGGTAGCGGCTGTATTTTCCAAAGGAACCGTAATTATTCATGAAAAAATGTTCGAAGGCCGTTTATTCTTTGTTGACTCACTTATCAGAATGGGAGCCAAGGTCGTTCTGTGCGATCCGCACAGAGTTGTTGTTTCCGGCCCCGGAAAACTCAAATCAGTAGAATTATCATCCCCCGACATCAGAGCGGGAATGGCGCTATTAATCGCGGCTTTAACGGCAAAAGGAACAACAATTATCAAAAACATTAAACAGATAGACCGGGGATATCAGGACATTGATCTTAAATTAAAAGCTTTAGGCGCTGATATCACAAGAATAGTAATTGACTAGATGAGCTTATTCACAATACTAATAATTTTTTTCGGTATAGTTGTCATCATCTCCGGGTTCAGAATGGTGAAATATCTCCTTTCGGTCAAAAAAGCAAATTCCGAAAACCTTTTCGTAAAGATCGCGGAATGGTACATTCTCGCTAAAGCCGGAAATGAACCCGATATGATCAAAAAAACCGAAAAGATAATAGATGAGATGTTTGAGAACAAGTTACTTAAGACTTCACTTCTGCATTTTCACAATAAATTTATTGAAAATTATTTCCGCACAGCCGATATAAAATACCAAAAGGAAACATCTGATAAGGAATTTGAAAAAATATCCGGCATAGGATTGGACAAAAGCAGAAAGAGCCTGAAATTTATCACTTCAGCCTTAGGATATAATTTCTACCTCGAAAATTATTCATTCCTGAACTACTGGTATATCTTAAGAGGTAATTACATCCTGTTCAAAGCCGGCAAAAAAGATCCTCAAGGCAAAGTTTACACATGGGAAGATATCGAAGAACCTTATAAAATACTCGAATTTTACTTTAAAGAAAAAGTATATTGATTTTAAAAGAATTTCAGATCTATTTGTTTGAGATACTTTCTTTCTAAAATTTCCGCGATATCTTTTATAAGCTGGACACGCATTTTATACTGAAGATCGAAATGGTATTCGTTTGATGATGTTCCGACAAGAAACTGTATCGAATCCGAGTTCATGATCATTTTAACGATCCTCTCGCCCGCGCCGTCGTTTAATGAAGTCAACTCAGTTCCGTCCCTTAAGAGCCTTTCAACTTTTGAAAGCGTCATTACGCCTTCTGTTACAAGATCAACATCTTCCAGCCTGCTGATCGGAGGAAGACCGTCATTCAGGCTGAGCATCTCTGTGAATTTAAGACCGAGTTCTCTGGATATTATATCTGAAGTTGTTCCTCCGGCGATGATCTTTTTACCATCAAAATCCCTGAATTTACCAGCAAAGCTGAAATCATTTTCTTTTTTTGAAGGCGCTCCGGAACAGATAAGCAGTTTTCTGGGTTCCCTGAAATAAAAACTCAACACAGAAGCATCGTCTTTAAGTATGAATTTGTCGTTCATTTCGGCCTTGTTCACGAGTTTTTCTGAAATGTCGAGTGAAGATATATGCGGATTTACCTCAACCGTTTTTAAGAGATAGTCTTCCGCTCCGCTTCTTCCCCACTCTCCGCCGAAACCGAGACCCGATTGGGAAACGCCGTCGGAAAAAATGAATATCCTGTCTTCTTTCTCGGGAATATAATTCGCGATGTGTATTGTTTTTCCCTTATGCTTCTCGCCTGTAAGTTCCGATACATTCCACTTCAGTTTAAAGCTGGAATTATTGCGGATAATGATCGGAAGCGGATTGTCGTAAACGATCAGATCGGTAGAATAATTGTCTTTGATATCCGCGATCACAAATGTGGAATAACTGACCTTTCTTACGCTGCATTCAGGCAGAATATTCATTATCAGCTCGGATGCTTCAACTATGTTTTTGTGTTCTACAATAAAATTGATCGCCATTGAAGCTGTCAGGCTCGCGAGAACATTGGCTTTTATTCCGCTGCCCATCCCGTCTGATAAAACAGCTATCCTGCGGTTTTCTTCTTTGATGAATTTTTTAAAAATGACATCGCCGAAAGAATGCTGTCCGGCTTTTGCTTTCTGGAACTGATCGATATCTATGAAAAAATTACTGTTTTTCATCTTCTGCAAAAAGCTTTATGACAGAGCTTAGAACATTTTCGGTTTTAGACGCGTTCTCTCCGAGCAGATATGCGATTTTCTGAACGGTCTCAAGATTTTCCCTGATAACCTGCTCCGCCCTTTTCCTGACTTCCTCATTTCTTATATCAGGCGCGGAAAGATCAAGCAGTATAGCGCCGGATGATTTATTTTTTTCTATTGTGAATATCGTGAATTTTATTCTTTTATCATTTAGTTCAACATCTTTAGAATAAGTGTCTTCCCCGCTTTCCATTATTGATGAAAAGAGCTGATAATGCGGAAAAATCGTTTTAAGATCCGCGCCTTTTAAACCCGGGTTGATCTCCTCGATCGAGGCGATATCGTTTCCCATCAGCTTTGCAAAAGCGGAATTGGATTCGATGATTTTCAGGTTTTTGTCAACAATGACGAATCCTGAAGGCATTTTTTTTAGCAGCGATACGGAAAGCTCAGCTGTGTCTCTTGCTACAGACAGTTCATTATTCTGTTTTACTCTTTCTGTAATATCGAATAAAGCGCTGACGAATCCCGCAGTATTTCCCGTCCTGTCCGCGAAAGCGGCTTTATGGAGTTCAATAATGATCTTTTCTCCTTCTGGATACTTAACTTCCGCTTCCACAACCTGTTTGCCGGGATTTTTAAGAAGTCTTGCGTTAAGCGTTTCGTTAAGCTCATTGTATCTCTTATTGTCTGAATATTCAGACAGTTTTTTATTTTTTATGTCGAACCTTTTTATACCGGCGATCTGCTCATAAGCCTTATTGCAGCTTATCGCTTTTCCTTCGAGGTCTTCATAGATTATAGGCGCAGGCATAGCGTCAAGTATTTCCTGATTGAGAAAAAGATTGTCCCGTAGTTCTTTTTCTTTCTTTTTAAGCTTATCAATGATCTTTTTTGAAAAAACTATGCACATGGACGGTCTGGCATATCCGCCGAGCATGGCAGCGGCGAAATCTTTGCATGTTTCATATCCGCAGCCTTTACAGTTGATCTCACCGGTTTTATCAAAGATCTCGATAAAAGTAAGAGCCTGTTTGATCTCGTTCTCAGAATATTTTTTTTCGTAAGCTTTATTCATAATGCTTTAATTTACGATAATTTTCTTAATAAGTGAAGATAATTTTTCCAGATTTACGGGTTTTTGGAGAACAGCTTTTACATTCGGAATATCAAAATCAAAAATCTCCTGACCCGCGGTTGCGATGGACGAAGTGATTATTACGGGAATTGTAACCTTTTCATCAAGAAGAGCCTGAGCGAACACGAATCCTTCGTCAGGCTGTTCCATCATCACATCCAGAATCATCAGATCGGGTGAGAATTCCGAAATAACTCCGCGCGCTTTTGTTGAGTTCACAGCCGTTCTGATCTCATAACCCTGGCTTGTAAAATAAGCGCCGTATGCCGTTATAATATCCGGATCATCGTCGATTAACAGTATTTTTCCTTTCATAATTTATCCTTTTGTGTATTTTTTTATTTTTTCTATCATATCGTCAAGATCCACAGGCTTCTGCATTATCGTTTTTATATTCAGCTGGCTTACATCAAGAATATTGGCCGTAGCTTTTGCTATGGATGAACATAGTATCACCGGAATGGTAATATTTCTTTCCTTAAGCTCATTCAGAAACAGAAAACCGGAATCGGGCTGCTCCATCATTATATCAAGTATCAGCAGATCCGGATTATGCTTTTTTATCTGCGAAAACGCGTTTTCTGTATTGAGAGACGAGAAAACTTTATAATGATTTGCCTTTAAAATAGCTGAATATGATTTGACAATATCTATATCGTCGTCGATTATAAGTATTTTCTTTTCTTTCGGAGAGGAGTTCAATTCATTATTTATAACCTTCGCAAAATATGAAGCTTTTTCTAGAGATGTGGTAATATCAACCTGTTCAAGGAACATATTGCCTGAAAGATTCAGAGGAGTAGCCGAAAAATTAATTATCGAAACTATGCCTGCGGCGATCATATCTTCAGCGATCTTCTTTGCACTTTTGCCGGATGAGGCGATCATTCCCACCGTTATTCCGTTCTTTTCCGCGATTTCCTTTAACAAACTTACATGATAGCAGGCTATTCCCTGATAATTTTTACCTATAATCTGCTGATCAATATCAAAGAGCGCGGTAATTGTGAGTTTTTCACTTTTATCTATAAGAAAATTAACGAGGGCTTTGCCTAGATTGCCCACGCCCACGATGCAGACTTTTGTTCCGTTTTTTGTGTCCAGGATTTCACTAATGCTGGTCAGAATTCCTGTAGTTTCATATCCTTTTCTGTTGTTTCCCGAATAACCGATATACATCAGATCTCTTCTAACCTGAACAGATGTAACATGCGCCATTTTAGCTAGATCGTGAGAATAAAAATATTCCGTTTTCTCGCCAGCAAGTTTTTTTAAAAGCCTGCGGTATATGCAAAGCCTTTCTATTGTTTTTCCGTTGATCAATTCCATTTTATTTAGCCTTGTATTTTTAAACTGACAATAAATTTAGATCCTTTTCCGTAAACCGATTTAACATCGACAGTACCGTTATATAAAGATACGATTTTCTTAACGGTGGATAATCCTATCCCGCTGCCTGAAACACCTGAGGTTTTATCGTTCTTAATTCTTGAGAATTCTTTAAACAGCTTATCTGTGTCTTTTTCCTCTATCCCTATGCCTGTGTCCTCAACCGAAAATTTAAGTTCCCCGTTACCCTTTTTAAGCTCAATAATAATTTTGCCGTTATCAATATTATACTTGATCGCGTTCGATATAAAATTATTCGCGATAATTTCGATTTCGGTTTTATCGGCTGAAATTTCCGTCTCCTGAATATCTGTTTGGACGGTAATATTTTTTTTCGCAAAATCCTCAGCAAAATTACCCAGAGTTTCCTTAATTATATTATCAACTCTCACCGGAACAAGCTCGCGTTTCTTTTCTCCTGATTCTATCCTTGTAAGATCAAGCAGATCGAAGATCAGCTTCTCCATATCTTTGATCCTGATCAGGGATCTTTTTATAAATTCATCATAAGCGGCTATTTCGCTGCCGGCTATTCTTTTTTCCATCAGCATAAGATAATTGCTTATTGCCGCTATCGGAGATTTTAATTCGTGGGATAAAACAGAAATGAACTGGAACCTTATTTTTTTCTTTTCTTCTTCAAATTTTTTGGCGGAGTTAGTTAGAATAATATGCTTTGAAGCCTTTAAAACAGAATCTTTCAGTTCCAGAGGGGAAAACGGTTTTGTAAGAAAATCGTACGCTCCGTTCTTTGTGGCCGTAACAGCCGTTTCTATAGAAGCGAAAGCCGTTATCATGATCGTCAGAATTTCCTTCTGCGAATCGTGCATAAGTTTTAAAAGATCGACTCCGTGCATTCCGGGAAGCTGGTTATCCAGAAGAAGAATATCGTATTGTTTGTTTTTCATCATCTCAATGCCGATCTCGGCTGTCTCAGAGGTATCTACCGCGAACGAATAGTCGTTCTCCATATAGCTGAGGCTCATTTTAAAATTGCGTAGAGCTCTTTTAATTGATTCTCTTATGCCTTCCTCATCGTCGATGACAAGAATATTTATTACATCCATCATTTATCCTTTATTCAGGGTTTTTCGGTACAGTTACAATAAATCTCGCAAATGTTTTACCTTTTGATTTATCCGCGTTTGATTCAACCAGTATCTTACCTCCGTGCATTTTGATTATTCCGTAAACGACAGCAAGTCCAAGACCTGTGCCTTTGCCCATTTGTTTTGTAGAAAAGAAAGGTTCAAATAATTTCTTCTGATTTTCTTCCGTTATGCCCGGTCTGTTATCTTCATGTATAAAAATAACAGCCTGTTTGTCCAATCCGGTAGAGATCCTGATTTCGCCGTTTGACTGCATTGCATCCACGGAATTGTTGATAAAATTGACAAATACCTGGGTCATCTGGCTTTCATCCATCGTGACTTCAAAACCGGGTTCCTCGTGACTGATGAATAAATTGACCGTTTTAGGTATAATCACACTCCTCTTTAAGTTATCGAAAAAACTGTCCAGTCTGATCTTTGTTTTATTGATCTCATTCTTACGGGCGAAATTTAACAGTCCCGACAGAATAGTCTTGCATCTCTGGGCTTGTGCGGCTATAGTATCCAGATCTTTGTAAATTTCCGATTTCGGGTCGCATTCGTCTTTTAAAATATTACTGTACATCAAAACGACGCCGAGCGGATTATTTACTTCATGGGCGATTCCGGCAGACAGCTGTCCCATTGTCGCAAGTTTTTCAGATTGCTTCAAAGCGTCTTTCATTGATGCGAGTTCTATATTCCTGTTCTCCAGAGTTTCGAGATAACCGTGGAATTTTTCTATCGTCATGAAATATACTATCAGCGAAATTCCGAGAGCTACAAAAAAACTTATCATTACAGAAGCTATTATCAGATTCATGATAAGGTCTTTCGTTTCATCGCTTTCGTTGACAGCCGCGCAAATATAGAGTTCGAATGCCGGAAAATAATCATAGGCGATAATCTTTTTTTCATTATCAATCTCTGAAACGAATCTTTTTACATGCGGCAGGTCTGTAAGAAGCTCCGTTTTCTCGTTCATGATCGTTTTGATTATCTGCATATTCGGCCATTCGTATCCTTTGTCTCTTTCATTTATCACCATCTTTGCAGACTGGTCAAAAACAAACGGATAACCGGACTTACCTATTTTGAGCTCGGTGAATTTTTTAGCCAGTTCAGGAAGATCTTTTTCTTTGGACCCGACGAATAACAGGCCGGCTATATCCCCTTTTTCGTCCCTGATCGCGCTGTAACCTGTAATATACCAGTCATTTACAACATAAGCTCTTCCTAAAAAATCCCTGCCTTCATTTATTTCGTTGAATACCGGCGAATCGAATCCCAAAGTTGTTCCCACAGCCCTGTTGTTGTCATCTTTCAGCACATTTGTAGATATCCTCACAAAACCGGATTCAGTTTTCTGAAAAACTGTGGCCTGGCAGCCTAAAGTAGCTTTAATTTTATCGACAAAATCATAATTGTAATGCAGCTCTTTATTGTTCAGGAACCACTTTCTGACAATTTTTTCCTCGTACTTTCCCGTATCTGAATTATAAACAGGGAATTTCATATTTTCATCAGAAATCATAAGACCTTTCTGATTAAAAAGCTCTCTGCTTACTTTCAGGTTTTTTTTAGCGTGATCCATTTTAAGTTCATATTCCCTTTCGAACATTTTCATTAGGGACTGAACCTCGATGCTCAGATAATTTTCAACAGAAGTATATATATTTTTTTTTGAAAGATAAACCGAGAAAAAAGTCATGGCTGATACAGAAAAGATAATGATAAGAATAACAGGCAGAAAAATTCTGATCTTGGTCGGAAAATTAATAAATTTCTTATTAAAGAATTTTTTAACTTTTTTCATTTGTAAATCAGTCTGAAAAAACAGATCGTTCTGCATTATCTTCCTATTAATATTCTTTAATTATTTTCTCCACTTCGTCCGCTTTCAGATTTCCGTAAACTCTTTCGCCTATCATAACGACCGGAGCCAGACCGCAGGCGCCGATGCATCTTAAGGTATTCATCGAAAATTTTCCGTCCGCCGTGGTCTGCCCGTTTTTAATATCAAGTTTTTTTTCAAATTCCTTCAGAATTTTTTCCGCGCCTTTAACATAGCAAGCAGTACCCATACAAATTGAAATCGGGTGTTTACCTTTGGGAATCATTGTGAAATATGAATAGAACGAAACTACTCCGTAAATTTTCGACTGAGGCACTTTTATAACTTCTGCTATGGCGCTCTGCACTTCCTTCGGAAGAAAGCCGAAATGATTCTGAGCTTTATGAAGAATGGCTATCAGATCATTTGGGTCATTGTTGAACTCACCGCAGATTTCTATCACTTTATCTTTGATTTCTTTTTCTTTTTCACAGCACGACATTTTGAACTCCGGAAGTAATGTTATTCAATAATTATTGCGTTAAACCTGCATTTTTTTATACATGCTCCGCATTTTATGCATTTTTCCTGATCGATAAGGTGTTTTTGCTTTAATTCGCCGTAGACAGCTTCAGCGGGACAAACCCTTTTGCAGGCTCCGCATCCTACGCAGTTGTTTTCTATGATCTTATATTGTATGAGAGCTCTGCAGTGTTTTGCCCTGCATTTTTTATCGACGACATGCTCATGATATTCATCGTAGAAATTCGCGAGTGTTGAAAGAACAGGATTTGGAGATGTCTGGCCCAAACCGCATAACGAAGCTGATTTGATCACTTCGGAAAAATTTTTAAGCTTTGTCAGATCCTCCATTTCCCCGTGTCCGTGAGTGATCTTGTTGAGTATCTGGTACAGCACTTTGTTCCCTTCTCTGCAGGGCACGCATTTACCGCATGATTCTTCAACAGTAAAATCAAGATAGAACTGAGCCACCGCAACCATGCAGTCGTCCTCATCCATTACTATCATCCCGCCTGATCCCATCATTGACCCGGCCTGCTTTAAACTTTCATAATCGATAGGCGTATCAAGGTGGTTTATTGTTAAACAGCCTCCTGAAGGTCCGCCCGTTTGTGCGGCTTTGAATTTTTTGTTATTCACTATTCCGCCGCCTATTTCATAGATAAGTTCTCTTAAAGTCGTACCCATGGGAACTTCGACCAGACCTACATTATTTACTTTTCCGGCCAATGCGAAAACTTTTGTTCCTTTTGAACCTTCCGTGCCTATTGATGAAAACCAGTCCGCGCCTTTATTTATGATCTCGGTAATATTCGCAAAAGTCTCTACATTGTTAACGTTTGTGGGTTTTCTCATATAACCGCTTTCCGCCGGATACGGAGGTTTCATTACGGGTTCGCCCCGTTTGCCTTCCATGGATTTGATCAGCGCTGTTTCTTCACCGCAGACAAAAGCTCCGGCTCCGTATTTTAATCCTATGTTAAAATTAAATCCCGTACCCAGAATATTATCTCCGAGTAAGCCTGCTTCTTGTGCCTGAGCCATTGCGATCTTTAATCTTTTGATCGCAAGAGGATATTCGGCTCTTATATAAATATATCCTTCATCGGCACCTATAGCGAATCCGCAGATAGCCATTGCTTCGAGTACGGAATGCGGGTCGCCTTCGAGAACCGATCTGTCCATAAAAGCACCGGGATCACCTTCGTCTGCATTGCAGATCACATATTTTTTATCCGACTGATAATTTGAAACCATTTCCCATTTTTTCCCCGTCGGAAATCCGCCTCCGCCTCTTCCTCTCAGTCCGGATTTTTTTATGACTTCGACCACTGCTTTTCTGTCGCCTGAGGATAAACATTTGCCTAATGCGGAATAACCGTCCCTTTCTATATAATCAAATATATTCTCCGGATCTATCTGTCCGCAGTTTCTTAAAACTATTTTTATCTGTTTGCTTTTCATATTAATTTACCTCTATCACGCCGTCAATTAATCTGCCGTTCTTAATGTATTCTTCTATTATCAATTTTGCTCTTTTGGGATCAACATGGCCGAATACGACCGGTTCAGATCCGGGTTTAGTAACTTGCACGGTCGGTTCGGAATGGCACAACCCCATGCAGCCTGTTGACTTGATCACAGATTCCAACGGCTGTTTTTTCATTTCTTCATTGAATATATCGAGAACCGCCTTAGAACCTGATGCGATGCTGCAGGTCGCCATGGCTATTTTGATAATTATTTTGCTTTTTTCATCTTTTTCGGCTTTGTTTTTCAGACCGGATGTAATTTTTTTCAGTTCATCAAAACTTTTAATCAGTTCCATTTTTCACCTTCGATTTTCAGGATGACAGTTATTTTTTTGTTCCGTATTTTTTTACATTCTCAACCAGTTTGTCAAGATCTACCGGTTTCTGCATTATAACTTTTGCGCCAAGCTCATTCAGATCAAAATTCATCTGGCTTGCTCTTGCTATTGATGAGCAGAGTATTACGGGAGTATTCAAATTCCCTGCTTTCATTTCATTTAAGAATTCGAATCCTGAATCCGGGGATTCCATCATCACATCAAGTACAACAACATCCGGAGATTCTTTCTGCAGTTTTTCCATTCCTTCATGTCCGGTCAAAGAAGAAATGACTTCGATTCCGTTAGCTTCAAGAACCGCTTTGTATGCCGTAATAAAATCGATTCCGTCGTCTATTACCAGCGCTTTTATTTT
>Ga0066600_10000260_pt1 | contig 20390 bp, 13 predicted proteins | sample Lowcelwee11metaG_FD_59486 | JGI IMG/M metagenome (GOLD analysis project Ga0066600, IMG submission 59486) | Freshwater pond sediment microbial communities from the University of Edinburgh, under environmental carbon perturbations - Low... | ecosystem: Environmental > Aquatic > Freshwater > Pond... | reverse complement strand
ACTTTTTAATTGTGCTACTAGTTTTTCTGACATTTTGTGCTGCCCTCTTTCTAGATTTCTATATTTGCAGGGGTAGAAGGATTCGAACCTCCGGAGTGCCGGGACCAAAACCCGGTGCCTTACCACTTGGCGATACCCCTCTACTACTTAAGTCGGTATATTTTAATGAGCAGGGGTAGAGGGATTCGAACCCCCGGTGCCGGAACCAGAATCCGGAGCCTTACCACTTGGCGATACCCCAGTAGAATTAATTATTCGTCCTGATCTGAACCGCCCGTGCTTTTTCCTTCCACATGATTTGATAATTCTTCGGCGTATTTGTCGAGTATCTCTTTTTCCAGTTTGATCCTGAAATCGTCAACAATGGGATGCGCTATATCCTTATAGGTTCCGTCAGGCAGTTTTCTGCTCGGCATGCAAACGAACAATCCGTCTTTTCCTTTAATTATCTTAAGGCCGCGGATAATAAAAGCATTGTCAAAAGTGACATGAACAAAAGCTTTAAGCTTTTCTTCGTCTCTAAGATTTACTCTGATCTCGGTGATTTCCAATGTAACCTCCGCTATAGTTTTACGGCTTTAACAAAGTAGTTTTTATTTATCAGGCCAGTCGAATTTCTTAATTTTTCATCTGAAGTAAAAAATCCGAAAACCGTCGAACCGCTTCCTGTCATTGCAGCAAATTCCGCGCCTTCGTTAAGCAATAATTCCTTGATTTGACCTATTTCAGGGTATTCTCTGAACACCGCATTCTCAAAATCGTTAACGAATCTATTACGGAAACCGCCTATAGACACCCCTGATTTTGAGACTTCGGCAAATATAACATTATCGGACAAATTTGTCAAGTTTAAATTCAGCATTTTATAAGCGGCCGGCGTACTGATGTGTATGTGAGGATATATCAGTAAGATAGCTCCGTTTTTGAGTACCGGTTCTATAGGTTTTAAAAGCTCTCCTTTTCCTTCCGCCCAGGCGCAGCCTCCTTTTATGAAAAAAGGGACATCTGCGCCCAATTTTAATCCTATCTTTTCTAGTTCGGCATCGTTTATGCCGATACTCCAAAGTACATTCAAAGCTTTTAATACCGTCGCGGCGTCGGAAGAACCTCCCCCCAATCCCGCGCCGATAGGAACATTCTTTTTAAGATTTATAAAACAGCCTTTTCTGATATTGAAAGTTTCTTTCAGGATGTCAGCCGCTTTAACGCAGATATTTTTTTTGCCGTCATCGGGAATTTCTATTCCGCTTGATGAGAATTCAACAATTCCGCTGTCAGAAACAGTTATTTCAATTTCATCAAAAAAAGGTATCTCCTGAAATATCGTTTCAAGCGAATGATATCCGTCGGGCAGCTTTCCAGTCACCCGCAAATGTATATTTAATTTACAGTTCGCCCGATAAATCACTTTTTTACTCTCAGATCTATTACTTCGATTCCGTCTTTTTTTACATAAGTGAATTTATTGTCGTCAACTTCAGAATTTATTAAAATATTTTCGAGTATGTACACTGTTTTGTTATCGTCAAGATCGTAACATTCTATTTCTGTCGGCATAAAATCGCTGTTGACCTTAACTTTAAGTCTGTAAATAAATCTCTGCTGATTTTTTGGAGCCGTCAGTTCGAGGATATAATATGTTCTGTCACCGGTTTTTTTTTCAAAGAAATCTTTCAGGGTATATCTTTCAGTGAAATCGAAGAATACTTTACCTGGAAGCATAGTATCGTCATTATCCTTAATATCTTCGATCAGCACCTGCGAATTTTCGGTCGAATATCTCCAGACCGTATTTCCGTTGCTGATTATATAATCGCCTTCGGGCATTTCAACTCTGAAACAATCATCGTTCTTCATAAATATCTTTCCGGTTACCTTGCTCTCTTCAGATGCGAGTTCCCATACCTGTAATTGTGTAAAATCGCTTTCGAACGATTTCATTTTTTTATAATTATCCTGAATGTTTGAAATTATCTTCTGTCCTGATATCGCGTAAACTGACGATAACCATATCAAAAGGAATGCGGCAATAAAATTTTTCATATCAAAGCTCCGGTTTATTCATATATAAATTAATCAATTTAAGTTAAAAGAGCAAATAATTCTACAATAAAGGGAAATAATTTCATATATTTGGATACATATTAAAGCGGAGTAACGGATGGATCAGATGAAACGGCTGATAGAAATAATGTCAAAACTCAGAAATAAAAAAAGCGGCTGCCCCTGGGATCTGGAGCAGACGCCCGAAACATTAAGAAAATATATTCTGGAAGAAGCTTATGAAGTGATTGAAGCAATTGACGATAACGATCCTGCCGAACTTAAAAAAGAACTTGGCGATCTGCTTCTTCAGATAGTTTTCCAGTCTCAGATAGCTTCAGAAAGCGGAAAATTTAACATTGAAGATGTAGCCGAAAGCATTTCGGATAAGCTTGAAAGAAGACATCCGCACATATTCGGCGAGAAAAAAACACTGACTCCTAACCAGGTAAAGAATAACTGGGAAAAGATAAAAAAGGAAAAGGAAGGCAAAAAGCGGATCCTCGACGGCGTTCCGAGAAGCTATAATGCGCTACTCCGCTCGATGAGGCTTCAGCAGAAAGCAGCCGCTGTCGGTTTTGAGTGGAAGTACGCTGTTGATATACTTGAGAAAATCAAAGAAGAGATCACAGAGCTTGAAGAAGGTATAAAGAAAAAAGATATTCCGAATATTGAGGAAGAACTGGGCGACATTCTTTTCGTAATGGTAAATCTGGCGAAAAAACTCGATGTTAATCCTGAAGACGCATTACAGAAAGCGAACAATAAATTTATCGAAAGATTCAATTATATAGAGGAAAAGGTTGAAGGGAACGGCGGGAGAATGGAAGATAAATCGCTTGAATATCTGGACTCTTTATGGAATGAATCAAAAAGGGTGAAGAGGACGGGAAAATGAAAGAACTGATATCAAGCGTGCAGAATCCGAAGGTTAAAGAGCTTGTAAAGTTCAGACAGAAGAACGGAAAGACAGCGGAAAATGAGATCTTAATTGAAGATTTGAGGGAGATCGAGAGGGCAATAGCGGCCGGGATAAAATTCAAAGAAGCATTTTTATGCGAAGAAATTTTAAAAGAAAAAGACCGCGGTCTAACTGCGGAAGTTTTAAAACTTTCTGAGAAAATATATTATTTTACACAGCCAGTTTTTGAAAAAGCAGCCTACAAAGAAGAACCGTTCGGAATAATCATAAAAGCGGAATTCAATTCTGTTTCTTTGAGTGATATAAACAAAGATACGAATCTCATTCTTGTGGCGGAAAAGATAGAGAAACCGGGAAACTTGGGCGCGCTTTTAAGAACGGCGGACGGAGCAGGAATAGACACGGTAATCTTAGCTGATAAGATCACAGACTACAGAAATCCGAATGTGATCCGCGCCTCAACCGGAACGATATTTTCAAAGAAAATAATCGAATGTTCATCACTGGAAGCTGTTAAATATTTAAAAAAGAACGGATTTCAGATAGTTTCCGCCGATCCTTACGGAAAAACGGTATATTCAGATGCTGATTTTACAAAGAAAACTGCTATAGTCGTAGGATCGGAAGCATTCGGTTTGTCGGAATCTATGAAAAGAAATGCCGACATTTTAGTCAGTATTCCGATGAAAGGCGTCGCCGATTCCCTGAATGTCAATCAGGCCGCGACAATAATTTTATATGAAGCACTAAGACAGAAAGAAACAAAAAAGTCATAAAACTTGATTTTTTAACAGAAATGTCGTATATTCAATTTTAAGTTAAATAAAAATGGAGTGAATTATGTTCAAAAAAATAATGGCGTTTCTATTTGTGATGATTGCCTTTGCGGGAATCTTCGTATCATGCAGCGATGATGATAACAGCAGCTCCACTGGTCCTGATACAACTGCTCCGACAGTCTGGGTAACCGCGCCTGCGGACAGTTTTGAGGTTATTGACGGGATACCGGTAACGATTACTGCGGGTGTTTCTGATAATGTCGGCGCGGTTAAAGTAGAGTTTTATGTTGACAGCCTCCTGGCATCAACAGACTCAATTCCATCAGTCTTTAATTATATTTGGGGAACGGTTGGAAAGGAAGGTGATCATTCTGTTTATCTTAAAGCTTTCGACGCAGCAGGTAATGAAGGTATATCCCCTGTCATTACAATTACCGTTACACCGCCGCAGACATTAACTGTTAACTCGCCGAACGGAAGTGAAACATGGAACAGAGGTACTGTACAGAATATTATTTGGAATGTTAACACTGCCGATACTCTTGTAAGAATAGAGTTAACAGGTACTGCAGGATATGTTGTCAGTGCTTCGACAGAAAATGACGGTTTATTTGAATGGCAGATACCGTCCGATCAGGTGCCCGCAAACGATTATATGATCAAGATAAGCGGATTGCAGACAACAATTAACGATACCAGCAATTCCACATTTACCATTACTGACGCACCTTTTATTCAGGTGATGTCGCCGAACGGCGGAGAAAGCTGGGCTATGTCAACTGATCAAACGATCACATGGCAGGATAATATAGCAGAAGATGTTAAAATCGAATTGTTCAAAGGTTCAGCGCTTGAGTTGACAGTCAGCGATTCAACAGTCAGCGACGGTTCTTATATCTGGAATATTCCAAACAATCTTGCACCTGGATCGAATTATAAGATCAGGATAACGAGCATCCCTGTAAATACAGTATGGGATGATAGCGAGACTACATTTTCGATCACAGCAAAATAAGTATTGTAGTTCATATAAAAAAAATCCGCCTTCTCGGCGGATTTTTTTACTTCAACATTATCATTTTTCTGATAGATAAAGCTGCTTTAGTTTTTTCGATCATTTTTTATTTTTAAATGATTAACTCCATGCATGTCCTTAGAGCTTACTGCAATCACCGCATAGAATTTCTTCTCAGCAGTTGCATTCACATCTGTCCAGCTTGTAGCTTCAATCCCGTTTGCGGCAAGCGTCCATCCGGTTGGGAACACAGCATAAGGGTCATCCGTTTTATATACTTTATAATATGATGCTCCTTCAGAAGAAGTCCAGTTCAAATAAACATTAAAAGATGAGTAAGATATAATAAGATTCTGAGGTATTCCAATTCCTCCAAATGTCTGCCAGCTTAAGAATGGATATCCGTTGTTGCTTGTCCCGTTAATGTTCCAGTAGTCGTTCGAACCGTTAGTGCTCTCGCCGGTGAAATCCCAGCCAGCGCTTGTGAATGTGTTTAAGGTTTTCATTTCGGCGGTAGTTTTTCCGGTGCCTCCTGCGCTTGTAGATTGTCCGGAAGTCTCAATATCCCAAAAGCAGTTTGAAACACCTGAGACGCCATATCCAATAAAACCCCCGTAAAAGCCGGTTGCGTTAACAGATCCGGTACTGTAACAATCAGTTATGGAAATGGCGCAGCTAGACCCTGAAAAACCGCCAGCGTAAGTATCACCTGTCACATTGCACAGACTGTTACAGTTGCTGATGTTGACTTCAGTGCTATAAATAGTGCCTACAATACCTCCTATGTAATCAGAACCGGTTATTGTTCCAGTTGAAAAGCATCCGCTGATTACAGTTGAGAAATTCATGTATCCTGACAGACATCCTGCATAGTCTGCCGTGATAAAACTGCAGTCTGTAATCCCCAGGTTACTTATTTCAGCTTCATAAATATAACCGAAAAGACCTGAATAATTCGACATAGGACGATTAATGAATAATCCGTTAATTATATGTTTTCCGCCGTCATATTTACCCCTGAACTTTGTTGAGTAATTTCCAATCGGGGACCATCCCTGCCCGCCGAACCAGTTGACCGTAGCTCCGGCATCAATATCAGATGTCTGGATGTAATTATAACGCCATCTTGATGAATTTTCAGCTATCCAGTACAGATTGTTCAGTGTGGCTATCTGATAAGGGTTCGCCACCGCTCCGTCACCAGATACCGGAGCCGCGGATACAGGATCTGAAGTGTACAAAGTTTTAACAGATACGGCATTGCTGTTTACACTCATTCCTGCGGGGTTATAAGCTCTGACCCTGTAGAAATAATCTGTATTCATCAGTAAAGGGAAGATATTAGCGGTAGTAACAGCTCCAACATTTTTTCCGTTATATCCTTCAACAAAACCGGAGAAGGCGGCATCTGTCGCAATGTCGATATAATAGGTTTCTGCACCGTCAACTGCGCTCCAGTTGGCAGTGAACTCCAGATACGATACACCTGTAGCAGCTGCGGCGATGGGCGGGTCTGGTAGCGAAGGTAATAGTGTATATGCAGAAACAGTACCGCTGTTTCCGCTGCTGCCTCCACCGCTATATGCCCTGACCCGGTAAAAATATTCGGTATCGGGATTTAATAATGAGACTGTATATGAAGTTACATTCCCGACATTCTTATTCTGAAAACCCGCTGCAAAGTCTGAAAACCCGCTGTCTGTTGAAACATCAAGGAAGTATCCTGCAGTTCCGGTCGTGGAATTCCAATTCGCAACAAACTTCGAATATATTATTTCTGTAGCCGGCAATATTTCCGGTGCAGGAGGGACTGTAGAAATAAGTACTCCATCCACCCAGTTTGAAGTTGTTCCTGCCAGAGCAAAATTATAAAGAGTTCCGTCATAACCGTTCCCGGTAAGATCATTAAGATATGTAATGCCTGTGTTGGTCGAGTTCGCAGTACCGTGGTTGAATCCGTAATAAGCAATCAGACCTTCTTCCTCTCCCGATAAAAAGACATTGATATTGTCGGTTATCTGCCCTTCAGTAATGGCTGAGTCCCAAAGGCGCACTTCGTCGATAATGCCCAACCATCTATAGTACGGAGGGTAACTGTCTATATAGTAAAACTCTCCGATGAACATTTCTGTTGATGAATTGCAAGAATTGTAATTTAATGTACCTTTTTTATCCAGAACACCTGAAATATAAATTTCTGTGCTGTCCGGGCCTTCTTTAAAAACCACTGCAATGTGCGTCCACGCATTCAACGGAACAATCCCGTTCGAAGTAAACGCATTTGTGCCGTTCCCTCCAATAAGAAGCTTCTGCTCGGAATTTCTCGCTATCATAAAATTGGATTCTGAAATATTTCCCCCGCAAAATTTGGAAGCAATTACTCTTGTATCAGCATTTGTTTTAGGATAGACCCAAGCTTCAAATGTAATTTCCTGAGTTGTAGTGACGCTTGGAATACTGCTGTTTAAACTGATAAAATCGTTTATGCCGTCTAAATGCAATGCATTTTCTATGCGTAGAGTTCTTACCCGCACGATATTACTGTTAGAGCCCGTTCCCGCCGGGTTATAAGCCCTGATCCTGTAGAAATAATCCGTATTGGATTGCAGTGAAGTAACAGTATAATTAGTAACATCGCCGATATCTTTTCCGCTATAACCTGTTACAAAATCAGTAAAATCAATATCTTCAGCTATATCAAGATAATATCCGTCAATACCCGATACCGGGTCCCAGTTCGCTTTAAATTCGGTATATGATATATTCGAAGCTGGAGCCGCGACAGGCGCATCAGGTATAACAGGCAGAAGCGTTCTGACAGATATCGTATTGCTGTTTCCGCTAGTACCTCCTCCATTGAATGCCCTTACCCTGTAATAATATTCAGTATCAATGTTTAATCCGGTTATAATGCTAGATGTCACATCCATTACATTTAAATCCTGATATCCTGTAACATAGCTGGAAAACAGGCTGTCTGAAGCTACATCAAGATAATATCCAGAAGCACCGGTTGCCGGATTCCAGTTGGAAGTGAATTTTGTATAATCAACTTCCGTAGCGGAAACAGCTGTCGGAGATGAAGGCGGTTCTAAGTCGAATACGCCTTCCACCCAGTTCGATACGGTTCCTGTCAGCGCGAAGTTTATAAGAGTTCCGGCGTAGCCGTGTCCGGTAAGATCGGTAAGGGTCGTAATACCCGCATTATTGCCGTTCGCCGTTCCGTGATTAAATCCGTAATAAGCTACAAGACCGGTTTCTGAACCGATCAATTGAGTATTCATGTTCGTGTTGATCTGTTCTGCTGTTCTGACCGTGTTCCACAGTCGGATTTCATCGACAATGCCTGACCATCTTGCATAAGCAGAATAAGAAGCTATATTGAAGAATTCACCGATGCGCATGGTTGTTGACGAGTTGGCAGTATTGTAATTTAAAGTTCCGCTTTTATCAAGAGTTCCGGAAATATAAATATTGGTATTATTCGTTCCGGACTTAAAAACTACAGCTATGTGTGTCCATGTGTTCAGCGGAACAATACTGTTCGAAGAAAAAGAATTGGTGCCGTTACCTACGACAAGAAGTTTTTGATCAGTGCCTCTTGCTATCATAAAATTCGATTGAGAGCCGTTTCCTCCATAGTATTTCGAAATGATAACATACGCTTTTGCGTTAGACAGGGGATACACCCATGCCTCAACTGTAATATCCTGCGTGGTCGTAACGCTCGTAACAGAACTGCTTGTGTTGACATAATCGTTTGATCCGTCAAAGGAAAGGGCATTTTCTACTTGTGGAAACAATTGAACAATAAAGCTCAATAAAATAATCAGCATTACTCTATTCATCTATCACTTACCTCTTTTATATTATTTCAACATTATCATCTTTTTCGTCTGGACTTTTCCGTTTACATCGAGCTTGTAAAAGTATAATCCTGAATTCAAATCTCCCGCATCAAAATTTACTGTATGGACTCCTTTGATCATTTTCCCGTTTTTTAAATTCGTGACAAGTTCACCTTTCGTGTTGTAAACGAACAGTTTAACTTCAGAGGCTTCAGCTAAGCTGAATTTTATTTCAGTCACCGGATTGAACGGATTCGGATAATTCTGGTAAAGCATGGTTGTTATCGGTACTGAAGCATCTTCAATTCCGGTCGGCAGATTTATATCTGCAACAATACCTTCAAACACTGTAAGCGAATATGGAAATCCTTCCGGCAGGCTGTACCAGCCGTCTGAGCTTCCGCCCCAGCCGAAATTGATTCTAAAGTAATCGTCTGTATTGTAACCGTCACAGACAACATTATGACCGCTTGACCATGAAGGATCCACTGTAGCCAGATGAACAGGCGATCCGACTTTGATATTTTCCGACATTTTGATCTTTATGTCTTTATCCGAATATACTGAGTTTAGAAGAACTGAACTTGTAAAACCGAATCTCTGGTAAGCATCATAAGCCTGATCAACTCCGAAAGTACCAGAACCGGAAGATGAAAAAACGGATTTCGTAGTAATTCCGCATGCCCAGTTCAATGCGGCGATCTCATCAGAGTTCAGTTCCCGTCCTTCTGCCCATTTAACTTCAATGCTGTCAAGATAAACATTCAGGTCGTCGAATTTTAAAAAATCATAAGTTTCGCTTGCGTCATCAATCCAGAAACTCTGGGTGTAATTATGATAATACCTGTCTTTACGGTTATTTAACCTCGTTCCGTTGATCTTTTTATGGTAATTTAGAAGCTGCGACATCGCGGTCGCCGGACAGCCTGTATAAGATCTGGAGTTATTATTAAGATCCATCGGACAGAATTTGTTGTAAGGAGAACCCTGATTCCATCTTGTTTCTGTCCATCCGCCTGTTATTGTTGATCCTTCAGGAGGCCACTGCTCAAATTTCGGTTTTGAAATATCGGCGGATAATAGTGATTTCCATTTCTGTTCGATTTCAATTCTAACGGATGGATCGATCTTGTCATAATTCGAAAGCCGAAGGCTTAAATCCGCTTTGATGAGCGATGCCAAAGGAGAATCAGGATCAAAGTCGTTTTTATCACTGTAAGCTACCACTGGAACAAGCTTATCGTCAGCACTAACTAAAATGAATCCTGCCGGGGAACAGTCATAAGCGTAGGCCAGATTCATCATGCCGGAGGTGATTACGGAATACTTTTCCGTTACAGAAATTTTTAGATCATGCCGAATAGCAAAATTAACGGCGATCTTATACGGGTTTTCGATCTGAACGGAAAACAGTCCTGCAAATAACAGGAGAATTGAAATAAATAGAGAACTCTTTTTCATTTTAGCACCGTTTTGAAATAATTATTTTAAAAGTACCATTTTTTTCGTTTCGGTCTTGTTGTTTATTTTCAACTGATAGAAATATATTCCCGAATTTAATTTTTCGCCATTGAATTTTATTGTATGAAGTCCTGCCTCTTTTTTGCCGTCTAAAAGTGTTTTTACCAGTTGCCCGTTTGAATTGTATATCGAGAGTTTCACATCTGAAACTCCGCTAAGAGAGAATTTAATTTCAGTTGCAGGATTGAAAGGATTCGGGTAATTTTGATAAAGAGTAAAATCAATATCGGGTGAGATTTCTTCGGGTTCGATTCCGTCTGTTATAAAACTTACATCCCACAATCTTAAAAATCTCTGATAATCCATATAATAAACCATTCCGGCAATATCAGCATACTGGCAGGCGGCATAAGTGTAAATTTTGCCAATTCCTAGTGTTCCATGGTTTGAAAGTGTCCATCCTTCCTCAAAAATAGAACTTGTTTTTGTTACATTTGCGGCATATTTCAGTTGCCATATCGGATCATCAGGATTCCCCGTTTCTATATCAACAGTTTTTTGATGTATCCATGTGTCACCGCCGTCAAGAGATACAATAAGATATCCGTCATCAATGTAGTTATAGTATTTCGGCGTGTTTACCCAATCAAATGACAAGTACCTGCTTTCCGGTCTGTCAAGCCACGATGCAAATATATTATCGTTACCCCCCGCATAACTAAGACTCAGTGTGCGGTTGATGTCACCCGTGAATTCCATGCCTATACAACCCGAATTCCAGCCTTGATTATTTCCGACTGGGTTAGCTATAAAAACAGCCTCCTGCCAATTTACACCGGCATCTGATACTTCACCTCTGATGTCGTAGTATCCCGCTCTGAAACCGCTGTCCGTCCATGGAAAAATACAGCAGGGATACGCTGATGAAGCGGGAAACGCCATACATAAAATGTGAACAATATTTTCCTCTGTAGTAACGACCGAAATGTCCCACATGATTCTAGCCTGGTCTATAGTTACAACACCGCTATCCGAGAATACGGTATTTGTACTAAGGTCATATCCGATCGAATCAGTGAGAGTCAGGGTTTCGCCCACCCAGTCAAAGAGATCAGAAACATCTACATGATGGAATCCAAGCGCATCTTTATTCCAGTTTGAACGCCATGACCCGTCAAGACTGTCTCCTCCCCAATTCGCTGTAAATGTGTAGGACAACTGCGGTAAATACCATGGATAGCACTGAGTAACCGCGACTCCGATGCCTTTTCCGGTACCGTTTCCGTGAATGTCTTTCGCATAAGCAAAGTGCATCGGACCTATCAAGGAAACATCAGAATATTTGTTTACAATATTATCTGTATCGAACCTGAGTTCTTTATAATCAGACCATACCCAGCTTCCTGCTTCACCGGGAGTTTTCGTTCTGCCTATGACACATGAAACAGGGCTCTGATTTACCGTAAGACTTTCTCTCCAAGCCTGAGTCCAGTAATAATATTCGCTGTCAGGATCATACACCACATCGCCGGTTCCCTGCCGAGCATTAGGTATTTCAGAAGATGAATCACAAGATTGAATTCTTTCAGGTCCGGACCAGAAAGATTCAACCCAGCCAAAAGTAGCATCACAAACGGTGAAAACCGGGTGTGATATACTGTCATTAAAGGCTATATCGTAAACATTAAAAGTATTAAAAGAGTATCCGTTTATAAATTCGCAGACATAAGGATCCTGCCCTGTAATAATCGGCATCATGTAAGGATCATATAAGGTCTGTGAATAAGCCGTAAATGAATTGTCCCAGACTCCCGTCATTCCTCCCATCGAACCGGTTCCATAATCAGTGTTTAATTGTCTGAACAGGGATCCAACCATTTTTCCGGTATAAGGATCAAAATTAGTCTGTACTTTTCTGTTGTAACCGTAAAACCATCCATAAGGGTTGGGACTTTTATCAAAAACTGTTGACATTGTTCCATAATAAGACCCGAACGATGAGGCCTGACTTATTAAAAACAGAACAATAATTAATCTTTTCAACATAACCTCCTCCTTAGCAAAATGCTTCAAATATTTCCCGTTAACAGTAATATATTATGAAAGTAGTTATTTACAACAAAAAAAAGAATTAATTTTCCAGAATGGATTTTGCTGAGGAAGTACCTATGCGGTCGGCTCCGGCGCTTATAAAATCCAGAACCTGCTCTTTTGTTTTAATGCCGCCCGATGCTTTAATTTTGATACTATTGCCGAAAGTGTCTTTTAAAAATCTGACATCGTCAATTTTTGCGCCGTCTCCGACCATTCCGGTTGAAGTTTTTATAAAATCAATGCCGTTTTTTACAAGAATTCCGGCGGTCTTTTCGAGCTCATCTCTCTGCAGAAGTGAAGTTTCAACAATTATTTTAAGGATTTTCCCTTCGCAGGTTTTTCTGTATGAACTGAGCTCTTCATTGAGTTTGTTCCAGTCATTATTTTTTATAATGCTGTTGTCGAGAACAAGATCTATCTCATCGGCTCCGTTGAAAATTGCGTCTTCGATCTCAAACAATTTTGTGCTGAAAGTATTAAATCCCAAAGGGAATCCTATCAAGGTGCAGATGGAAATTTTGTCGGTCTTTATGAGGGAAGATGCGTACTTGACCGATGAAGGCGGAATGACCAGGGTCGGAATTTCATATTTTACGCAGAACTCAAAACTGTCGCCGATAGTGTTTTCGCTCAAACCCTGTTTAAGAACCGTATGCTCAAGATATGAATTGATCGGGTTCATCTGAACATAATCATTTTATAATTTTTTGTGTAACCGCCGGCTGATATCACATAATAATATACTCCAGATGATAAAGCGGATCCGCGGCTGTCGTTACCGTCCCACGGGATCGAATAACTGCCGGGCTGTAATATGCCGTTCAGCAGTGTTCTTATCAGCTGACCGTTTGAATTATATATATTCAGTTTAACTCTGCTTTCTTTAGAGTTGTCGAACCGGATAACGGTCTGAGGATTGAAAGGGTTGGGATAATTCTGAAATAATTTTGTTGTTGCGGGAACTATCTCCAATGTAGTAGTCTGTTTCACATTCCAAGTGACTGAATCCTCGTTATACTTATCGCTGACAACGGCTCTGATCTCATATTCTCCGGATTTTTCAAATTCAGATGAAAATTCCGAACCGCCGGTCTGAACAAGGGTTCCGTTCACATACCATTTAAAATCCAGTTCGGAAATTCCGGTATCGGGATCTTCTGCAGTTACCGAAAATTCCACATTCTCGCCGGGACTGACAGCTATAAGAGTTTCTTCAGGATAAAATTCCGTTATCACAGGATCGCTGGTGGTCAGAGAACCGGTTATCCTGACATTATCAACCCCGCCTCCGCCCATCGACCACTTATCATGGTTATCCATTAAAAATGCGAATTGAGTATAGTTTGATGAAACGGCTTCATAAGGAATATCAAGCGAGTGATGCGTCCAGTCCGAAGCATAGCTTAGCTGTTCAAGCATAATCCAGTCCTGATCGAGCCCTTTTCTGTAAAGAACAGAAATATCGCAGTAGTAATCAAAAACGGATTCATTATTTAAAATGTAATCGAATTCCAATTTCACGCTGCTGTAGTAACTGATGTTTAATAACGGAGTTACCGCGTGATCAATTACCGTTGTACCGTTCCCTGCCGAATCAGGATTGGCAAGCATAAATTCTGTAGAATTTCCGGAGTAGTCGCAGTATTCGGAGCTGAACGACTGATCACCTATAAGCCAGCCTGTTGTTATGTCATTTTTCATTGTCCAACCCTGAGAACCGGATTCAAAATCAGTGAAATAAGGCAGAACTGAAGGTTCTTCGGGCATTGACTGCACGGGAAAAGAAAACATCTCTCCGGTAAAGGTTCCGCTGAAAACAGACGAAACCATATAAGTGTAAAGAGTTCCGTTCACAACTTCCTCGTCTGTGAATGTGGTTGAAGTAAATCCGGATTTATAAAGCGTACCGTTCCTGTAGATATTAAAATATTCAAAAACCGATGATTTCGATTCCGCTCCGGCCCATTCAAGTTTCACAATGCCGTCACCGCCGTACGCCTTCAGTCCGTCAGGAATGAAAGTGTTTTCGTCAACTATCACCGAGACGGTAGTTTTTCCGTTGTTTGTAATTACGGTGCTTCCGGAAGTATCGTAATATCTTCTTCCTGTAGTTTTATCAACTAAAGTGATTGAAATTATCTCTCCGTCATACCTGTTGTACGGGTCGCTTTCATCAATCATAAAAAAGAATTTGAAAGGTTCTCCAGAGTTTATTTGATCGGCCGTTCCGGTAACATCCAGCGAAAATTCGATATATTTGTCATCCTCTGTCCTGCCCCCTTGAGGGTAGTATGCTCCGCCCTGATAGTTCATGAAAGGAAAACTGTTAGATGACTGGGGTGTCGCAGAATATAGGTTTTGCGAGCATCCGGCGCTAATTTTATAAACATTTCTCTGTTCGTGCTTCATTTTGACTTCGAGAGTGAATTCAGGCTCTGTAACGGCTACAGGCTTAACCACATCAGCGAAATAATAAAAAATGCCGCCGTTCTCGTAGGGTTCGGCGAGGAGCTTATACATCTGATAAATGTATCCTCCGTTGCCGAAAGATTCGCCCCAGCTGTTAGCCACGATCAGAGCTCCGATCTCCCAGTCTCTCATGTCAACTGCATGGTCGCCGGTTATATCAATATTATTGGTGTATCTTCCGTCTCCGTTGTAATCGAATCTTACGCTGTCGTCATAACCAATGTATGTCATGGCGTGATTTACATCCGGACCCCATTTTGTGATAACTTTTTTTCCGGCCTCATGGGTTCCGGCAGATAGAATTTTTTCGGAATATCCCGTTGCTCCGGCCGCGAAAACCGCCAGTCCGCCGTAAGGCGAATCCTCAAGATGGTTATGAAGCCAGCTCTTTAATGTATTCAGTCCTTCAGGGGTGCCTACTTCAATCGCATTATATGATCCGACCCTGTTGTGATGTCCGTTAGCCCATTCATTAATTCCCGATATCCATCTTGAATTTCCTCCGGCCGCGAAATGTCCGCCGTAATCATAAACATTCATGATCCCGACAGATTTTATCACATCCCAGCCGTCAGCCCACCATGAACCGATCTCGCCGCTGCCCTCGTTAAAAAAATTATAAGTGAAATGTGTCGGGTACTGGTTCTCCATAACATCCGCCGGAAGATCGCGTAGTCTGTTCATTTCGTAAGTAAATGTATAACCTACCCCGGCTGCCATTGAGCAGCTTCCGCCCACCTGATTGAATATCGGACGGAAATATTTATGCAGGGAATTATCAACTCTGGAAGGCAATAGTTTCGATTTACCGCTTACATTATCAATAAAATTCAGATCTGTCCGGTCAAAATCAGCGGGAGCTTTAAACCCGCCCGCTATCCACGGTTCTCCTTTCTGATCGGGATTAACATTGATCAGTCCGGAAAATCCTGAGCTCAGAACAAGAAAAACCGACAGAAACAGCGCTTTGCGGATCATAATTTTACCCCGGATTATTTTATCAATAATGACTTATGCGTAAAGTTTCCTTTTTCGGTAACCAGATTTATATAATACATTCCGGAAGATAAAGATTTTCCCGAATCGTCCTTTCCGTCCCAGGAAACTTTATGACTTCCCGCAGGCACTTTTCCCGAAAGAAGTGAACGCACAAGCGTACCTTTCATGTCGTAAATATTCAATTGCACCTGTGAATTTACCGACAGGTCGAATGACACCATGGTTTCGGGATTGAACGGATTCGGATAATTTCCGTGAAGTTTAGTAGATGAAGGAATGTGTCCGTTTTCGATCGAAGTTGGGTTTTTTGATAAAATCGAAATATCGTCAAGATACCATGCGTCATAAGCCCACAGGTTTCCTTCAAGGGTCCATGCTACATAAACAGGATCCGGAAATTCAGTCAACTCAATGGTCACTGATTCAGGTCCGGCATCTGAATCGGCGGCTTCAAATGACCATGGAGTTTCAGTCCAGTCGAATTTATTCCGGCTGAGCTGAATTTTATATGTTACGCCGGGTTCATAAGCATCATAAAAATGTCTGAAAGATATAAGAAGAGTATCAATCCCGGTTGTTGAAACAGCCGGTGAAACAAATCTGGAAATGGCGGGATTGAAATTATCCAGAACGGCAAGCATTTCCGGAGAACTTCCGCCAGCGTTAGCGCTGTTGGACGATTCCCATCTCGGAGTACAGTCAACCGATACCTGAGACCAGTCTGTTATGCTTGAGAAATCAGAATTGTAAGGTGCGGAAAAAGGTGTATAATAAGTAAATACACTTGTTTGAACCAAGGATGATTCACCGCTAACTGACCCGGTATAGTATGCGGAAACAGAATACATATATGAAGCATTTTCTTCTGCTGTTAAATCAATATAATTAGTTTGCGTAATATTGGAAGCCAAAAGACTGCCGTTCCTGTAGATTTTATAGTAAGATACTGTTACTCCCGAAACCGGAGGCGGAGCGATCCAGTTTAATTCAACGCTCCCGTATCCAATTGAGCTGACCAGCCCTGTCGGGGGAAGGACATTTAAAGCGATACTGAATGTAATTGTTTCTCCGGCATTTCCGATATTATTGAGATTTATCCCTCCTTCCGTGCCGTTTGAAAGGAATGGATAAGGATCGGTCGAGAAATTAAATTCCGTTCTTCCCAGCGCGGCACTGAAAAGAGCATTGTTCAATTGCCCTGAAGCGGTAGTTGTTCCTCCCGGTCTGTAAATATACACCTCGTCCGGAGGTCCGTCAGCGTTACCGTTATAATTTGAATTTATCCTGTATATAAGCATTCCGTCGTCATCTCCGGGAAGGCTTGATTCATAGATCCCTGTCTGTTTCCTGTATTCGACAACGAAAAATTCGCTGAGAGAGTTCGGCGAGTTTATCCTGTAAATGTTACCTGTAGGAGAAGTGAGAGGATTAAGAACATATTCACCCGGCTGGCTTATTACCGGAACATTATCAATCCAGTTCACATATTTATATTTCATCCATGCTCCCATATACTGTGGAGGATTGGAAGTATCGTTCATAACATCCCAGGCGCCGACCGCATCCGGAGCCGTGTCATTATAATAATGATATAAGTCCGGCCCGCCGAGCGTATGAAAGAATTCGTGGCATATCACTCCAACTGTAAAGTAAGTGGCTGTTCCTGTAAGATCAAAATTATAGTTCCATACTCTTTTTCTGTTTATCTTGACATCTCTGGTGTACAGCGCCCACATGTGAGGCCACAATAATGATGCCCATGCGCCGGGTGCTCCGCTTACCAGAAAAACAACATTGTCAACATAACCGTCTTTGTCGCCGTCAATATCCAGTGTAGTCGGTATTTCAGCAGATACAGCCAATACCGCTCTTTCAAGTAGCGCGTGTTCCCTTTCTGTACTTTCGCCGTCATCTGTATAACCGGTAGGATTCGTTGTAGCGTTATATGGCTGGTAATAAGCCCTCGGATAAATATCCTGATAAGAAAGGTTTGTTGTAAAATCGTCAACATGCGGATAATAAGAGGAATTTACTTCAAGCTTTTCATAAGATACCTCTTTGAAATAATGCTGTAGGGACGGACCGTCGGTCTTATTGAAATAAGCATCGTAGTAGGATCTCTGTGTGTTGAATATCGTTGAAGCTTCATCAGAAAATCTTATGAATATCACAAGATTGTTAATAGTTCCTGAAGTCGGCGCGTCTTTACCTTTTAGATTTTTATAGATGCTGAATGATTCGACTTTTTCCCGGTGAAGTTTTTCGGATATTTTCGCGCCTTTTTTTAATCCGGCGCTTTCGGGATCATTTTTTCCTGCTACCAGACTTGAAGGTACAACATTATCTTCAGAACGGATCCCGTAATAATACCATCCGTCATCACCCTGAATGATCGTAAAGTCGTTTTCATCGTGGAGTCTGTTGAAAAATTCGTCCCCTGTCATGAAACAGCTGATCTCCTGTCCGTCCGGCTGGGTAACGGTCGCAGGAATATTTTTTAGATAAGCGCCGAATATGCTGAAGGCCAGCGTTATCGTTAAGAGCAGAAATTTTTTCTTCATTTTGTATCCTTTTTAATTTATTATTTCAAAAAGCTCAAGAATATAATCTATTCTTTGGCGGAAATCTAATTAAATATTTTTGAAATAAATAATAGATTTGTCATATTTACAATTTTATTAATTGGAATTAGCGGCAAACTTGCATATATTTATTGCAGCTTTTAAGAAGAAAAGCAATTTATGTTACGGAGGATCTAATGAAAATCAGATTTCCCGCTGTCGAAGGTTCGTTTTATCCGTCAAACGAGAATGAACTTGACGAAATGATGGCCGGATTCGATAAAAAAGTTCATGTGACCGCAGATAAACAGCCCAAAGCCGTTATAGCTCCTCATGCAGGCCTGTATTATTCGGGACTTACGGCGACTTATGCCTATAAATTCGCTGCGGGATTTAGATACAGATCAGCCGTGATATTCGCTCCTTCTCACAGAATCGCGTTCAGCGGAATGAGCGGCGCAGATTTTGACGAATATCAGTTCGTGGGAAAAAATTTTACTGTCAACAGAGAACTGACGGAATCTCTGATTAAAAAACATAATTTAACTTCGATAGATCAGGTGCATCTGTACGAACACAGCGCGGAAATACAGTTCCCGTTCATAAAAAGATATCTGAATACCGAAAGCATCTCAGTTTTCGTTTACGGCGATTTCAGCTCAAATAAACTTTCAGCCGTGATAAACGATGTTCTGGATGAAGGGAAAGATCTGGTTATAATATCATCGGATTTAAGTCATTATCATCCGTATGAAGAATGCAGAAAGATAGATAAGAACATTATTGAAGGTATAACAGATCTCGACATTGATAAACTGGGTAAAGGCGAAGCGTGCGGAATGACAGGTATTAAAGCGATGGTCAGAAGCGCTATGCAAAAAGCATTGAAACCGAAAGTAGTAGATTACAAAAACTCGGGCGATATAAATAAAGACAGATCGGGGGTCGTAGGTTATCTGTCAGCGGTATTTTATTAAATTATTTGAGAGGGCGAATGAAGATCACAAGGGAAAAACTTCATGATATATTCGGTATAATTTTTATAGCGATCGGCGCGATAATACTTATTGGGCTGATATCGAATGATTCAATAGGAAAGTTCGGAGATATGGTGCGGTTCGTTTATTCTATGACCTTCGGCGATAAAGTAAGCTATCTTATACCCGTATTTTTTTTTATTGAAGGCTTTTATTTTATAAAAATGGAATCGCCTTTTCAGCACGCGAGAAACTTTTTATCGTTCCTTATTCTCGCAAGCTTGTTCGCAGCGGTGATCGGCGTTTATCAGTACGGAATTGATGAAAAATTCTTTGATGCTAAAGCCAGCGATTACGGCGATCTTTTAGGGTCGGTCGGATTTTACACAAGCCGCGAACTGATCAATAATCTCGGCTATTCGGGCAGCATGATCTCGCTAATAGCCTTATTTCTGATCATTATTATCTTCGTTTCAAATTTCAGAATAATTCAGATAGCTAAATTCATTTCCTATCCGTTCATAAAAACTTTTACGGTAATTTACAATATTTATAAATGGTACAGAAAATATCAGGCGAGAAAGAGTCTTGAAAAAGAACAGCGGGAAAAAGAGGAAGCCGCAAACAGACCGGCTGAGGAAGTAAAAAATGAAGAGGAAAAAGATAAAAATATCCAGCCGGTAATACCTTTAGTTTCTGAAAATGAAAAAAAGCACGCTGCAAAAGATTACAGAATTGAAGAGGCGGTTGTGGAAAAATCGGTTGATTATAAAGCAAAAATAGATAAAAAATATAAATATATACCTCCGGATATTGAACTGCTGAACGAATCAAAAGACAATACCAATATTATCGAGAACGAACAGCGCATGAAAGAGGTCGCCGATAAACTCGAAGAGAAATTAAAAGAATTTGACCTGGAAGCTAAAGTAGTTAAGATCAATCCCGGTCCGGTTATAACCCAATATGAGATCGAACTGGCTAAGGGAGTAAAGGTTTCAAGGGTAACTTCGCTTGAGAACGATCTTGCAATGGCTTTAAAAGCGCGCAGTATCCGAATTGTAGCGCCAATACCCGGCAAAGGAACTATCGGAATAGAGATACCTAATACTAACCCCTCTGTCGTATATCTTAAATCCATCATCTCATCCGAGAAATTTATAAAACATAAATCCAAACTGGCGATAGCTCTGGGAAAAATGATCTCGGGAGAAAATTATAT
>Ga0066600_10000256_pt1 | contig 20605 bp, 20 predicted proteins | sample Lowcelwee11metaG_FD_59486 | JGI IMG/M metagenome (GOLD analysis project Ga0066600, IMG submission 59486) | Freshwater pond sediment microbial communities from the University of Edinburgh, under environmental carbon perturbations - Low... | ecosystem: Environmental > Aquatic > Freshwater > Pond... | reverse complement strand
CTATGCCGGGGTCAACTCGGGCACCTTGCCGGTCTATCACCGTCTCGACCTGCGCCTGGATCGTAACTATGTGTTCGACCGCTGGAAGCTGGGCACCTACTTCGAGCTGAACAACGTCTACCAGCGCAAGAACATCGTCGGCTACAGTTACGACCCGAGCTATACCACCCGCGATCCCGTGTACGCCTTCGTACTGCCGTTCTCGTTCGGGGTGCAGGGGGAGTTCTAGGTGCTGGTTGCTTGAGTCCACACTCCCGAGTGGCGTTGCCCCAAACTACAAACCGACCATTGATGCCACCGGATCGAGTTTGCGCACCATTTGCAATATCTCCATCCCTTCCACTGCATCAGGGTCGTATTTCACCATCAGTGCGTGAGGATGTGCGTTGTGGGTGAATTCCGCGCAATCGACGCCGATGCGTCCCATCAGGTCTTTTTCCAAACTTGTTCTTGTCTCGATATCCAGTTCCGGGTGCACATGGATCATCATGTCTGCAATATTCATGATCGTCTCCTTCAGTCAGCAAAAGAAAAGGACGGGGCAGGCAGAACCGCCTTCCCCGTGCGAATCAATGTAGACCTCTGTTGCTGCGAATTCAACCGGATTGCTTGTGATGGTTTGCGGGGAGGGTATTGCTTCGGGTCAGGATTGCTAATTCAGACGCCAGCCAGTTCCGCCTGCTCGTCGGCAAAATAGCTGGAGCGCACCATGGGCGCGCAGGCGGCATGCGAGAAGCCCATTTCCTTGGCGGCGATCTCGAACTTCTTGAAATCTTCCGGGCTCACGTAGCGCAGCACCGGCAGGTGGCCGTCGGAGGGTTGCAGGTACTGGCCCAAGGTGAGCATCTCGACATCGTGCGCGCGCAGGTCGCGCATCACTTGCAGCACTTCCTCGTCGGTCTCGCCGAGACCCAGCATCAGGCCGGATTTGGTCGTCACCTGCGGGAAGCGCGCCTTGAAGTCCTTCAGCAGTTTGAGCGAGTGCGCGTAGTCGGCGCCAGGACGTGCCAGCGGGTACATGCGCGGCACGGTCTCCAGATTGTGGTTGAGCACATCGGGCAGTTCGCTTGCCAGCGCATCGAGCGCGATGTCGAGGCGGCCGCGGAAGTCAGGCACCAAGATCTCCAGTTTGGTGGCGGGAGACGATGCGCGAATGGCCGTGAGGCAGGCGGCGAAATGCGCAGCTCCCCCGTCGCGCAGGTCGTCGCGGTCCACGCTGGTGATGACGACATAGCGAAGTTTGAGGATGCCGATGGAACGCGCGAGGTTCTGCGGTTCGTCGGCATCGGGCGGCAAGGGTTTGCCGTGCGCCACGTCGCAGAACGGGCAGCGGCGCGTGCACACATCGCCGAGGATCATGAAGCTGGCCGTGCCCTTGCCGAAGCATTCGCCGATGTTGGGACAGGAGGCTTCCTCGCACACGGTGTGCAGGTGCTGCTCGCGCAGCATGCGCTTCACTTCGTTGTAGCCCGCGCCGCTGCCGGATTTGACGCGTATCCATTGCGGTTTGCGCAGGCGCTCCTGCAGGGGCACGATCTTGATGGGGTTGCGCGCGGTTTTGGCGGCGCCGGTCTGTTTGTGTTCACTCATGGGCGGATTGTAAAACATCGCGACAATCGGGTTCTAAATCGTTGTTAAACCCTGTAGCATGCAAGGATAAATAATACCCAACTATAAAAGTATGGTATATTGCAGCCCAATGGTTAAGCCATTCCCGCGTCAATAAACAATAAATCAGGAGATTGCCATGGAACATCAATTGCCCCCGCTGCCTTATCCCCGCGAAGCGCTCGTGCCGCACATGTCCGCCGAGACTTTCGATTACCACTATGCCAAACACCATCAGGCCTATGTCACCAACCTGAATAACCTGATCAAGGGCACGGAATTCGAGAGCGCCAGCCTGGAAGACATCATCAAGAAGGCTTCCGGCGGCATCTACAACAACGCGGCCCAGGTCTCCAACCACACCTTCTTCTGGCACTGCATGAAGCCGCAGGGCGGCGGCGCACCGACCGGCGCGCTGGCCGAGGCCATCAACAAGAAGTGGGGTTCGCTCGACGACTTCAAGAAAGCTTTCCAGACCTCCGCCGTGGGCAACTTCGGTTCCGGCTGGACCTGGCTGGTGAAGAAGGCCGACGGCTCGCTCGACATCGTCAACATGGGCGCCGCCGGTACACCGATCACCACCGCCGACAAGGGGCTGCTGTGCGTGGACGTGTGGGAACACGCCTACTACATCGACTACCGCAACCTGCGTCCGAAGTTCGTCGAGACCTTCCTCAACAATCTGGTGAACTGGGATTTCGTGGCGAAGAACTTCGCCTGATCTTCAGCACAGCTGTTTGGCGAGAATATATCCGTAACTTGTCGAATATATTCGTAACTAGAAGCACCCTCGACAACAATATATCCATAACCAAATTTGGCGCCCCAAGTGGGCGCCTTATTTGTTTCAACTCACCTAGCAATAGTCTTCATTTCGGCCATTGCGGTCATCAAGGATTTGAGGTTATTACTTCTGCTGTGTGACGAGATTGTGCTGAAAAGTACCTCTAGAGGTACAAGTTATGCTCAGAAAAATAAGTTTCCATAACTGTTAATAATCAATTGAATAAGTTGCAGGCACTGTCTGCACAATTGGTAAACAAGTTGTTGAAGCTATCGAGTGCTTGCGCGAGATCACGGTCTGTTCAATTTCAATGAATGCACATCATCTAAAACGAGGAGGAGACCAAGTAATGTCATCAGACTCTTCATCTTGGTCAGGAACGTCTGCGGTGATAATGGTCAGCGTTTTACCGTAATCCCCAAGCCCTATGACTTCTTCACTAGCGTCAATTTCGTTATCAGCGCGGAACCATGCGATTAGATCAGCGTCATCATCTTCTCGCTTTGCAGCAATGATGTTGCTTTCCGTTTGATTAAATGCCCTTGTCAGAGAATCGCGTGGAAGAACTGAACCCTTGAGCGGATGCTTGTAACCTCGAATTCCACGAAGTGCGCTAGAGGTAAAACAATAATTCACAGAGGAACCCGTGCTGATCACGACCGCCACTGCCGCATCAGTCAGCTCGGCATATCGGATTGCAGAGGCAGTCAGCGAGGTTTCGCATCGTTCCGCCATTCTTTCAATGGCGGTGAAGCCATCTGAATATTTGCCAGCTTCAGTCCTGAACAAATGAGAAGGCATCAACAGACCGGCTGCAAAATGGTCCGCCTCAAGTTCGATCTGCTCCCCAGAACCAAATCCGGCATGTGATTCATGCACGACCTTACCACCGCCAAAGACCTGCTCAGGATGCCCAGGCAAGAAATAATGCCCAAGTTCATGGGCAATACTAAAACGTTGAAAGCCTTTGCTCTTGATATGCGTGGCATATCCAATTGCGAAATTATCGCCTGCCCGCAACAGCATGCCCGAGACACCTTTGGCGCTTTCATCTTTTGCCTCAACCAGAATGTCTCGACTCCTAGCCAATGCAATCAAGTCAATTGGAAGTGATAGCTTTTCATCTCTAACCAGTTTTTCGGCATGTTGCGTAGCGTCTCTGAGTCTGGCTTCTGACATCATCACTCCTTAGGTGAACTTTTCTCCAATAGCTTCCTAACCATGGCCTGTGCAAACTCTTTGTCTTGATCTGAAAGATTTTGAACATCACGGTACAGCGCATTATCAATCGTCATTCCCGCATGATCGTCCGAGAGTCCTAACAAGTAGTCGGTCGTAACATCAAGGGCATTCGCCAATCTTCGCAAATTATCGAATGATGGCTTGCGGGTCCCCTCTGGGTTCTCAAAATGAGAAATAGACGTGACTGGCAATCTCGCCTTCTCTGCCAATTCCGTCTGTTTTAGGCCGCGGAGCCGTTCGCGAGCATCTCGCAAGCGCTCTGCAAATATCTTTCTGCTCGAATCTTCCATATTTAGTTATCGCCAATTTACACTTGACACTATCGACAAGTATTATTAATATCATACCAATGTTGTCGATTTCGACAACTCCACTTTAGCACGAGTTCAAGGCTCGGGAAAGGTTCATATGCATGGCGGAACGGCGACAACACTACTGGCAAAACGCAAAAAACAAATGGTGGTCAGCCTTCTCGACCAGCTATGTCAGCAAATTGAGGTAACCGAGTCACAGTACCAGTCGGCAACATCAAGATATGAAGCCGTGGGCATCTGGTTGGCCGAGTCAACATCCCCGCAATTAACTCGGGCAAAAATTTACCCCCAAGGATCTATAGCACTTGGCACCGCTATCAAACCAATTGGGCACAACGAATTTGACGTCGATCTGGTATGTCATCTCCCTGATCTACCGGCCACCTCTAATGCGCAGGCAGTAAAAATGCTCATAGGAAACCGCCTAAAAGAACATGAAACTTACCGGGGCATGCTTGAAGAAAAAAAACGGTGTTGGCGCATTAACTATGCCAATGAGTTTCACCTGGACATTACCCCCTCGATCAGTAATCCTCGGTGTCCTCAAGGTGGCGAACTGGTACCCGATAAACTGTTGGCGCAATGGAAGCCCACCAATCCCAAGGGTTACATAGCAAAATTTGAGCAATACGCCACTATACAACCCCGCTTCTATCTCGCTGAAGCAGCCTTAGATAAGGCATTTGCAGATGCAGATATTACGCCGCTTCCAGATCAGACAGAGTCCAAGCCTCTGCTCAAGCGAATTATTCAGCTTCTGAAACGGCATCGAGACCATATGTTTGTCGGCAAAACACGTGAAGAGTTTGCTCCGATCTCTGTAATTATTTCTACATTGGCAGGCTGGGCATATGCAAAATGCGCTACACAACAGGTTCACTCAGATGCATTTGACTTAATCTCAGCCGTAATTTCAGAGATGCCGTCATTCATTAAGGTCGAGATTCGCTCCGGGCAGCGATTTTATGTGATCGAAAATGAAACAACAGCAGGAGAGAACTTCGCGGATAAATGGAATAGTGATGAACAGCTCGCTTCAGCATTCTATGAGTGGCATAAGAATGCACTGGAGTCTATCGAATCACTTCTCTCCATCGAAGGTGTCGCCAATTTTTCTGAGAGTCTGTCAAAAAGTTTCGGCGCAAACAAGGAACAAGTACGTGACACAGTTGCGAGCATTATCCATCCAATAAGTAATGCTCGAATCTCCGGAAGGCTAGTCGTCGCTCCAACGCTGGGATTGGTTACTGCCCCTGCACTTGGTTCGGTGTCTGTTCCCAATAACACTTTCTTTGGGCGATAGGTGCACACCAAATGGCCAAGGAACTAAGTCCAGAGCAACAGTGGATGCGACTCAAATCGAGTTCGATCTGCCGTGGACATGGCATGGTTCGTCATGGTGAATTGGTTTGGAATTTTGATGCGCAGCCGAACCCTTTATGTCGTGTCTATCGAATACAAATTCGATTCAAACGGCTTGGTTCCCCGTCAGTAATAGTTCTAGGTCCTAATCTCAGCGAATTGGCTGGTAACAGACATTTGCCTCACGTCTATTCCTCCACTCCTGTGCGCCTATGCCTGCACTTTCCAAAGAATAATGAGTGGACACTGCATAAATCAATTGCCGACACGATCGTGCCCTGGACATATCTATGGCTAGCCTACTTTGAGCATTGGCTAGCCACTGACGAATGGCTCGGCGGCGGCAAACATCCTGGAGAAGAGTAATGCAAAAAAACAAACGACGAATCCTCGCACTTGACGGTGGCGGTATCAAAGGTGCTTTTGCTGCTGCCTTTCTAGAGACTATTGAGGAGGCAACCGGAAAGAGAATTGCCGATCACTTCGACCTGATTGCCGGCACATCAACGGGCGGAATCATAGCGCTTGGCTTAGGCCTTGGAATGTCTGCCAAAGAAATATCTCAGTTCTACATAAATGACGGACCGCGCATATTCGACCAGATCAATCCGCTTGATTCAAGCAGCCTTACATCAAGAATTTCCGCATGGTTTCGCGCCAAGAGAAACTCCAGCAAGCAACTGGCTGCTACAAAATATGGATCAAGTGAACTTCGCAAGGCCTTGGAACGAGCATTTCAGACAAAGCGGTTGGGCGACAGCAAAGTCAGGTTAATCGTGCCGGCATACCATGCAGACAAAGAGGATGTGTACGTTTTCAAAACCAGACATCACCCGAGATTGCAGGTCGATTGGATGGAAAGCGCCGTTAACGTTGCCCTCGCCACATCTGCAGCTCCAACATATTTTGCGGCACACCCACTGCCTAGTGGGGCACCTCTCATTGATGGTGGAATATGGGCTAACAATCCAGCCGGGTTGGCGGCTGTTGAAGCACGCAGCGTACTTGGATGGAAAGATGACGATCTCTACATCGTCCGCTTGGGCTGCACCGAAGAAGCACTAGATATTCCCCTTGATGCTGGATACACGGGACTATTGCTCAAATCAACTGCGCTATTTATGCAGGGACAATCACGGGGAGCTGACGGAACTGCGATGCTACTTTCGGACCATCGACAAGAATCACCTCATTATTTCCCATTTCAACCAAAGGTTCCCGTAGGGAAATTCAAACTCGATAATGTCGAGATGATTACTCGTCTACGCGGCCTTGGTGCTGCACATGGACGTGAAGCACTTCCTCTCTTCGAGAAGTATTTTCTACATGAGAAGGCAGAGGATTTTGTTCCCTGCACTAACCAATAGAGCTAATCCAACAAATGTGAGAATAAATTACTGGAATTATCGGGTCTTCGCAAATAGCTTGAGCTGACATCAACGACCGCTTTGGGTCTGGAAACGACCTTAGTTTGTGAATCATTCCGACGACCGCTTTGGCCGAGGAGTGTGCCTTTGTTGAATTCTTTTGACTGTCTGCTTCGGGTCAGTGCCTCTTGGCGAACGTCGGCATCAGAGTGCGCTGATTCATAGGACAGTGCTTCTCTTGCTCAATCCTCGTGACCACATCCCCAACACTCCGGCCAGAATTACCATAGGATCGGTCAAGAGTTTGATCTGATCACTGTTTGGTTTTTCCATGCCGATCATGGCAAGCGTCTCTTCCTCCGGCAGTTGAACATTCGCATCCGCTGTGGATACGATTGCCCATGCATGAAAGGCGTTTATATTGGTTGGATTGCACGGGTGCGACTTTGCCATTGTGTGCCCCTGAATCACACTAGGGGTATCCGTTTTGGACCGGCGTATGGCTGCACGCTCAGTTCAGCCGGTTGACGCCCAACCTCAAATCCTTACAATCGCCATAGGTTCCGCTCTCCGAAGGTTTAGTCCAACAAAGTTTATATGCCGCCATTGCATTTCGCGGAGTATATATGTTTGGAGAGAGCGGCAGATACTCGCTATTCGTTAAGTGTCACAGGGAGTCCCATGCTCAAAGCGCTGTACTACCCACACACAGAAGTCAGCAACCCGACTATTCTCAAGAATGCTCTCTTACTCTGGGACTCACTTGAGACGATCGTGCCGCACATGCCAAGGCCGTTGCCTCACGGCCCTAAGGATCGACTCCTTCAAGAGGCCGCGCAGTTGGTAATCAACCCTCGACGACCTACCATCAAGGAGCAGCAGGAAGCCCACAAAGCCCTTGAGAAGCTGATAACTACTGGCCAACTCGCCACTATCATGGGCAAGGCTCCCTCAGGTTGGCAAGACAGGCGGTTTCTGATCTATCCCGACAAGTTTCTCCATATGACTTGGAGCATGCTGAAGCAAGAAGGATTAGCGCAATTCGAAGCGGGGAATATGGACTATGGCGTACCTGCAGCACTTGGGTTCTTGATGATGTCCCTTCTCGCTGACAGTTGCGCCGGTACACAAATTCAGAAGATCACTGACAGGACTGATGCCTACTCTTGGTTGGCTGAGGCACATGCAAGCGCACTCGGTACGGTTCCAGTTACTGGGCTCGACGTAAGCCAAGTGGCGCCAGCCTATGATCGACTTGTCGCAATTTCGCTCGAAGTGCTTGACGCCCGCAATGTGCCACTCAAGAAGCTGATCGATTTCCGCAAGCGTGAAGCTAAGAGCGGCAGCACGGACTACACAGCCATGCGTCGCCGTTACCTCGCAACATTAGATGCTCATATCAAACGAGTTACGAAAGAAGCAAGAAACAACACTGATCTTCGAGAGCTTGAGCGCCAGTTTCGTAATGATCTAAAGCATGACCTGTCCGATCTCAAGTCGGAACTGGGCGTGGCCAGTCTCAAGACACTATTTTCAAAGGAGGTGGCAGTCTCAGCTCTTATTACAGCGGGCTCTTTAATTACACCAATCCCTGGTTTAACTGCGCTTTCAACTCAGTTTGGCTTGATTGGAGTCATTCCTTTGCTGAAGTCTGCGACGGAACTTCGCGGAGCCCGTCGAACAGCACTACTTAAGCACACATCGTCGTGGTTGTATTTAGCAACTAAACCGAGGCTTCAAGTTCGGTAAAGGCAGCAGCTGTGACGCTTATTAATTTCAGAGAACAGAAACTTACCTTGGGCACAACATGAAAAAAATAAAGATTGCTCGTATGCACATCCGATTACTGGATTTCACTAGTTTGTTTGGACGCGATGATGTAATTGAGACGTTTGTCATTCCATCTGATGATGATCCTGTTGTCATAGAAACGTCTGATGCTGAACGTTTCGGTAGATGGGTGAAGGCCCTGAAAGATGAGGGCTGTGAATTTGAAGTGCTTAGTTAACGCAAATTGTCAAATGCTGTCCTACATATATGGCCGAATATTGGAAACTATCTGTCAGCTAAAGTCGCGACTACTACAAATAATCCAATCGTTCCAATGCACATATTCATCTCGTCTGTTGTTGTCGCCATTTTGAACTTCGAATAGCAATTTCCACCCGATCCAATTGCACTGGCTGCTTAGAACTGCGGACCTGGCGCGAGTTTACCTTACGGCCTCACTAGACATCTGTTCGCGCCGGCCTCATTTGATCTCCTCGGATGCAACAGCAGCCACAATCTCTGCCGTATTAAAGTGCCAATCGCCAAGTGTGGCACTCATTGCTCCAACTTCTAAACTATTGAAGAACTCTGACACCTGCTCTGGGCAGCTGGGCTCTATGTCCAAGACTTCTTCTCGGCCTTCCAAATACACCCACACACCGCAGATTTGATTAGAGCTCGTAATTTCTCCTGGCGCTTCGAAGAGTTGAATGGCCTGAATGAGACGCAATTTAATTGCGCAACGCCGACCTGCAATAGTCTTGAATTGAAAGAAGGTACACATGCTTTGTGCTTCAATCGCCCTGTTGGCATCTGCCTTGGAAATTTGAAATAGATCGTCGACAAATGGTGTTGTTACCCGCAAAAAATGCTGTGCGTTATTCGAGCCTCTCGAAATATTTCTTTGAAAGAATCCAGAAAAGAAATTCATAGCTACCTCTCGAACAAGATTTTCAGTAGGAAAAGTATTTCACTGGCTAGTTATCAAAATGTTCCTGTGAGTAAAAAAATTGTTACTAATGGTGCGCAAAATGACACCAGTGGTGCAAAAAAACACGCTGTAACCAATTGAATAAATTAGAATAAAAAGCGCAAAAACCACTTGCAATCATTATAATTTCCAATGATGATTGGTCAAGTTTATTGCCATCATTTCATCGTGGAAAACATGCTTGATTCATCAAAACCAGTTCAAACGCTCACAGCGGATGAGGCGCAGAGGTGGTTCCGAAACAACGGACTCAACATTAATGCGTGGGCAATTGAGAAGGGCTTTACGCCTGCGCTGGTATACGCAGTGCTTCAGGGGCGGCGGAAGTGTTTGAGGGGGCAATCGCACTCGATCGCTGTGGCACTAGGCCTGAAGTCTTCGAATTAGCGAGACCCGTGCAAACAATTGAAAATTAAGGAGGGGAATAAAGCGCGACTTACTAAAGTAAAAAGACGCACAACGGCTGGCAGGCCGTTAGCGTCCTTAAACTTGGGGGAACCAAAACTTCGCTACTCCACAGTGCGAAGTCTACGAGCCTGATTCCGGCGCGTCAATTCCCTCTTTGTTCAATTTTGTTTAACGAGCGTTTCTCGGCGATCGGTGGGTGCGCTCGGTCTGAAAAAGGGAAAGATGATGCGAAGTTCAGAAAATATTGATGACGTGTGGGTTGGCGAAGAGCTAGACAAGGAAACTGCTTATGCTTGGAAAGCAATGAGGCTGCCATACAGCCTGGCCTCGATAACTTTTGATTACCTATGTCTCCCTCTGGCCATGGAGCAACTCTGAAATGGGCGCTCCTAAGGTTACTGACAAGCGAATAGAAGCAATGATCAAAGCCGGATATGGAAGTGGCGTTGGTGAGAGTTATAAACCTCCTCTTCAAATTCAGAGGTGGAATCCATCACCAATGTCGGTACAGGTGGTAAAGCCTGTTCCTCCATTCAAGCGAAAATGCCATTTCTTTTCACTAAGTGAGTGGTATTTGGCGTTGCTGTTTGCATGGATAGGGGCACACGTTCGAGAGCAATTCCCTATGTGGTACTGGGTACATCAGCACCCGGAATACGACAGAAATCCTGAAGTTGATTCTACGTTGCCATGGTCCGAGGGTATGAAAGTGATATGCAGGGACATGGGTATCAAGCATGGCCACTTCGTGGGAACCGACGTCCCCTACATTTGGACCATGGACTTGTGCTTGCACTTACCTTGGATAATCACACCGGCTAAAGCATGCTGTCTAGTTTCGGTGAAGCCACTGGAATCAGAGCGATACCTTTATATAGATCCACTGGATCGAGGGCCAGAAAAACTTGAGGCAGAGCGACGCTATGCACAGGCTATGGAAATTAACTATTTCATAGGTGATCGTTCCCTCTACCCGGGACCATTGTTCGCACAACTTGAATACCTCGCCGATGCGGCAGTCCTGCCATGCAATCATCCTTGGTCTGCGACTTTGGACAGATTCCTAAGTAGACACGGTGCTGATCTCTCTGCTTACCCGCTACTGGATGTGATTGAGCGACTAAGAGTCGATTACGCGGCAACTGCTGACCAAGCCGCGTTTCTGTTGAATCACATTCTATGGACTCAACTAGTCGACTGTGACCTTTCTTTACCGATCAAAACTTCACTGCCTCCTCGACCGGGTGGCAGAAGTCTTCAGGTAGCCATTCGTTCAAATATCCAAGGAGGCATCCAATAATGCCTTTCATACACAGACTTCCCGTAGTAGGAGAGATCATCGATCCGAAAATCGATTCGGCATGTCTAGATGAGATGTGTAGGGTTCTTGATGTTCACGAAAGCTCAAACCGTATCGTCCTTATTCCGGTTACTCCGCGCAGATCAAAGAATCGAGTGTATTTTGTTGGCCCCAAAGTTGGAGATTTGTCTGAAGTAATGACTGATCTTGATAAGCAATGGCTGGCGATTAACGTGAACGGAGTTACCCCGCGTGCAGACGCAGAGGCAACGAATGAGGAGCTAGATAAAAAATATTTGCGCCGAGGCCAGGAAGTGTCAAATCCTCGAAAAGAAAGAGAGGCGCGCGAAGCACTTATAGACCCTCTCATTAAAGATTCAGAGGGGAACAAACTGGATCCAGAAGAATGCATATTGCTTTTTGACCGACAAGTTCGCTCGGAACGAATCTCTGAATTGGCAAATAAGATGGGGAGTTCAAAACGCACCATCAAAAGAACAAAGAAAATGCTCAACGAACTGCTAAATCAGTATTGGGCAGGGGGGAGTGTTCCTGGCGCACTTACTCCATTCTCGGGGGCAAAAGGAGGTCAGGGTAAAAAACGCACTCAGAAGAATAAGCTCGGTAGGATGAATGCTCCGACTGCCGCTCATCAGGTGGGGCAAGAAGGTTTAGTGATGGAGGAACTAGATAAAGATATTTGCGGTTTTTCCTGGCGAAATTATTACGTACGGGGAACCACTTGCGCGAAGGCCTTGCGCCGAATGTGGCGTGAATTCTATTCGATTTTGAGGACTGATATGGATGGAAAGATTCATATAGTTCTACTTCCTGCCCATCAACGACCAACTCGATCGCAATTCGAACGTTGGGGTAAAGAGAGATCGCCCGGTCACGACAGTTGGAAGAAGCAACTTACCAGATTCAATTTGGGTCGAATCGATCGTGTTCTATTTGGCTCTGCGTCGGACAATGTAGTTGCAATTGGACAGCGAGGTTCAACGGATTCGACGTCACCAGATATTGAATTCGTGAGTGTGGAGAATAGACTCAATCGTATTGGACAAGCCCATCGAATCTTGGTGGTTGATAGTATGTACGGATATATCTCAGGCTTCTATCTGGGGCTGAATGCGCCAAGTACTGAAACAGTTCTACTGGCATTCCTTCACTCACTTACTGACAAAGCTGACTGGCTAAAATGGCTTGGATTGGAAGATATTAAGCCAGATGACTGGATTCAGATCCGGTACCAAAGTGTCCTTGCCGACAATACTGATGCTCGATGCCAAGGTGTCATTGACGCCCTCGATCAAATTGGAACTGGTTTGAAATTTGTTGGCGTCGCGCGTTCTGATTTAAATTCACCCGCTGAGACAAGTCATCACTCTCTGCATCGAATGGTTGACCACAACATGCATGGCACAACACATGGACAACGCCACGAACGTGGTGAAGAAAGGGCCGACACCCTCGCCCGTTTGACAATTATTGAAGCAATTCGTGAAACCGCTCGGGCTGTTCACACATATAACACCATGCCACTCGATATCCAGCCGACGCTGGAAATGCGCAGAGAGATCCTTGACAAGGGCTTAGTTCTGAACCGGCTAAATCTTACTAGAATGAAAATTAATCAAGGCAAGCTCGCCGTGAGTCTTATAGGTAATGCCGAAGCGAGGATCAAGTTAATGCCGCATGTACGGGGTGTATTTACTCAACATGGCGTTAAGTTGCTCCGTCCAGATACCGGGCGGAAGCGTGAATTCATTGAGCCAATTCAGTACATCAGCAGACATCCCGTGATGATAGAGAGGTTCATGAAAGCGAAGGTAGACCGTGCGGGTGTTTCGGCAGAATCATTTGATGACGATTTTCGCCAGGATCCCTACAACCCGACGGAACTATATTATCGGAACCCGATTGATGGAGAACTCATTCGATTGTGGATAAAGACGAAGGACGAAGACCTGCCTTTCGAATGCTCGATTCCTGACATCATCAATCTCATGAAAAGCGATGCAGTCTATTTATTCAATGCCCGGAATTCGAAAGAAGAAGCACTGAGTGATATGGAGGCCGGGCAAGAAGAAACCAAACAAGCAGCCAGAGATGCCTATGACGATGCCTTGGACGCAGTTGACAGGGCACCATCCAAGTCCGCAATTCGTCGTAACAAAAAGGCGAACCGGGAGAAAGAAAAAGCTACTTACCAATACGGAATGCCCATACAAAGCCCGCCATTCGTCGAAGAGCAGAATATCGACGGGGGAGAAGAAATCCTGCCTGAACACGCAACTCCAAACCATGCATCAGGGGAGACCGAAAAAGACTCCCCGTCTATCATTGGCAAATCAACACCCGATGGTGACGACAAGCCGACCCACGAAAACGGACCGCCTGTTCCCATTTCAATATTGCAGCAGGCGATTCAGAGTCGCCGCCAAGAAGGGGGTAAGCGTGGGCGCTGACCAAAAGTCTACATGGTATTCAATGCACAACCCACTCTTGGTTGGCTTGCCTCGCTTTAAGGAGGTTTCCGACATCATAGACAAACTCGCTTTCGATCCATTAGATGGCATTGATCTTGAGAGCCTGGGAGTTGTAGACAGAGTTTCCCTTCTTGTTGGCGAAAAGGTGCCTCTGGCACCAACGATTCAATCCGTTCGAACTGCTATGACTTGGTGGGGTATGTTGGAAATGGGGCTTCGTGCCAGAAATCCAGTGATCCCTGAGGCCAAACGCCTTTATTGGGCGCAGATCAATGCTGCGGCCAGAGCAGATCCTCTTCCTCCGGCTCCTACAAGAGGTATGTCGATTCATGTCACGAAGGGGCCTCCCGGAACAGGTAAGAGCGTTACGGTACAACGTTTTTGTAGCCTAATTCCACAAATGTTTACTCGTGGCAAGGATGGCGCCGCTGGGTGGATTGGAATGCAGCAGATTGTCTATCTTGAATTGAATATGTCTCATGACGGGACGCGCAGTGGTCTCTTAACACGCATTCTGCTTCAGATAGATAATCTAATTGGTACAACCTATTCCGTCGACTTGCCAAAGCAGTATCGAACAGTTGATAAGCTTGCTGTGGCGACAATAGGCAGATTGATAGCGCACTTCACTGGGATAATATTTATCGACGAGGGGCAACTTCGGAACTTGATTAAATCTGGGCATGCCGATCTCATGCAGATGTTCCTTCTGGAGCTGATGAACTCAGGCATCCCCCTGGTGATGATCGGAAATGAAAGAGCATTTGATTGGGTAACTTTCGGTCAAGACCTGAGCCGACTGCACCTTATCCCACCTGAAATATTTTCTCCCATTGGCGCAACAAACCTTCCGGATGCAGATGTCGAATGGAACTCCATTTCTGCGGGGGTGATGGGGTATTACGTACTAAGAGATCCCATTCCCGATCCAGACGGATGCTCGAAAATGTTGCGTCGCTGCAGTGGCGGTATTGCAAGGTTGGCTCTAACTCTGTGGTGCTCTGCCCAACGGGACAAACTACTAAGCGGTATGGAATCCATAGGTCCGGAGGATATCAAGAAAGTATATGAATCTCCAGACTTCGCTAAGCTTCAACCTCTTGCGGATGGTTTCCACTTCCGCAAACCTGAGTTGCTGATGACCTTTCCCGATGTTGATGCCGATTTTTATGCTAGGCACTGGAACATTAAGCGCGCCGAGACAAAACCTACTGAAAAAGCTGCACAGGGTGGTCAGAATGTAACTGATTCTAATGTCGCTTCAAGGAGTGCATCCAAAAAACATAAAACCGAGAAGGCAAAATTCGAGAGCGAGCAAACCAGGAAAAAGAATCAGCAGTTGAAACGGGAAGAACTTTCCAACTCGCTTTCACCAGATGATTTACGCAAACGTGGACTAGCCAACATTCAGCTAGCTGGATTGGCAGCAGCACGCGCAGAAGCGAAAAAGAAAGAAGGCTAAATTGCTTCCAATACTGCAGCGCGATATGACAATCTTCTCGCTTGTGGCAATTGCCCACCGTTGGGGAGGTGCGAGTCGCGGCGAACAAGTTAGCAAAGCCCTATTTGGGAGTCCAGGAGCCGGACTTCGTCATGACTTTCCATCACACCTTGATGAGTTCAGCCGACGTACAGAATGGGCTTATGGACAACCTGATGATCTGGCAATAAACGCAACTGTATTACCTTACTTCTTGCGCTTCCGGCCACCAGAAGTGCAGGTTGAAGCACTTGCATTGATGAGTGGCAGAACCGTAGAGCCGCTTAAGTTTGTTCTCGGGTTACCAGCTGGACCATCTGGCGCCAGTATGCCGCTATGTTCTTGCGAAGAATGCATTCGTGAGGATATTGAGGCGCATGGTTTTGCATATTGGCATCGTCGCCACCAGCTGCCGGGAGTCTTCGTCTGTCCTACTCATGGACATCCATTACGGCGCTCAAATATCAGAATCAATGGGAGAGGTCGTTCTATGCTCTTCCTTCCCAATGATGAAGAGATAGTCGCAACTAACACCACTGGAACTTCAGATCTTCAGCAGCCTATGCTGCAGCGCATATCGATCATGTCCGCTTCGGCGCTTGATGTTCCTCTTCCTGGAGGATATTCACCACAGGTTTTGCTAGCCACATATCAGCATGGCCTCAAACAACAGGGGCTGCTCACAAAATCCGGTCGAGTCCGCGCCACAGACTTTGTGAAGTGGCTGAGTGACCGGTATCGATCCGTTGCTGATATCGATATGTTCGATAGGATCATCAACCAATCAAATATGGACGGAATGCTGCGACTCGTCAGGAAGCCGCGATGGAACTTTCATTCGATATACCACCTGTTGCTTATAGATGCTCTCTTTGGAAGCTGGGAGAGGTTCTTGTCTGTCTATTCATGGGAACACCAGATGGGGTTGCCATTGTTGGGGCAGGACAAAGAAAGGCAAGCAAACCAGTTGCCCGCAACTAATCCGCTGCGCGGTAAGGATGTTGCCAATCGTCGCCCACGTGTCGATTGGGCAGCGCGAGACTATGAATGCTCGAATGCCCTTAAGGCGATAGAGGAAACGATTAGCTTCGAAGATTGGGAACGTGTGAAGCCAATGGTCGTGCTCAGGAAGATTCATACGCTATCTTTTTCCCCGCGACTCGAACGCTTGCCTGAGTCCCGCGCGCTGGTGAGTAAGATCATTGCAAGAGCAAAGGGTCTTCGTGAAAAACATTAAACATGGGAACTCCAGAGTCAACCGAGAGTTTCCTGTCCAGAGTGTTCCGGAGTCACAGAAGCATGAAGTGAAAACTAAGACATAGAGGAGGTGAAATCATGAGCAAAGATGAATCGTTTGAGCAACAACTGAGCGCAGTTATTGCCGATCTGGAAAAGCATCCAAATATACGGGCCGCGGCTCCCATAGAAATCGAGCCGGAAAAGTGGTTGGATTCGTGGCAGATCTTTAAGGTTGTTAAGACGAATGGATATGAAGATCAATTTGGACTGCATTTTTCTGGGCGAAATTACAGAGAGCTTAATGGTGCGGTCTCAAGCAAAATTGAGAAATTCGATCCAGTGACTATGCGAGGGGTAACAAACAGTGGCCGGGTATATCAGCTGGTGGGGTTGCCAGGGTTTTGTGATGATGCCCAATATGTGCTCGAAAGCTGGTGCGCGTTCAATCATGTTAAGGTTGAAAACGCCACCGAAGAGTTCATCCAGCGACATGGTATTTCGTTGGCGAACATATCCAGGCTGACTGGATAAATTCAGTTTGGAAATTTATGTGAATACACAACAGTAAGGGCTGTACTAGCAAAACTATCAGCTAGCAATCGTTCAAAAGTGCAGGATCAGAAATGGATTAAGTCTGAAACAGACTTGGCTCGTTTGAGTTTGTCTACACCATTGTCGATGTGGGCGGCGAGGACGAGTTGAGCTTCTCTTGGTGTAAGGTCGCCATGAGTTTGGCGGATAAGCGCTTCATAGAGTGCACTCGCGTCTCCTAGGAGAGTGGGAAGATTGAATTCTGAGCCATTGAGATCAGTGCCCTTGGGGTTGGCTTTGTGTTTTTCCTCTAAGGACATTGCCAATGCCATACGGCAGAGAATATTCGGGGTTACACCTGTCTTTGCTTTTACTTGTTTAAGCAGTTCCGTGGCTCGTTTTGAGATATGTACACGATTAGGAAGCATGGGCGGTTATTCCTTCGTTATCTAAAGTGGATTTCCAAAAATATCCCTCTTTAATTGCGGAGGCACCATCCATTGCATCGTAGTTGATATGATAGCAATGTGAGATGTTTTTCCTGAGGTCATCGTAGAGGCGCATGTCCACTTCAGTGTCTGTGGAAAGGATGATGACCTGATGGCTGGCTTGCGGGAAGTAATTATTGATTAGTTTCTCGCGGTGATGGCTGTCAAGTCTACCTAGCGGTGTATCGATAATAATTGGAAGCATACGTCCGGATGTTTTGGCCAAGGCCTCAAGCATTGCGATCGCGTAGATTTGTTTTTCGCCTGCGGAAAGAGCCTGTTTTGAAATGCTCTTGCCACTTTTGTTGAAGAGATGAACCTCGAATGTGGCCGGATCGATCTGGGCGCTGACGATTGCGTCAGTCTTTCTTGCTAAATGTGAGAATGTCTTTGCAAACTCTTGCTCAAGTTTAACGATCTTGCGTTTTGTCATTTCTTCAGCAAAATCGGCAAGAACGTCTATGGTGCATTTGGCGAGGTGGGTTCCTGAACCCTGTGTTTCACCGCTTATAAGCGACTCCTCTAGACGTCGTATCTTGCGGATCATTTCGATCGCTTTCCAAGTATAACGACGAGCAAGTTCAAGGTGAAGGTTGCGTTCAGCTGTGAGCTGAATAATCTCTTCATTCTTTGTCTGAATGGCATCAATACTTGACTTTAGGGACTCTTGATCTGGCGCCCGTTCAATTTGTAGGCTGACTTTGCCGAGTTCTTCATCCAAGGTGTCAAGCTGCGCACGGATCGCACTTGATTGAGACTTAACGCGTGACAATGACTCTTCAATCCAGGTTTCGAGTTGAATGCTGTCCTTCCCGGTAAGGTCGTGGTGCAACTTAATCGTTTTCAGATTTGTGGGTCTGGCAACTAGGTCGGCGAACACGGCTTTAATTTTCTGGAGCGCTTCAGGCGCTTTCTGCTTAGGAACGAATTCAGTTACGACGGCAGTTACTCGATTCAGTCGATGGCTGAAGGCCTTGGAAACAGTCTCCCATTCTTTAAGTGACCTTTCTTGCTGCAACTGGTCCAATAGCTGTTGCATTAGCTTTGGAGAAAGGGATGTTGGATAGAGCCCACCTAGGTGCTCTCTTGCTTCGGCCTCGCGTTGCTTTTTCTCTGCGATGAGTTTGTCCCGGCGCGTCTTTAGCGTTTGTCGTGAGTGCGCCCATGCGCCACCTTTAGAAGCGAGAGTTTCTTCAAGCCTGCCGCGCTGTTCTTGTGCGGCAGTTAGCTTTGGCAATAGTTGCTGAGAGATATCTTCTTCGGCAGAGATGGCTTGCTTAAGTTCTCTGTACTCCACCTCGTATTGATCGAGTAGGGCTTTCGTATCTTCCGGCAGCGACTTGCTATTTTGACGTCGAATATAGATATGGAGATCACTCTTCAGGCGTTCTATTATGTCAAGGCCAAGAAGTTTTCTGATTGCATCGCGGAGAGCGACATCGCCGCCGTCTTCAGCTAAGCTGGCAATCTTTTCCCCGTCAAAAAAGAAAAGTTCTGATACACCAAGCGGAATGAGTTCATTCAGGAAGGCTTGGCATTGCTCCTGAGTAAATTCCGGTATTGCTTCCCCATCTTGGAAGATAGTGAGGGTCTCTTTAACCTGTTTTCCCGACACTGTCCACGATCGAATAACTTTATAACGGATCGGCTTGCCGAGTTTATAGAAGAGAAATTCAAGGCATATGTGCGCCCCTGCTTGAGCTATTGACGCATGTGGATTGCGGTGGATTTTAGATGCCAAATATTCATCATAGGTCTTTTGACCTGTGGCGTATCCGAGCGCCTGCTTGCCATAAATGGCGAGTCTGATGGCTGCGAGAATAGTGGTTTTGCCGGCACCATTTAATCCTCCGAAGAGAATAATCGGACGCGTATTATTGTATTTTTTTCGCGGAGTAAGAGCGATTACGTGTTCGCCCCGAAACAACCCGAAGTCGCAGAGTGTGAGGGATTCAAGCAGCATGGGATTTTAGTTTTTCATACTCAATATATTGTGCCTGGAGCTCTTTTTCTTCCTCGTCGATATAGTGCAATTTCTTGCTGGCGACTTGGTGTTTCTGCATGATCTCTTCTAGCGCACCCCAGTCTTGGTTGAGGATATTTCCTAGACGGTCAAAGATAAACGATCTCTTGCTAAGCCCATCCATGGAGAGTTCTAGCTCGATCAGTTTCATAATGAGTGCAGCAGGTACCTTATGCTTCCCTTCCAACTCTGCGAGCAGATCGGAGTCGAGCTTAGTGAAAGCGCCAGCATCGCTTTCTGCCCATTCGTGATCCTTACCCACGGTCTCCCGATAGATTTTGGGTACGCTGTCGTCCCAGTCCGGTTCATTCGGGTCATAGATCCATGCGTTACGAATTTCTTCGAGCTCTCCAACAGAAATTAGCTCAAGGCTTGGGTCACGCTTTTGAATCTCTTTTTGGATTTTGAGCAGTTTGGTGAGGAGTTCCTTTCTGTATGACAGCCAGTAGGGGCCTGGTACAAATTTAAGTCCATCCTCAGAATCCGTGCTGGTTACTTTTCCAGTGCGGCGTTTGAAATTGCGAAATTGATTCTTGTTTTGCGGGACTGTGGTGTTAAAGAGTTGGTTTCGGAAATCCTGTAAAGGTACGAGCCAAGTATGGCCGCTTTCAATGAGGCCATCCATGGCCTTGTCCTTGGAGACGACGGTGCAAACCCAGCACCCGAAGCGCGAGTTGCCGCATGAAGGGGTGCTAGTGTCAATCACTAAAGGACATTCGCCGGCGTTCGAGTCCTTGTATAGATCGAACAAGGCTTGGTGATTGCCGCCCCAAGGAGCTTCGCCTGTGAATAGAAACTCCCAGACATCGTCAGCCGTCCAATCTTCGATTGGGGTATATACGTAAGCACTAGGAAGCGAGCTGTGTTTTGCTAAGCGCTTGCCTTCGATTTTATGTTTGCGCATAACTTGAGCGCGGGAGCTGCTTTCGGCGATCCGAGATCCAAGCACAACGACAACTTCCCCGTACTCGGCGACTCGGCCGAGAATGAACTCGCTGACGGGGTTAATCTTCAAGCGTTCAGTGCACCAACGAAACTGGCGGGTCGGTGCGGGATATCCCTTGCCGATCAGATTCACCCAAAATGTCTCAGCGACGTTGGGAGTAACCTGCTGCACGTGAAGGTTGATCCCATGTTTGGAAGCACTTTCTTGGATTTTTTCCAGAGTGCTAATGATGAGACCTACAACAACAGGTGTTTCAACAA
>Ga0066600_10000253_pt1 | contig 20701 bp, 19 predicted proteins | sample Lowcelwee11metaG_FD_59486 | JGI IMG/M metagenome (GOLD analysis project Ga0066600, IMG submission 59486) | Freshwater pond sediment microbial communities from the University of Edinburgh, under environmental carbon perturbations - Low... | ecosystem: Environmental > Aquatic > Freshwater > Pond... | reverse complement strand
AAAGTAATTCAATCCCGAGAGCTTTGAATCAATCCGAATGGGTGCCCTTGAGGTGGAACCAGTATAAAAGTCACACATGCGTCCAGATAAAATATTTACTTTATGGCGAGCAAGTCTTTATGTAAAGACGAAAGTATTGAGAAGATCGGTTTTCCAAAGTATGCGAAAAGGGAGGCGATCCCTTTGGTTAGAGAGTGTTGAGACCCGCGCAGACCGATTGAGGAGCCTGGCGTTTTAAGATTTTTCTCTTGAGCTCTTCCCTTGCCTGAATTAACAGACTTTTTTCCCTTTCTCCTAGCCATTGTTCTAGTCGGAGGTCAATCTGTTGGACACAATCCTGGAAGAGTTGAATGCGCAATTTGTTATATTGCTCAGGGGAGAGAGAATTTTTCAAATAAGCAAAAATCCATTCGAGAGTACAGTTGTATGCTTTTTGTGGCGATTGCCATACAGCTTCCTCTGGTGATGGGTGTAAAATAGCAGCTCCTGGGAGGTTGGCGAGAAGAGTATGGGGAGGATCTTTGTCTTGTAATATCTGGTTGATTCTGCCTGGTGTGATGCAGTGTTGAGGCACAGAGATACTGACAGTTGTTTGGTATTTAATGGATTTCCCATCCCCCTTTTTTTGAGGATGGAAAGTAGGGGAAAATTTAGGGTCACTATTGTATACTTTGCATATTACCCGCGTTTGTCGGGCGCTTCCTATTTGCAGTCCTATCGCATGTCTGTCACGCAGAAGACACAACAAGGCAGGTTCTTTCGATAGAGAATGAAAAATATTGAAAGAGAGTTGGTTCATTGCGCTCGGCAGAAAAAAATGAGAGGTGTGTAAATTAAGTCTTTCATGGGATTGCTGGAGTGTCTGAGCGATAGGTAAATATTCTGGATTATGTACCGAGATTCGCGATAAATAACCACTCATGATAGCTAATGCGTATCTCAGATCTGCATTCACGTAGAGAGGTTCTCCTATCAGGAGATGTAAAAAATACGAACTCGCTAAATGCTCTGAGATTTTATCGCCTGGGATTACAAGTACATTATGCTGCACATGCACTCGACTATATCCTTGCTTGGAGTCACAGAGTTTCAAAGGTCCGTGTAAGAGCCCATTTTTCCATTGTCCTGATAAAACATTGTGACCTGCCTCCATCACTTTGCCTGCACCATGATTTAGTCCTTGTTTCCAGGACCCCACATAGGTCGAATTATCCTCACAATATTCTCCATAACCATCAAATTGCCCATTTTGCCAAGAACCTAAATAAGTAGATCCATTAAGCCAGGTAGCTGTTCCTATACCATGAGGCTGATTATCAACGAGCTCTCCTGAGTAATAGTAGACATCCCCATCTTTTGGTGATGTGATGCACAAAGAGGACACTATAGTTGCTGGCTGACTCATAATTAATTAAAAATTAAACTTACAATTAAAATAACGATACGAACAAACAGCATGTCGATTGATATTTAATTTTATTAATATTATAATTAATAAGCAATGATAGATTTTTTAATGAGATCAGCAAAATGTGGTAAGGTAACGCATGCAGAAAAGTGCTTTCCTAATGCTTTTGTCGTTCCTCATTCAAAAAAATACTTGTTACTTCAGAGGATAAACGCGGCGATTGCAAACACCCTGAACAGGGTGGATATCCATCATTTCAGAAAAGACGGCAAACGGACCTCCTATGATTTTTTTCATCATCTGAATGAACGAGCTGGGGGAGGAGCCTTACTTTCCGGAGGAATGCCTCGAGAACTGGTCGGCTTCTTGCATCGAGGCGTTCTGCGAGAGGTAAAAAGACAATCGGGTTCCGAAGTAGCATTAGAGGTGCTCCAAAGACTTGCAGAAGAGCGCATCGAAAATAGACTCTCGCCCCTGGATGTTTTGGGTATCGGGAGTGACATGGATGTGACACTGCTCGATCCTCCTGATGAAGCCTTTGCATCAATTCAGACTTTGATTGAATCAGCCAATACATGTGATGTTTTACCTCAGTTGCATCGTACGGCAGATATTCAAATGGGTAATTGTCATTGGGAAAAGTCCATAGCGCAGGGAGGAAGCTCTCTAGATTGGCTTCGATATTCTCTTAGACACTCTCAAGTCATCTGTCCTGATGCTTTTCCCTCGATCATGGAATTACTTGTCAACGGGCAGGTTGAATTTGTAGCTCCAAAAGAAGGGACAATGTCGGATGCCACGACAGCTCGTGCAATTCGGACCTGTATCCAGTTTCCTCATCTAAAACCGACAGAGGCAAGTAGGTCAATTCTCATCCAGGCAATTCACAAGCTAACACAAAGAGCTCAAGATCTGGCCATTAAAAACCCTCAAATCATCATAGATCAAGTAAGGAAGGGAATTCGAAATGCAAGATCCCCGGAAATATGTAATTATTTTGCAGTACCCGGTCCGCATCAAGACGATGTTGCGCGAGCTATTTATACTTTTTCGAAAATCAACGGAAGTTTGATCCACGAATTTCTATCTACTACCGATATTCACAGTCGAGCTCCTGACTTCGATCCTGGGGATTTACGAAAAAACGGCAAATTGCTCTCTCCTCAGGATCTGAGATCTCTCACAGATGGAAAGTTATACCACGGAACCCATGAGGATAATTTGTTGCCGATTATGGGAACAGGACCTATTATTAGTTCCTCTCAGCAGGGGACAGCTAGGTATGGCCAAGGATTTTATACATCTTGGAATATTTCAGTTGCAAAGGGCTATGCGCAATCTGCAGGGAAGGGCAGTGTCCTTCTCTTCCATCTCCTCTCTTCTCCCAATTTACGGGTAATTGACGCTCAGTGCATCCCCCAAGAAATAAGTAAAGAAGCTCCCCCTTCACCAGGAGGAGATATCAATCAAACTCTCGCTCAAAAGTATGCAGTAGATATCATCATTTTTCGAGAGCATCAATATGCTCTGGTTCAAAATAGGGCAGCGCTCTACTTCCCTGAATCCATGCAAGAATGGCACGAGGCCTTGCTGGCTCCTTTAGAGGCGCTCATCGACAGCGTTGATCAAAGCGAAAGCAAAACAGAAGAGATCTTCAACGTCCTCTCTCAACATCCTCATCTCTATTGCTTTGCTTCGTTTCACGTACAAGATAAGTTGAAAGTGATTGTAAAAAAACGCATCGACTGCATCAACGCAATGATAGATTGTGGCTGCGGTTATGATTTAGATAGGAATCTGCTACAATTAGTCAAACAACGCATCGATAAGATACATTCCATACTTTCTTGGATATCAAAAGAAGATATACAGCACATGGTGATGGAATCTCTAGAGCAGACGTTGATGTCCTGTGTTTACAGATCTACTTCGTTCATAAGAAATTGGGTTCTGTTAAGCGAGTTATGGAGAGTTTGCGATAAACCTCAAATTCAAAAAGCATATAATGCATGCATCATGAGCATCTTTCAAGAAAGTCAACAAGGTGGAAAAATCTCCGCCTTTATGATCGCTGATATCAACAAGATGGCCCGAAAAAAAATGCCTTTAACGCAAGAAACTGGCGTATTCGTGTGCAAAATTTTAGCTCAATTATGTGACATAGCCGGCGTAAGTTTCATAGCAGAGATCTTGGGCCACACGTATGAATTGTCTAAGTATGATTCAAGTTTGCAAGAATCCATGGATCGCGCGATCCATCGACTGCTTGCTCGAGCGACTCCACAGCTTGTTCGTGAGCCAAATTTTCAACGTCAGTGTTTAGGAGGAATATTGCAGCAAGATCGTCTCGTTCCTGCATTCCAACAATTCGCAAACAGACTCTTACAAATTTCTCAAGATCCTTCGCAGACTTTTGAGATTAGAGCGGGCGCTCTTGCATGTCTTGGGAAACAACCCAATCTCTTTCCGGAGGACATCTTTCTATAGAACAAGCCAACCTCCATGTAATAGGAGAAGAGGACTAAGAAACGTCTAGCAAATTTTTCAATAATTTTTTTAAATCTTCTCGATTCATAAGCATAAGCCATCTTCTGTAAGATAAAAATTTTATCTGTCGATTGATTTTCTTGCAATTATACTTTTACGAAGACGTGACGTAAGTTATTTATGTTAATGTAGTAACGCACTTATAAATACAAATTAAACTGAATTAGTTTAATTGGTGTTTATTTTTTATTTTGATTTAATTTAATATTTTTTGTTATAATAATATTAACTTAATAATAAAAGAAGCGCTATGAATTCAACAAATAGAATGGAAGATCGGTTAATTGTAACATCTACTATCCCAGACGAAGAAACCCGTTTAATTCCTGTCGATACAACCCCATCTCCAGCTTCTATTTTTAATAGATTTCTCGGCCGAATGTTTAGTTGGGTAAGACCTGAGCAGCCCGCCCGTAACACCAAAGAACAGCACTTTTACGGTCTATGGAAAAGCATTCGAGCTGTAGGGAAAATGCCCATAGATTGCGTATCTCTCGTCTACTCCTTTCTGCCAAAAGAAAAATTGGGGAACATTTATCTGGAAAATTGTGTACTGCCTTTAGGCGATAGAGGAGTTCGGGCGAGATTGATTAATGAGTCTCAGATAGATCTATGGAAACCAGTGATCGCTTGCATGAAAGAATTTGCCCAAAACCATCCTACTAACCGTAATCTTCTTGAAGGCCATATTGATTCATGGGAAGGGGACTTAGGCGAGGCGACTACGGATGAAAAAGCAACCCTATTGTTTAATACTCTTCGTAATTTCATACCTTCAGTCAATAAAAATGAACTAGATAGAGATGAGAAGAAGATTTTTTTAAATGAACTAAAAAACCTGAATGATTTTTTTGTAGAATTAACAAAAGTAAGCGGACTAGAAACGAGAGAAGAAATAAAAACTGTTATAGAAATGGTAGTAGAGTCGCTTTGTAAATTTACAAAAATAAAAGAACAAGGTTCCTTAACTTCCGGACATATCTGTGAAATTGATACTCACGTCAAAAAACTTCTTGAAAAGAGCTTACCAAAACTAGCGATGCATTTCTCAGACCCCAGAAACTCACCATTAGAGTTGTCTGTGCATGTTGTTGAGGCCTACTGCAAAGCAATAAAAAAGTGTATTGGAGAATGTGGAAATCAAGTCGATGTAGAGCAAATTTTCGCGAACATTAATGAGATCGGTCGAAGCGTCATTGCATCTAGCGATTACAACACATTACGCTCTTTACATCATGAGCTTCCGGGAATTGTAAACGACAAAATCTTTAAAGAAAATCCACGTTGGTTACGTGGTCCTGAGGGGGGAACTGTAGAGGGTCGCGTGCAAAGGATTTTCAATCTAAATAAACTTAATCTTTTTGATAAGATTTCACTCGGAGTTGGCTTGCTATTGAGTTTGAGTTTGGTTTCATTTCTTCTGGGGGCACTACTTCACCAAGAATGGATCGAATTAGTATCGGCGTCTTATCCGATTCTGATAATGATAATGATAATACTTTTAATAGGCGTGTCGGTCATTTTATGTCAAAAAGCGAACATAATGCATACAAAACTTGTAACGAACTGGCGGCAATAGAAACCAGTCCTTTCTTATACCAATTCGGCACAACGTCTGATAATACATGTTATGTTGTTTTTTGATTTAATTGGTGTATAATTAGGTCATTAATAATAAAAAGGATTTGTTCATGACTCAAAGATTAGGTTTTTTCCCCAATATTTCTTCTTTTATAACAAGGTCCAGACCCACAGGGGTCGAAAGATCTATTGCTTCAATTATTCACTTTCTTCCAAAGAGAAATTTTGAAATTGGGAAAAATTTAATAGAATATGCTAAACACCACTCCAGACGGACTACACAAAATCCTTGGACTCGAAATGTGAAATCCCTCATAGAAAATGACAGTCTTACAGTCCTTAAAATGGATCGATTTTTTCAAGGATTAGGGCCCAAGAGTAAACTTTCCATAGTTAAGCTTTGTATTGAAAAATCTCCAGATGAATCTTTGAAAAACTTTTCTAATTTTGGAATAATAACGGAATCTGAACGCCTTGAATTGGTTAAGTGGTTGGTGCATAAAAATCCAGCACTTGTCGCTAAATACTTCCCTCACTTCGAAATCTCCTGTCAAATGGAAATTAGATCAATTGCTCTAACATGCGCGAAGAGAGCTCCTTTTGCTGTTGCTGCTTATTTCAAGCGTTTTGGATTGTCAAACTCGCGGGACCATTTTTCTCTTGCTGTAACGTGCATGAAAGGAGCCCCAGGAACTGTAGCAAAACATCACCTTCAAAACTTTGAGCCCTTAAGCTCAAAACAAAGATACATGCTTGCTAAACTATGTGCTGACCATGATCCAAAGGCTCTCGCCGAGCATTTTAAAAATTTTGGACTAGAAAATCCGGAAGATCGTTTCTGTGTAGCCCAAAGACTTATTAGAGGGCCTTCTAAGGATTCTTACCCCTTATATCAATCTGACAACAAAAACATCCCGGATTTTGCATATATTGTTGGCCTTGAGGAAGAAAGAAGTTTTGCGATGGCTTTGTATTTTCAAAATTTCAATTTAACAAATCAGAGACACTGTACGCTCATTGCAAAACAATGTATGGAAAGAAATGCATTAGCGACGCTTACTCACTTTCAAAATTTTGGATTAAGGAATCCTGAGCACATTTTTGAAATTGCTAAAATTTGCGCAAAGAAAAATGCTCGATTTACAGCAGAGAATTTTCAAAATTTTAGACTAGAAGAAGATCCTAAGCGATGTCTTGAAATTGCAAAACTATGTGCGGAGCAAGATCCTGAAATGATTGTGAATAAATACTTCCAAAATTTTGGACTGAATTCATCTGGACGCGTAGCTCTTGCAAAGTTCTGCACGGAGAAGGATCCTTCTTTAGAGTGGATGGCAAATCTTCATGCTACGCGACTTACAATGTGTTAAATCAAAAATATGATCAAGAGATCAAGCAAGAACGATCTCCCGAAGGTCGAACGATAGCAGCTGCGAGGCCTATTCCTCCAATGACCCCTCCTGCTCCTATCATTACCATATTTCTTTGGTTTCTTAATCGTTGAATTTCGCTTTTACAATCCCCTAACTCAGTTTCCTTGCGTTGCAAAGCTTGTTGATGCATTTCTTCTATCTGTGTTTTCTCTTTTTGATATTCCTTCTGCTCATTTTGAAGGGCAATTTCGAGCTGACCTATTCGAATGCCATTCTCTGTTAACTGAGCCCCGAAGGATGTCGTGATTGCTTGTATAGCCATTTGTCCCACAGCTGCGGCTGCCGCACCACCAGTCGGTTGGTATTGACCATTGCTTGAGGGCTGTTGTTGTATGGTATCTCTCTGATATTGTTTATGTATAAACGGGGTTAATGCACTCATGATTAATTTCCATTTTTTTGGAATGCATTTTATGCATTTCATGTTTTTTATTTCAATTAAATAGATTGATATTATTTTTTAAATAAAAAATTATTTTTTTTTGTAGGAGTAAGGAAAAAGGATTTCCCCTACGATATTATGATATGAGATTTGAATATAAATTTGTTTTGCAACAAGGTCTAGATAGAAAATGCCCTGAAAAAAGGTTCTGACAGACGCTCGATCAACCTTGTCTGTCAAGGTGGGATCATCCCCAAAGGGAAGCGTTTCGAAGCTTTTCAGCTTAACTCCAGCTCTACCTTCAGCCTTCTGATCCCTTATTTCAAAATATCGTTGATGGGCATAACTGATGCCAGGATATCCAGATTTTCAGGGCAAGTAAAGATGCTAAAACAACGCAGAGATTTATGGATATGTATTTATTCTGAATGCTTCTATAATCTGTCAGATCATCTTGATTGCTGTAGGAATTTCATGAGAATTATTCATTCGATGGGTCACGTAGTAGGCGGATCTCTTCTTGTTGCCGGAACAACGATCGGTGTTGGCATGCTTGCTCTCCCTGTTGCAACAGGCTCTGCTGGTTTTGTTCCTTCGGCAGTTATGTATTTCTTTTGCTGGCTATTTATGTTTTGCACTGGGCTTTTACTTGTAGAAGTCAGTCTTTGGATGCCCAAGGACACAAGCTTTATTTCTATGGCGGATAAAATTTTTGGCCCTACGGGTCGTTTCGTTTTTTGGTGCATGTATCTCTTTTTATTTCTTACAGTCATGATTGCACATTTATCTGGAGGTGGTGAGGTTTTAAAAGACATTTCAGGTCTAAGTCATCTCCCCGCTTGGTTCTCAACAATTCTCTATACTGCTGTATTTGCTCCTGTGGTTTATTTGGGTACGCGTTCTGTAGACCGTTTGAATATGTTTTTGATCAGCGGTGTTGTAATTTGTTATCTTGGATTTTTAACGGTATCCGTAAGTTCTGTAAATTTCACTCTTTTATCTCATGTAAACTGGGGGAAATCCTGGTTCGCCTTGCCTATTTTGTTTACAGCTTTTACATATCAGGTCATCATCCCCTCTCTCATGACTTATATGGATAGAAACGTCCGAAAAATTAGACTTGCCATTTTTTTTGGATCTTTCATTCCCCTAATTATTTATCTAATTTGGGAATTTTTGATTTTGGGGATTGTTCCTCACGAAGGGCCTTATGGACTGCAAGAGGCTGCTATCGCTGGGAAAAATGCCATAGGTCCATTAAGACGCTACGTTCAAAATCCTGTTATTTTTGAGATTGGAAAATATTTTGCTTTCTTTGCGTTGACCACCTCTTTTATTCCACTAGCTCTCTCGTTTTTTGACTTCCTCGCCGATGGGTTAAAATGGGAAAAAAAAGGAACAAAAAAAATTATCCTTTGCTCGATGGTTTTTGGAATTCCATTGCTCATCGCTCTCAAATATCCACAAATCTTTCTCATAGCTCTCAGCTATGCAGGAGGTGTGAGTTGTGCCTTCCTTTTTGGTCTCATGCCACCTCTTATGGTCTGGGTAGGCCGTTATATGAAACATCTTCCACAACATAAGCAACTGCCTGGAGGGAAACCTTTTTTGATTGCTCTGATGAGTTTTTCTTTTTTGATTTTAATTGGACAGGTTCTTCAACAACTTGTTTGATTTCTTTCTAATCGTTACTATAGATTATATGTAGGTGTTAATCTATGAGCAAAGACAAGCAGTTTATTCAAGCTAAGGCAGATGTAATTGAAAATCTCGAGGCCATCCAATTGGTATTAAATCAATGCGAGGATCAAGGGATGGTCGATTTTGAAAGCGCATATTATAATGAAATCGCAGACTTAATCCAAGGGGTTCACATTGGAAAGACTTGGGACGAACTTATGGAAGTCATTTCAAAGGCTAAAATACTTGAAACTGATATAGATGGATGGCTTTCTTTTCACGGCCGTACAAGTGTTTCCCTTTCCTGGCCAAGCGCTCCCTAAGCTTTATCAGATGGTGACTCAATGACCTCTCCAAATTCAGGATCATAAGGTTGTTTCTGAGTTTGTTCACCCTTTGAAAATGATGCTGGAAACTTATATTGACTAAGAGGAATATTTCTACTACTACTTAACACAGGTTGAGCTACTTCCTGAACTTTCTTGTTGTTCTGCGATTCAGGCAAAATCTTTTTGTTGGAGGAACCTTCGAGGGGAACTGTTGATGTTGCTGTAGGCGGAATTGCATTCGAATTCATAAATATCCTCTCTTAGAGATTGTTTTAAAGAATATGATTGTAAATCATTTTTTTAATTTTCACAAGTTGTATCAAGACTGCGATGTATAGGCGTACAGTAAGGTAGCTGTCGCCTGAGCAACATTAAGGGATTGAATCTTTCCCTTCATGGGAATATAGACAGAATGATCTGCTCTTTTTTGGATCAAAGGTTGGATCCCTTCCCCTTCTGAACCCACGATGAGAAGAGTCTTGGCTGGGAATCGGAATCCCAAGAGGTTTTTAGCTTTAGCATCCAGTAAAGCAGCGACTGCTTCAAAACCCGCATCCTGAAAGGAAGAAACCGCTTCAGCAAGATTAGCAACGCGAACAAGTTCAAGGAGTTCCGAGGCTCCGCAACTTGCTTTTGCAACAACTGGAGTCAAATCGGATCCTCGGTTTTTTGAAAAAACAATGGCATCCGCTCCAAAGCATTCGGCGCTACGCAGAAGGGCCCCAAAATTTTGAGGATCAAAGATTTGGTCCAACATAAGAACAAGAGATCTCTCCTTTTCTTCCATTTTTTGGAGAAACTCTTTCAAAGCAATAAATTTTCTTGTTTTGACATGAGCTACAAAAGATTGATGAGAGTCACTATCGACCATATTTGTGAGGGCATCAAATGAGGCAGTTGTTATAGGAATATTTTTTTTCATGCAGAGATCAATCAACTCAGATTTTCGTCCTTCTGTTTTAGGGCGCTCTGTAAAGACTTGAATCAAACGATCGGGAGTATGGTTGAGAACTTCTGTAATGGCATGGATGCCCATGATCAACTGATCTTTTGGAAATTTTCGGTTTTTATCTTGGGGAGAGTGTGTGTGTTTCATGAAAAACCTTTAAAATGCACGCGAAGTTTCGAAAAAACCGGAAATTGAGGTCCATCGAAGTTTAAATTTTTCAGAAACATCGCTTTTTATAATGTTTAAATCTGGGAAAATCGTCTCCACTTCCCTATTTAAGTGAGCATTGGCCACACGGCTCGAAAAATAGTGAATCTGCGCTCCAAATCCCATACGCCAGAGCTTTGAGAATAAATAATCAATCTGGGCCCATCCAGTATGCCCTAAATTTCCTGCATCGGATAGATGTATTTTGGTCTTTGTCTCTTGGCTACTTAACAGATTTGATCCCGCATCAAAAAGAGAGACTTCATTTTTTGTATGTGTCTTGAATTTGCAATGGAGCCAATGATATGTATAGCCTGCTTGTAAGATAAACCGTCCTCCCGGTTCAATCTGAAATCCTCCTCCAATAAAAAATCCATACCAGGTTTGATGGAGTTTATTGGGTAAAGAAGAGTGCATGGTGAAAGAACTCGCTCCAACAGCATCTGTTGAAAAAAGAAGATCTGGGGATCCTTGATTGCGAATTAACTGTTCGAAATGACCAGACATTCCAATTAAGGGAATGAGAATCACTTTATACGTTCTGTCTGCCGTTAAATTGACTGCATAGCCGAAATACCCACTTGTGTCTGCAGCAAATCCATGAGAAGAGAATTCAAAAAGGGGTTCAGAGGGAGTGAAATTTTGATTGGCATAGCGTTGAAAAAGTGTTCCCGGGCCAAATGCTGCATAACTCCCCTTTATATAAAAAACAAGGTCTCGATGGATTGTTTTTAAAACGAGCCCATTTTCCCAAAATTGTAAATCGCGGTAAAGTTCGCTATAGGTGAGCTCACCTCCGTCTCCAGGATCTTGTAAATGCCAATGAAGTCTATCATTGCGATACCCAGAAAAAAATTCACAACGAAGAGGTTCATTAACTGTTGCAAAAAAAATCCAAGGAGTAAAGAAAAAGATCCAAGCAAAAAGTAGAGCTCTTTTGAGATTTATAGTTCCTTGATTTCTATGATCATTTCGGCTGATTTTCGATTCAACTGGTAGAGGTAATATCAACATTACACCAATCCCAGCAAAATAAAATAAACTGAATGTCGAAAGATCTTGAATCTCATTTTTGTTGTGCTTTCCAAATTTCATAGGTTCGAACGATAGGCTTTGCTGCAACACCACGCTCTACAAGATCTGTAATTCGATCAAGAATCCCGCAGTCTGCTTCGAACTGCAAAAGTGCTGGACTTGCAATACCCAATTCTCTTAATCGAGGGATTAATAATTCTAAACTTGTTGCTTGCGGATAACGGATAACCCCCCCTGTCATAACAATGCTATGGGGCCTTGGGTCTACCGGATCTTCCAATCGGGGATGGATAAAGTAAACAATCGAGTACCTTTCAACATCAGGCTTTGAAACAACCCGATGTAGAGCGCTCTTGAAATATCCATTGCTTAAATTTTCTAATTTATCGCCCCCATTAACGATAAAAGCATCTTGGGGAACCTTAATATCTACCCAGGCCTCATTGTGCCATACTTGCAAACCTTCTTCTGTGGCCATAGGAAGAATGGTAAAAAGATCGATGTCTGTGTGTTCATTTGCCCAAAATTGGCCCGGGGAGGGATTTTTGGGGTAATGCAGCGCACGTAAAAGGCACTCCCCTTCTTGAGGATCGACAAAAAAATCTTCAGATTCTCCAATAGCTAAAGCGAATGCTTGTTGCATTGCTTGGGCTTGGAGATCTAATACACGTACAAGATGCATCATGGGTGTTTCTAAATCCATCCACGACGGCCATAGGTTGTCTTTGTGGGCAATATGAATAAATTCCTTATAATCCTTATCTTTAAAGCCTTGCGCTGTCTCTCCTGGGACGTACCCACGTTGGCCATTTAAAAATGGATCATAAATTTCATTTTTTAATTCCTGCTCATTTGTGAAGAATTCTTGGGAAGCCGTGTAGGCCTGCATTAAAACTTCTGTATCAACACCCGTATTTACAACAGCGAAAAAACCAATCGTGTGCAAAGCATCTGATACCTTATTAATGAAATCTTGTTTTTTTTCTGGATTATAAAAATCTTGCATATCAACAACAGGGATTGTTGTATGAAAAGCCATTTTCTCAGCATATCCAAAACTAACTAAGAGAACAGCTATAAATAAAGGTCGCCAAAACATTCGTTTTTTTCTCCATAAAAAAAAGTTAGTGTATCTCATTTAAAATTAAAAAAACAAAGGAGAATTTCTGCAAGACCAATAATCAGGACCGTAGTTGTAAGAAAGTTGAGTCCCTTTTTGAATTGGTTCATTTGTAATTAAAATAACGTGACTAATCCCATCAATTGTTGCTAAAGAAGAGATGAGATTTGGAGAGACGCTATGATTGATGTATCGAGAAATTCCCCCCTGCTCTCGAGCATCAATTATCCAAGATGTTTTTGCAAGAGACATAGGGACATATTCGAAACAATATGCATTTTTACGATCTCGTCTTTTTCTTTTCCGTACTATACCTGAATATTCTGCAATAAATTCCATTTTTTTAAAATCGCGATTTGCAAAAACTCCCCATCCTAAAATGGGATTAATATACCGAATCACAATATCCGGGATGTAATCGGAACTTAATTCTGTACGAAAATAACTTCCAAGCCAGATTTGTTGACGGCTCAACTCCCCCTTCTTGTAAAGTTTTTTTGTTTTTCTTAAAATTTTTTCAAAAAGTCCAGGATTAAATGTAAGATGCAAGGAAAAAGTGATGCCAAAAAATTTCTCAAATTCAGGGACTAAGAGAGTCTGCTCTCTTCCTTCTTTTTCTATGCGAATAGAAAAGTCAAAACGATTGTTTTTTTGAGGGCTGATTTTTTGATGACAGCAGAATAAAGACTTAAAATAGCTTAGGAGTTTGTTGACACTCTTTCCAAAAAAACGTCCCATAATCAAATGTAAGCTGCGTCCCCTCTTCAATTTCTTTCAATGCGATGAAAATCATCCGGGGCAATCCCCTCCAATAGACAGACTGCAAGCTCAAATTTGGCGCTGCGCTATGATTGATGAATCGCGTGAAATTACCCATCTTTTCAGCATCGATTACAAAATTTTTCCGCCCCATCTCCCAAACAGTATACCTGACGCAATATATTTTTTCTTTAAGGTGTTTTTTCTTTCTTTCTTGAATAATGCCCGTATATTCGCCAACAAAAGAGCAGGGAGATACTTTTTGTTCAGCAAAGACGCCGAAACCTACTTCTTTATCGATGAAGCGGATAGAGACAGGGGGATGCATCCCTTGTTGGATTTCTTTATCAAAGTAGACACCCATCCAGGTTTTTTCTGGAGGAATCCGGTCTTTTGTTTTAGCTTTTTGAGTTCGAGACAAAATCGTGTATAAAACCTGTTCATTTTCAAAAATAGGATGAGGGAGAAAGGAAAAGTCCTCTGTCTGAGATTCTTCACAACAGGCAACTCCGGTGTGTTTATTGAATGATGAGGAAAGGCTTGAAAATCCTTGACGAGGAAATATTTCTCTTCTCAGGAATTGGGCAATTTCAACAGGAGTGAGTCCATAATGATTCCTTTTCCAAAGCAACACAGGATCTTTTACGAGGGATTCAGGAAGATCTTTAAGGTCTGCAAACACTGCAAGATGCAAAATAGTGTTTCCTTCTTTTGTTGTTGCTAGACGTAAAATAGGATCTGATGGATCGATCTTTTGAAAAAAATCTTTCCAATCCATTTTTCTTGATCGTAATTTATCGAAGGCTATCTGTAAAAAACGAAGCGTGTTTGCCTTTTTTTGATTTGCTTCAAGCTCTTCATAACCAGGCGTTCTCTGCGATTTGGGAAGAGGGAGAATGAATGCTTGATCCAACGGGTAATCCTATGCGAAAAGTAAAGAAAGTCTTTGATTATTAAAATCTGGTAAGATTTTGTCAAACAAATGATAAGAAATCGATCGGGAATTCTGATTTTTTTCCAATAAGCACTAGATTTCTTTCAAATCCCTATAGGCGTACTAGCATACACGATTTCCGTCCAATATTTTTTGCTTTCATCTCTTCGGTAAAAATCATATGATATCTCCATAATGTTGACTAAAGAACAACCTATACTTCAAGCGCGAGAATCAGAGTCCCTTCCTCTGGTAATCATCTTAATGGGACCTCCCGGATCTGGAAAAGGAACGCATGCCGTCCCCCTCAGCCAACATCTTAGTTTGCGTCATATTTCAACCGGGGATCTTTTTCGAGAACATATACAAGAGAAAACTTTCCTAGGAATCCAGGCAAAACATTTCATAGATGAGGGCAAGCTAGTCCCGGATGAACTCACTTTAGAGATGCTTTTTAGCCGACTTTTTCGAGAAGATTGTAAAAAAGGGGTCATTTTAGACGGATTTCCTCGAACACTTCCTCAGGCAAAAGCCCTAGATCAAAGACTTTGCTCCACACATAAAGTCACTGTTTTGCAATTTGCTATCGCGCATGAACTCTTAGTAGACAGGATTTCAGGCCGAATTGCCTGCAAAAAGTGTGGAACACCCTTCCATAAAAAACACGCCCCTCCAAAAAATGATGGTGAGTGTGATTCTTGCAAAGGGCCTCTTTATCAACGAATCGACGACACAGAAGAAATTCTTCGAAAAAGATTAACTATCTATTCTTCAGAAACAGCCCCTTTAATTGAACATTATCGAAGGCAAGACCTTTTACTTGAAATTGACAGCAGTCAAAGTAAATCTCAAGTTTTCCAAGACGTCTTACACGCCCTTCGCTCTTCCCTAGTACATTAGAGCTCTTTCGATACCGAAAGAGCTCTATCAAGGGAGTTGTAAAACTCCATCGAATATTCCTTTTTTTCTTGAGATGATTCGTATCGAATGGTATCAGGGTGATGAAAATATTTTTATAGGGGTTTTGTGTTTCTCTTTATATGGACCGTTTTTTTGTCTTCCCTCTATGCAGGAGCTGTCCTTCCCTCCGTTATACTCTCAGAGCGTCAGTTGTGTGACATTGAATTATTGCTAAATCAAGGGTTTGATCCTCTTGAAGGCTTTATGGACGAAAAAACATATCACAGCGTTATCCATGAAATGAGACTTCCTGATGGTAAGCTTTGGCCAATACCCATCGTCTTAGATGTGCAAGAAGATGTAAAACAAAAAATCGAACAAAATTATGAATCAAGCATCCCTCTTTGTGATCAAGAGGGAACAATTATAGCTTATTTAGAAGTTTCTGATATTTGGAGCCCAAATAAAATAGAAGAAGCTCAACATGTGTATGGAACGACAAGCAAAGAGCACCCAGGTGTGGCTTATCTTTTTGAGCAAACAGGACCATATTATGTAGGGGGAAAGCTCACTAAAATTTCCTCTCCTAAGCATTATGATTTTCTCTCTTTGCGAAAGACTCCGGATGAGTTGAAAAAATTTTTTAATGAAAAAGGGTATTCGAAAGTTGTTGCCTTTCAAACCCGTAATCCTATGCATCGTGTTCATGTAGAACTTACAAAGCTAGCAGCGAAACAAACGGGCGCGCATCTTTTGCTGCACCCGGCAGTAGGAAAGACAAAACCTGGTGACATAGATCATTTTACACGTGTGAAGTGTTACCAAAAACTCATGCCTTATTATCCGGACGATCTTGCGACATTGAGTTTATTGCCAATTGCTATGAGAATGGCGGGGCCTAAAGAGGCGCTTTGGCATGCAATTATACGCAAAAACTATGGCTGTACCCATTTTATTGTAGGAAGAGACCATGCTGGACCCGGAAAGGATCTCAATGGCATTGATTTTTATCCCCCCTATGCTGCGCAAGAGTTAGTCGGGACCTACTCAAAAGAAATTGGCATAGAAATGGTTCCCTTCACAGAAATGGCTTATGTCCAAGAAGATAATGTTTATCAGCCGATCGAAGAAGTAGACCCTTGTAAAACTATATTAACGATTTCTGGATCCCAGTTAAGAGAACTCCTAAAAACTGGAGCCGATGTCCCTGATTGGTTTACTTATCCCGAGGTGTTTGCTGAATTGAAAAAAGTGTACCCAGCTCGTGCTAAGCAAGGAATTACCCTCTTCTTCACAGGTCTTTCCGCAGCAGGAAAATCCACAATTGCAAATGCTTTGGCTGTCAAGTTAGCGGAAATTCAAGACCGACCTATCACTCTTTTAGATGGGGATCTCGTGCGCATTAATCTTTCTAGTGAACTTGGTTTTTCAAAGCAACATCGATCTTTGAATGTGCGTCGTGTGGGTTTTGTTGCAAATGAAATCACAAAAAATCGAGGTCTTGCCATCTGTTCTTTAATTGCTCCCTATGAAGAAGATCGCCTTTCCAATAGAAACTTAATCAGTGCAAATGGAAATTATATTGAAATATTTGTAAATACATCCTTAATTGAATGTGAAAAAAGAGATCCAAAAGGTCTCTATGCTCTTGCAAGAAACGGAAAACTCTTAGGGTTCACAGGAATTGATGACCCCTATGAGGCTCCCCAAAATCCTGAAATGACAATCAATACAGCCTGCTGCACAATCGACGAATCTGTCGATTACATTATTAATTATCTCTTCAAGAAAGGATATTTGCTTGCTACATAAACTAATTTTTATCATCTTGTTGCTTTTTGTAAAAACTCATGATTTATTTGCTGAGGATAAAATAATTTTTCCGCACATTCCGAATTAACTTTTAGCATGCATCCTCCTGAGGATCCTTACTTATTTTCATTCTATCAAACAGACAACCACCATCAAAATATCATGATCAATTACGTGAGAGGAAAATTTGCTTGCAAGAGCATCTGTATTGCAAAAATTTGATCAAAGGGAGTATGGTGAATAGATTATCTAAGGGGAACCAAATATGGTTTTATTTAAAGGATCTCAGGTGCATACCCTCGGGGAGCTTCCTCATATTCATGCGCAAGCGCCAGAATTTCATCTCGTAAATACCGATCTAAAAGATGTGACGTTGCATGATTTTAAAGGAAAAAAGAAGCTTATTGCAACGGTTCCAAGTCTTGATACCGGCGTATGTAGCGCCATGACAAAACATCTTAATGATGTTGCAAAAAAGCACGAACATATCCATATCATTATCGTTTCTGCTGATTTGCCTTTTGCCCAAAAAAGATTCTGCGGGATGGAACACGTTCATAATGTTTCGACCCTTTCCATGATGCGCAATAAGGATTTTGGTAAAGCATATGGAGTCCTTTTAACAGATGGACCTTTAGCTGGTCTCCTTGCCCGAGCGCTCTTTGTGCTCGATGAAAAAGACCGCATTATTTATACACAACTCGTGTCTGAAATTACACACGAGCCAAATTATCCCGACGCATTAAAACATCTGACCCATTGAGAGAGGTTTTGAAATGAAATTTGTAATCCCTAAAGAAGATCTTGTAGCCATTATCGGAAAGATTCAAAGCATCGTTCCTTCAAAGCCGTCATCCCCTATTTTAGCTAACGTTCTTCTTGAAGCAATTGATGATCAGCTAATTGTAAGTGCGACAGATCTATCTGTCAGTATGTGCTGCTACGCGTCGGCAACCATTATTGAAGAAGGTTCTATTGCATTGCCTGCACGTCGTTTTTTTCAGCTTGTGCGAGAACTCACATCTCCTCAAATCAAGATTAGTGCGCAAAGTAGCGATCATGCAGAAATCACAACAGGGTCATCCGTTTTTAAAATCAATGGGATGAGCAAAGTTGAATTTCCACATTTACCGGATCTTTCCGAATCTCCCTCTTTTTCTTTGTCTCATGCCTGTCTCAAGGAGATGCTATCAAAAACAGCATTTTCTGCGGCTCGAGAAGATAGTCGCTATACGCTCAATGGAGTTCAGCTTCAGATTGGAGGGCAAAAGGCTGTGTTTATCGGAACAGACGGTAAGCGCCTGGCAAAAATTTTCTCCCCTATTACAATGGATCCATCCATTCAAGGCAGCCATGTGGTCTCATTGAAAGCCGTTGAAGAAATGAATAAAATTCTAGATGACAGTACAAATCCTGTAAATCTTCGTCTGTCTCAGGATAAAATTTCGCTGGAAGCCGGATCTATGATTTTGACAGCTAAATTGTTAGCTGGACAGTATCCTGATGTTGAACGAGTGATTCCTACAAAACTCGTTTCTCAGTTTTCCATTCATCGGGAAGAATTGCTTTCTCTTCTTCGACAAGTATCTCTATTTACCTCCGAGTCCAGCCATTCCGTCCGTTTCAGTTTCGAGGTCGGACAACTTCATCTTTCTGTTACAAATGCCGAAGTTGGAGAAGGTCGTGTTAGTATGCCTGTTGATTATGCAGGGGAAAAGCTTGATATCGCATTCAATCCCTATTTCTTTATTGATATTTTGCGTCATAGCAAAGACGAAACAGTTCGCTTTGGGTTGATTGATTCTCATAATCCAGGAATCATCACAGATTCAACCAATGCTCTTTTTGTTTTAATGCCAATGCGTTTAAACGAAAATTCGGAAAGTTCACGTGGAGAAGCGATTTCTGTTTCTTAAAACTCTTTATCTTAGGAATTTCAGGAATTACGAAGAAGCCTCCTTATCATTTAAAAAGGGAATAAATGTTATTTTTGGAAATAACGCACAAGGCAAGACGAATCTTTTAGAGGCAATTTCTATTGTTTCGACAGGGAGATCTTTTCGGACTCAACATTTAACAGAGCTGGTTCAAGAAGGGAAATCCTTTTTTTATTTAGAAGCTGAAGTTGTTCGCGATAATGTCGAGCAAATAATTAGAATCTCTTTTGATGGTAAAACACGTAAATTACAGCTTGATGCGAATGAATTTGCAACATTTTCTCCCCTTTTAGGCGCTTTCCCATCCATTTTATCAACTCCTGATGATACCCAACTCATTACTGATTCCCCTGCGATTCGCCGTCATTTTTTGAATCTCCATTTAGCTCAAAGCGACCCCCTTTATGTTCATCATCTATCCAGATTTTGGAGGGCGATGAAACAAAGAAACTGCCTTCTTAAATCTAAAAATTTGGAAGCAATTGAGTGTTGGGAAAATGAAATGGCCCACTCTGCTGTTTATCTTTTTAATATGAGAAAAGCATTTGTTGAGCAAATTCAGGCGCCTCTTTTAGAGAAATGCCTTCTTTTTTCTTCAAATGAAGAAAGCTCTGCAATTTTCTTTCAGATAGGTTTTTTACCCGATTTGAATGCCTATTTGCAGCAACTTAAAAAAATGAGAAACAAAGAACAAGACCTAGGTTTTACTCTTCATGGACCTCATCGAGACGATCTCTCGTTTTCTATTTCTGAAAAATCCGCTCGGACCTTTGCCAGTGAAGGGCAAAAAAAAACCATAGTCACAGCTCTTCGTCTTGTACAATGGCAACACCTAGCAGAGATTTCCGGTATTTCTCCTTGGATGGCTATCGATGATTTCGGAGACTCTTTGGACTCTGTACGAAAAAACCTCCTCAGTAGTTGTCTTCAATCTATGGGACAAGTTTTTCTGACAACACCCTTTAGACAAATAGATTCTGACGGACATTTGATTCATATCGAGGGAGGAAAAATCTCGCGTGTAAATATTTGATTTGCTATATATTCTGAAAAAAATATTGAGGTATTATGATCGATTTTCCACCGGCTATTATTAACCAAGCATCTCCTACACTCTCCCCTATCGCATCAATGATTAAATTCCCCCCGGTTGCAAAATCAGAGAAATATACAGATCTAATCTGTACAGAACAGGATAGGAGCAACATTTATGAGATCATTTCTACGATGGGCGAATATGGGAAACTCTCTCTTTTAATGAAGCAGAGCCATCTAAAAAATTTGGGTGCGCAAATTAATCACGTTCATCCTCTCAAATTTCTTTCTACAATCCTTACAAATCCTCACTTAAAAGAATGCCTAACTGATATTTTTGATGATTACTTTAAGCGTAATGGATTTATGGATGGAGTCGGCCCATCTCTTTCTCGAGAAGCCGAAAAAGGAAAGCTAAATCAATATATTGCAGAATTTGCAGCCGAAGTCAATGTCTCCCCAGAGAAGATTACCAAATATTTTCAGAATCAAAATTGGGAAGGTTTAGTTAGATTCTTAATCCAGAACTAAAAGTATCTGGAGTCACAATTTTAGCGCCTTTTATTTTTTGCAGATAACGGGCGCTTTCAGATTCCCATCCTGGGATCCCTTTTAATAGGTCCTTTAAAGAAATTTCTCTTCCTCTATTTTTT
>Ga0066600_10000238_pt1 | contig 21381 bp, 47 predicted proteins | sample Lowcelwee11metaG_FD_59486 | JGI IMG/M metagenome (GOLD analysis project Ga0066600, IMG submission 59486) | Freshwater pond sediment microbial communities from the University of Edinburgh, under environmental carbon perturbations - Low... | ecosystem: Environmental > Aquatic > Freshwater > Pond... | reverse complement strand
TAGCGTTAGTTACTCAAGACCTAGCGTATTTAAAATTGGACGTGAAAGCTCAACTCCATTAGTTACTGATACAGATCTGGTTTTTTGTATTCCTATAAGTAATGGTACGGCTATATTTGAAGGACAAAGTAGCATGACTGGAAGTACTGATACACAAAATAGTAGTGCAACAACAGCTATTTACAAAGAAGGTGCAGGAAAGAGTGATAATACAGGCCAGAATCTCTTAAGTAGAGGGGTTACTTCTTCTGAGAAACTTTGGGAAAAAACAGTTAGCACAGCAATAAATCTTAGCGAGTACTGGGGATTATGGTTCTATTTTTCAACAACAGGAACAGCACTTCAAGCACTAAGCAGTACAGGAACGGCAATTGAAGTAAGACTTGGAAGTAGTAGCACAGCGTATCATGTTCAAACAGCAGCAGCAAGCACGCTTTCGACTGGTTGGAATTGGATAAGTGGAAACACAAAAGTCGTAAGTGGACTAACTCAAGTAGGAACTGTTTTCTCTCCGTATGATTATTTTGGTATAAAACTTTGGACTCAAACAAGTACGGCCACGTTTGCTACAAGTGATGCAGTGTTTGATCTTTTGAGACAGTGGAAAGATAGCGATTTAGTAAAGTCTTTTGCCACGGGGTATCCGGTTATTAGCGAGACTACTTTTGATGTTGAAATGCGAGGAGAACTTCTCGTTAGTGAGGCTAATGGTTTTTTGATTGATAGTTCAGGTGTTTTTAATACTGACTCGACGAAGAAAATGAATAATGAAAGTGTTTTTACAGAGGATAGTAAGAGTAGTACTGATCAGTTTACTTTTATCTGGAAAAACAGATTATTATAAAAGGTGATTTTATGGCTGATACAAAAAAAAGCGATGAACAAGTACTTAGTGCTGATGAGTTTAATGGAGCAGTTGTTACTTATAAAACATTAACTAACACCACGGAATATACTCAAACTGGAACGTCTTGGGATAGAAAAATATCTTGGGATTTCACACCAACAGATAGTAGTAGTGTATTAAGAGAATTAATAATTAAATGTAATTTAAAAACTGGTGCTGCTGTTGATCCTGCGTGGATTGCAATTAGTATTAATGGTGATAATCTTGGATATATTAGTTGGGAAGTTGGTCAAGGTGCTGGTTCTGAAATGGATTTTTTGCAAATTAACACTATTGGTACTCCGTCTGGAAGTAATGGTGTTGTTCTTTCTGGTTCTGGAACTTCATACCAAACAAAGAGGCAAGTTTTGAATCTTCCTTTTATTTCAGGAGATACAGTATATCATGTTGATGTGTACATGAGATGTGAAGGTGCTGATACAGCGTATATTGATGAAACAACGTTAACAATGGTTTATGATGATCGTATTTATGACGATACTTAAGGAGGTTGGTAACATGGGTGCTTTAGTTGAGCTTTTGAAAAACAAAATCGGAAAAGAAATTGGAATAAATAGCAATGGTAGTATGAATTTGGCAGGAGAAATAGTTGAGGTTAATGATGAGTTTGTTAGATTAAAAAGATTTTTGCCTGATAAGAGAGCTTTTATTCAGATTGTGCCAATTGATAAAATATGGGTGGTAGAATGGGACGTACGAAAAGATTAGAAATAAATTTTAGTCAGGAATTGATGAAGAAGTTTGGACAAGTTGTTATTAAGAGAAAGAAAGAGTGGTATCTTCCGTCTAGTATTTGGTACGTGATTGATTGGAGAAATCAAAAGCTTATTCGACTTCAGAAATGGTTTTTTGATTGTTTGGAAGAAATTAAGACTGATAAAGATTTTGTTAAAAAAGTAAATGATTTCATGACCATAAAAGACTTAGATGACCGGGCAGTTGCTATTCTTAAATACGTAAGCTCAAACTTAGTGTATAAGCGTGATGTTGATGTGTGGAAGATAAATGAGAAATGGCAAACTCCACTAGAGACATGGAAGATGAAGAGTGCAGATTGTGAAGATGGTTCTTTACTTCTTGCTGCGTTTTTGTATTTTGCTAAAATTCCTGAGGACTGTTGGGATATTGTTTGTGGTGAAGTAAAAAATGGAGTTGGTAAGACTGGTCATTGTTGGGTGGATTATACGAGTATGTGGAATGCTAAGGTTTACACGCTTGACTGGTGTTATTATTATAGCAATAAGTTAGTCAAAGAAGGTAGAGTTGGTTTTTGTGATGATGATAATTATTTGTGTGTTTGGTTTGGTTTTAACTCGAGTAGTAATTGGAAGAGTGTTAGTAATCCGAATAAAAAGATTGGAAGGTGATTAATATGGATAAGAATGTAGTTAAGAGTCCAAATTGCAGTTTGAAAGGTTGGCAGCTTAAGAAGTTTCTTGAGGGTAATTTGAAGAGTATTAAGGAAATTTGTAAGGTTTTGCTTCCGTTGCTTGCTGGTTTGTGGTTGGTTGATAATCCGGCTTTGGTGGGTTTGATTACGGTTTGTGGTAAGGCTGGTTTTGATATTTTTGAGTACTGGATAAAACAGTATTAGAAAGTTTTATATACTTGTTTTACTTTTTGTTTGGTTACCTAGAAAACTAACAGGATTCTTGGCGTACAGACTGAGGAAACTATGAAGTCTTTGAAACATAGAGTACAAAACCTCTATCTTTCACCTCTTTTGTCCAACCCTGAAAAGGGTTGGTTATATTTCTATATACTATATGGGGAGTTGAGAAAAATGATGAATGTGCAAGTAAGCTTCAAAATAACCGAGAAAAACTATACTGAATTCATGAACCTTTGCCGTTTTTTTGGGTGTAATAAAAGCGAAACTTTTCGTAGGATGATTGATATAATTCAGAAAACTGAGTTGTGAATGCAAGGTTTTTTATATTCCAAAATATTTAGAAATAAAAAAAAAATAATTTAATAAGCATGTTAATAATTTTTTCGGTAAACTATAGGGAGAATACCAAAACAGTGAACATGAAGTGTAAGATATTCTCTCTTTAAATATGTTTTGATTTTATGTATTTACAAATCTAAAAATAATTGTTTGAATTTTTGTTTTTTTTACCAAAAAAAACGAAGGTTCATAAAAGTATAAAATGTTATTAACCATGTTATTAACTTATTTTTTTTTTATTTAATGTTTTTTTGTGAGGTGAGATTGTGATAAAAAAGGGAAATATAGTAAGCATAAACCTAAGCGACAAGTCAATGTATATCTTGCAAACTATGGGGTATATTTCGAAGCAAAAGAAGAATGCTGGTAAGAACTTGAGTCAGTTTGTGAATCAGTTGATTGTTGATTTTATTGGGGTTAACCATCCGGATGATCACCGAAATATAATAGAGAAGTGTATGCTAAAAGAATTAGGAGTTCTTCAAAGAAAACGAGATTTGGTTGAGGATGACATGAAGGTTTTGGCTCAGAGGATTCATGAGTTAAGGTACACAAAATAAGATAAGAAGGTGGTATTATGAAAGATAAGAAAGTCAGAAGTATTAATTTTGAAATAATTGTTCTTGATCAGCTTGAGAAAAAAGCTGTTGAGCGTGGTATGAAAGTGAGTGAGTTTGTTAATTTTTGCATGAAAAATATTCTTGTGAGTGATGAGAAGTATTGTGAGTATAGGGCTCAGCAGGCTTTGGTTGAGTTTCAGAAGTGGCAAGAACGGGTTAAATGTGCTAGTGAAATGAGAGAAATGTTAGAAATAGAAAGATGAGGTGATTTTATGAAAAATAGAATAATGATAAATTGTAGGTATTTTTTAGTTATTCCAATAATTTTATTATTTTTGTTACTAAAAAATCAAATTGAAAAATACGATTTACTTTTGCACGCTCAAAATTGTGTTAATTTTGTTGGAACTCCCGTTACGTGTTCTGGTGGGTTGCATATTGTTATTATAGCTTTTTCAATATTTGGTATTTTAATGTGTTTAGCTTTTTTGTTTAATTTAAATAAAAAAATAAAATATGTGTATAAATAAATGGGTGATTTGTATGCGGTTGAAGTACTGTTTTGATTGTGCGTATTTTGCTAAAATCAAGGATATGGGTTTTTGTGATCTTCAGCAGTGTTTTGTGGATATTAATCATGAGGCTTGTCGGTTTCATTCTGGTGAGAGGTTGGTTGATTGTGATCTAGACGATTAGTATATACTATAATATATATATTAGATATTAGAAAAGTATATAAATAAGTAATACATTAGGTATTGTATCAGGGCAAGAATAAGAGACCCTGAAACGAGGTAAAAACAATGAAAATAAACAACCAAAACACATTATTTAATACTTTTTCAGATAACTGGGTACTTTTTTACTTTTTTGAAAACATTTAAGTTCACCAGAAATAATACTCACTCTGTTGGCTGGGCGTGTCAGAGGCACGGTCTCTCTGCCCATAAGATGGCCGTAAATCCAACAGATATTTTTTAAAAAAAACCTATGGAGGGCGAGAATAATGGCCGAAAAAACAGGAAAAATAAAAACAGTAGCAAAAACAGGTGGAATAATCTTTGAAAACGAAGAAGGATGGTATAATCCAACAAAGATTTGCAAACAGTATGTTCTACCAGAATACAAAAATAAAGAAGTCACTATCAAAATAAGTGATAAAAATGAACATGAATTCTTTCATATATCCCTAGTTCAAAAGGGTGGTGATTGTTTGAGTCCAAAAAGTGATACCAAAGATGACTATTGGGTGCGAAGAGAACAAAGAGATGTCCAAACTCAGAAAAAAATAACTAGAGCTGGCGCACTTAATACAGCGGTTGCATTGTTAGAACTAAGCGAGAAGGTTGGTGCGAGTCAGTTCAGGAGTGCGGGTGGTGCTCCTTCTGACTTGCTTAGTACTGCTTTTGCGGTTGCTGATGAGATTGTGAAGTGGATCGAAAAACAATGAGGTGATTTTATGGCTGAAGATTTTAAAAATGAAAAATATTGGAAATACGTTGAAGAGTTTGTTCACGAATTAAAGACTGCTAAGTATTGGCTAATGCCTGATGGTAGTCCGAATCCTGAATGGAAGTTATTCGAAGCCGAAAATTGGTATGCTGCTCGGAATGCTGCTCGGAATGCTGCTCGGAATGCTACTTGGTATGCTGCTCATGATGCTGCTCAGAATGCTACTTGGAATGCTGCTCATGATGCTGCTCATGATGCTGCTCGGAATGCTACTCGGAATGCTACTTGGTATGCTGCTCATGATGCTGCTCATGATGCTGCTTGGTATGCTACTCGGGATGCTGCTTGGTATGCTACTTGGGATGCTGCTCATGATGCTGCTCATAATGCTGCTTTGTTTGCGGAAATGATTGTTTGTCTTGATTTGAATGTTGAAAAGATACATCTTGATCACGTTAATGCTAGGATGGAAGTGTGGCGAAAGGGTTATGCATTATTATGTGATGTAAATGGTGTATTATATGTTTATGCAAAAAAAAATAGCGGGGTGAAATAAATGGAAGAAATACTAGACTATGGCGAGTTGATTAATAAGCTTCACTTGTTGAATAATGAAATAATGACTGGTCAGAAAGAAGATTTGGAAAGAAATGCGAAGAAGGAAGATATTCAGATTTCACTGAAGAATATTGAAATAAAGACACTGAATGAAATTAGTGAAGAACTTGATCTTGATGGAAAAAAAAAGTTTAGCAACGAGTTGAAAAGAAATATTGAGCAGGCTGATCGTTTGCAGAAGGATGTTTTGTATAAGACATATACTAGTGACTTGAAGCGGTTGCAGTTGGAAATGGATACTTTTGGAATTCAAATTGGGTACAAACTTCGGCTTTTCAAGATTTTGCTAGTGGTAGCAAAGAATGCAACATTTTCAACCAAGCTTAACTTGTAACAATGAGTCAAGGAGTTAGGCATTGTTGTGAACGGTGTAAATCTGTACGAGATTATGATAGCAAATTAGGTATGTGTAAAAAGTGTGGTTGGCGGTTGAATCCTAAGCAGAAAACGCTTAATAATCTTTTTTTTTGATTACAAAAAAACGAAAGGTGAAAAAATGAAAGATAAGATCATTGAAATTAATGAAATTCCAGGAGTTGGAAGCGTAACTGCTGAAAAACTTCAAGGCGCAGGATTTTGTACATTAATGAGTCTTGCTGTTGCGAGTCCAAAAAACATTTCTGAACTAACCGGAGTAAGCGAAGTTGTTGCTAGAAAAATGATTAATACAGCTAGAGATAATTGTGATCTTGAATTCAAAAATGCAGACGAAGTAATGGAAAACCAAAAAAGTATTCATAGAATAAGTACTGGTCTTGAAAAGTTTGACACTTTGCTCGGTGGTGGTTTGGAATCAAAAAGTATAGTTGAATTTTTTGGAGAATTTGGAAGTGGAAAAACACAAATGTCACACTTGCTTTGTACAAACACGCTTAAGCAATTTCCTGGTTGTTGTGTTGTTTATATTGATACAGAGAATACTTTTCGGCCTGGGAGGATTGTTGATTTTTGTGATGGAGTAGGTATTGATAAGGATGATGCTTTGAAAAGGATTAAGGTTGCCAGGAGTTATAATACTGATCATATGATGATGCTTGTGGAAAATGTTAAGAAAATGATTAGTGAAGATAAACTTGATATTAAGTTGATAGTAATTGATAGTTTGACTGCTCATTTTAGGGCTGAGTTTTGTGGTAGGGAAGAGCTTGCTCGTCGTCAGCAAAAGCTTAACAAGTTATTGCTTAATTTGCATTTGATTTCTGATATTAATAATTTGGTTGTGTACATTACGAATCAAGTTTATTCAAAACCTGATGTTAGTTTTGGTGATCCTATTATTCCTGTAGGTGGTCACGTGCTTGGTCATGGAAGTACAACAAGAGTTTATTTGCGTAAAGGTAAGAAAGGTTCAAGGGTTGCTAAGTTGATTGATAGTCCTGACATGCCTGATGGTGAAGTCTGTTTTTACGTTGAAAAAAATAAGTTAATAGACGCTTAAGTTCACCTCGTTAAAAAAGGTGGTTTTTTTGCCCAAGTTTTCCAAAGAAAAAAACTGGGACTTATAATCATGAAAGAATTAACTGTTGAACACGTTTTTAGTGGAAAGAACCATTTTTTTAAAGTCGTAAGTGAGGATAGTGAGCATGATGTGCTTTTGCATTGTAGTTGTGATTGTGAATTCATGAGTACGTCAGGACTTACGAAAGGAAAAATGTGTTCACATATTAAAGCTGTAATGAAAAGTATTTGTGAGGTAAGAGGAGGTGATGTTGTTGAACGAAAAAAAGAGAGAATGCTTGAACTTGGTAAAGGCGAGTAATAGAAAATTAAATGTTGTTCGTGGTAGTGGTGCTGAAAGTGTTAATCATTATGAAATGAAAAAGTTATTGTGTGGTTTTTTAAAAAAGAGTGGTAAGGATTTCGTGACTGAAGCTAAGTTCGTAAGTGGTGGTCGTGCAGATATTTTAGTGCTTGATGACTTTCGTGTTATTGAAATTGTTTATACTGAGAGTGAGGCTAGTTTGTTAGAAAAGAATGGTAAGTATCCAGAAGGATTAAAGATTGAGGTGGTTAAATGTTATTAGATATTGAGTATTTAAAAAAGGAAAATGAATTATTACGCCAGAGTATTATTGATTTGCATACTCTTTGTAGTTTTTTAGGTGACCGTATTGATGAATTAGATAATAAGCAGTGTCATAATGCTATTGATATTATTAATTTGAAAGAGGTAGTGCGTAATGTCGAAAAAGATGGAAAAGCTTAGGTTTGAACTTAGAGTTAAAAAGTTTTTGGAAAAGAAAGGTTTTTTTGTTGCTAGACAGTTTAATACTCATTTTCCTGATTTGGTAGGGTTTAACAAGACTGATAAGATTTTGGTTGAGTGTTTGCTGTCTAAGCGAGTTAATAAGAATGATGTTTTGATGTTGCAGGTTTTGGCGAATACTTTTGATGTTGCTATTTTATTGGCTTTTAGGCAAGGTAATAAAATATTTTTTAAGAATGTTGGAAGTAAAGAAATTAATTTGTGAGGATGAAAAAATGAAAAAATCAAATATTAAGTATGACGGTAAAGATTGGATTGTGGAAAGTGACCACACGACAGCGAATATTACAACGACGTGGATTAAGGATGGTGTTGCTAGAACAGAGTTGTTAGTTGTTGAAGGTACGCCTGAAGAAGTTCAAAAGAAGATTGGTAATAAGAAACATAAAGTATTATACAGTTGGAATGTAAAAGTTCTTAGTAGAGAAGTTTTGATGAAGAATGGTTTTGTGAAAGATAGGGAAACAGCAGTCTTGCAAGCAGAAGGTCTTAATGGTGAGGGTAAACCTTTCCGAATGAATGATCCTGGTCAGAGTGTTGAAGCAGGTGAAGAAATACCGAACGAAGGAATAGTAGATAATAAGAAAGAATATGTTAAGAGAAATCTTGAGGGCGCTATGGATTGGAGTGTTGCTAAGTTTTGGGTTTTGGTTGCTGCCGGTGTTGCTTTGTGTGTTGCTATTGGTGTTACTCTTGCTAAGTATTTTCAGAGATAAAAAAAGGTGATAATATGGATTATGAAAAGTATAATGAACCATTAAGCGTGACTGTGTATGCTTTGAGTATTGTTTTAGTTATTTTGGTTGCTTTGTTTATTTCAAAAATTGATTCTGAGTCTAGGGATAGTTTTGATAAGTTAAGATTTCAGAGTGCTAAAAGTACTGAATTGCTCGCTGGTCAGATTATGGATGCTCGTGACTTTAATAGTCGTGACTTGGCAAGCTTAAAGCTTAATGATGGATTAATTTTAGACAAGCTTAATATTGTTGAAAGAAGTATTGTTGATCTTGATAATGGAAGAATTACTGCTAAGGATATTTACGCTGCTGATTTTGCGGCTTTGCTTAGTAGGGATGTTAGTTTTGGTGCTGTTGTTGAGGTTAACTGTCCTGGGTGTGTGGTGTCAAGTGAAACGGTTAATTAATTATTTTTTTATTTTTTGTTCAATTGTAGGTTTGAGTTTAGTTGTGGTTATGATTTTGTTTTTTGATGACGAATAAAAAGAGTTGGTGACTAATATGAAGTGCGATTATGTTATGTGGACTTGGGTATTACTGGGCATGTTATGTGCTTCATTATATATTAATATAATATTATTTTTGTACGGGTGATGAGTCTTGAATGAGAAAGATTTTTTTGAAAGTTTTCCGAGTTTGAAAGGAAAGTTGCATGGTGTTCAGTTACCTTTTGGTTTGTGTAATGGTTTTTTAGTTGAAGACGTCCGAAAGAATTGTGTTGATAAGCAGAAACTTAAAGAAATTATTATTGAAGAAATATATTGTTCTTGTAAGGATGATGATAATAAGTTTCTTAAAAATCCTGAAGAGTATTGTCAAAGACACAGTTTGATTAAGAGGTTAGGATTGTGATTGTTGCAGAGAGATTATTTATATTTAGAAATAAAGAATTGATATGTGCGAGAATGGTACCACTAACAAACACCAATAAAAAGGTGAAAAAGAGTAAAAAGAACGTGAGAAAGGTGATGAATAAATGAAAAAGATAACGCATGAAAGTCTTTTTGAAAGCTTATTTAGAGTGCAAGAATCAACAGGCCACTCGCATGTATGCATGAATACTAAAACTGGTAAAATAAAGATTCCTGATAAAAAGCATAATGAATTAATGGAATATAAAGCACGATTGTTTAATAGGATTATTGAAGACTTAAATTTGACGAAAGAGTATGATATTTTTGTTAGAAAATTATATGATAATAATCTTAAAAGTCCTGGTTTCATTCATGATTTAGTTTATAACAAAAAGGTGATGTATAATGGCAATAAATGACGTGATAAAAAACTGTATTGATAATGACGCGAAAGAAAGCGAAGCTATCCCGAAGCAAAACGAGTTAAAGTACTGTACCGTGTGTAAGCCTAATAAGGAGTTCTTTGATGCGTGTCCTTACTTGGGCGAGAGCGATATGGTTGACGTTGGTGTTAAGAAGTGTAGGTTGGTTGAGGTTTACTTTTGTAATTACGAGAAAGAATAAAAAAAATGGTTAATAGCATAAAAAAGGGTAAGAGTTTTGAAAGAGAAATAGCTAAGTTGCTTAGCGAGAAAACTGGTGTTGTGTGGAAGCGTGTTCCATTGAGTGGGGCTTTTGCCACGATTAATAAGAGTTCTGATCCTAGGTTTTGTGGTGATGTTTTTACTGAAGATCCGAAGTTTAAGGATGTAGTTGTTGAGTGTAAGAATTATAAGAATTTTAAGATTAATGATTTGTTTAACAAAGGGAGTAATTTTTATTCTTGGATTATGCAGTGTATAATTGAGAGTAATGGTAATGATTGGGTTTTGTTTGTTAAGGCTAAGAATCAGGGAGTGTATGTTGTATCTACTGAATTTTGTAATAATTTGTTTTCTTATTTTAAATGTGAAAATACTGTGTTTGTTGACATGTTTAGAATTAGAAAAATAAAGTGAGGTGAAAAAATGGTGTTTCATAAATACAAAAAAATATATATTATTGGTCATGAAGAAAATAAAGATATTTTTTCTTGTCCTGAAGATAAAATTGTTATTGAAGAAAAGATTGATGGTAGTAACTTTCGTTTTACTGTTATTAACGGTAATTTAGTTTTTGGGAGTCATACTCAGGAACTTACTGAGAATACTAGTAACATAAAGTTTTTTGAGAGTGGAATAAAATTTGTGAAAGATAAAATTAATGGCAAAGATTTAAGTATTTATGAAGGTTTTATTTTTTATGGTGAGTTTTGTGTTAAGCATACTATTAATTATGATTGGGATTTAATTTCTAGATTTTTAGGTTTTGATATTTTAAAAAATGATGTTTTTATTAATTATGATGAAGCTAAAAAGATTTTTAATGATTTAGATCTTGAGTTTGTTCCGGTTATTAATGTTTGTAAAGCTTCGGAAATTACAGAGATTAATGATGATTTAGTTCCTATAAGCAAGTATGCTTTAAGCAGTTCTGAAGATAGAAAAGCTGAGGGTGTTGTTTTTAAGAATTATGGCAAGCAGATTTTTGCTAAGTATGTTAGAGATAAGTTTAAAGAAAAGAATAGTGAGTGTTTTGGTGGTAATCCTAAGTATAATAAGGTTGATGATACTAATAATTCTGATTTTGTTTTTATGTATTGTACTAATGCTAGGATTGAAAAACTTATTTTTAAACAATTACATGATGGTAAAACGTTGGGCATGGAATTAATGGGATGTCTTATCAAGGATGTGTATGTTGATATTGTTGAGGAGAATTGGCGTGAGATTTTATTAAGTAATTGGAAATTAGATTTTAGAAATATTAGAAAAATTGTTGCTGTTAGGGTTAAAAGTGTTTTGTCTCAGGTTATTGTTAATAATTCATTAAAATAAAGCGAGGTGGTATTTTTGAGTAATTGTATTATGTGCGAAGAAAATGATAATAGTCAAGAGGGAGATTTTATTTGTGCGGCTTGTGCAGAAAGTATTGATGAGGATGATTGGTACTTAAAAATGGTTAAGGTTACTTTTTTTAAAATAGTGTTTGTGTTTGTTTTGTTACTTGTTATTTTTTGTATTATTGGAGTAGTTTTAGAATACAATATTAGTGCAAGAATTAATGATTGTGTTGTGTCTGGTGAGGATGAGTTTGTGTGTTGTTTGAAGGTGTATAATGAGTATGATTGTGTTACTAGGAGAAATTTGGAATTAGAAAAATCAAAATTTGATTAAAAAACTAAAGGTGATATGATGAACGGTAAAACAATAAGAATAACGAAACAATTTACACAGATTAATAGAGAGTATATTTTTACATCTGCTGAATTGATAAAGTTATTGGGTTTAGAAGGTGAATTAAAACATATGGGTTTACAATCAGGCAGAAGCCCAAACGATGAAGAGAATGGTGTGAGTGCAAAAAAAGACAGATGGTTTATTACGACAGAAGAGGTGGCCAAATTTTTCAAATGATTAAAGTCTGGGGTATCTTTTGGCACAATTTATGAAAATTAATAAAATTTGTGAATTAATAAAATTATGGTGGGGTTGTAGAAGAAAAGAAGTTAGAGGTATATTAAATATAAGCAGAGTTAAATGCCCATCGTGCGGGTCTAAAGACTTACGTTTTGCTAATAATAATAAAAGTGCTTTTTATTGTGCTAGTTGTGATGAACTATTTTTTAAATAAAAATAAAGGTGATATGATGAAAAGAATAATAGTTGATAGTTGGTTTTTTGTGTTAATGATAATTTTGTGTGGAATATTTTTGTTGGTAATAATTAATGGAGTTAATGCGCTTGAAGTTTGTGAACCTCCAGTTTATAAAGATGGTGCTAATAGTTTTGTTTATAGCCAGGATTGTTACCCGTGTAGAATGATTAAGGATAATGTTATGTATTGTTATGATAACACTATCAGGTTTAAAAACGGAATTGTAGTAATTAATGAAGATATTTTGTTCGAATGGGCTGTTAGTGGTAATGAAGAGCTTGTTAGGAATGCTGTTTTGTGGCAAGACTTAATGTGGAGTATTTATTATAAAGATGACAGGAGATGAACAAAATGGAAGATAAGATTAAACCAGTTGCTGAAGTTTATAATAAAAAAGAAAATAAGTATTTTTTGTTAGGCGAAGATAATTGTTTGTATTACGCTAATAGTGCTCGTGATTTTGTCGAGCCAAACAAAGCTGAGCTTAAAGTTTTGAGGACTTGTGATCAGTTGTTGGTTGAGCAAATAATGGGTGAAAGTATTGTTGAGTGGTTAAAAAAATGAAATATTATGATATATTTGATGATCCAATTTGGTTAGTGGCTTTTTGTTTAATAATACTTAGTTTAATTGTAGTATTTTGTGTTTCATTTAATGAATGTGTTAAGTATGAAAATGTTTGTTATAAAGATGATTTAGTTTGTGTTAAAACTTGTTTTAATTCAGAAACATGGGTAGATTGTAATAGTTCTGAAGTTGATGGTAGTAAGAATGTTTGTGTAAAACATATTTGGAAGTGGAAAAAAAATGAAAATTAAAGAGTATATAGGAGTGATTGGTGCTTTTATGGTTGCTTTTGGATCCATTGGTTCTTATTTTTTTGATCCAGTTTTTATTTTACTGGTTATTGTTGGCTGCATAGTTATGTTTATAGATTTATTAGCAAATTGAGGTAAAAAAATGATATACACAAGTACTACAGTTGCGAAAGAAGAAATTAAGCCTTATTGTTCAATTTGTGCAAAGGATAAAAATCTTTGGGATTTAAGAACGACACATACTACAAGGCAACATAGGTGTTATTTTGATGTACTAGGTGATCAATAATGAGAGTCCATAAGAGTTGTTATGAACCAAAGAATCAAATTCATACCGCTGTTGGTGTAATGAAACCTGACGGAAGTAGTTATGTTTTTTCGCATTATTGTTTAGTTTGTGATTTGCAGTTTGATGATGTTAGTTTTATTGCTAAGTGTCCTGAGTGTGGCGAAGAATTAAAAGCTAGAAGATGGGGTGAATCAATGGATGGTAGATAAAAAAGATTGTAAATGGGGTTGTTAAGATGATTGAAAGATATTGTAAAAAATGTGGTTTTGAAATTGTAAGAAAAGGTGATTGTGCTACTTTTTATTATGGAAAAAAGATTTGTGGTTGTGATGATGAAGATTTTGAAAGTGATGAAGAGACTGAAGATGAATGACTAAGTTTAAGCTTAACAAAATAGATAGTAATGCTTGTTCGTGTGGTGGTTGGTGTAGTCCTTTAACTATTCCTAATGTTGTTAAGTGTAATAATTGTCATAAAGTTTATAAATTAGTTTTACTTAGTAAAAAGTAAGAGGTGGTATTTTTGGATGAAAAGACTCAAAAAAAGTTAGTTGCTAGACTTAAAAATCATAAGTGTACAATAGATGATCTTTCTGAAGTATTCAAACAAGAACCAAATACTGTAAAGGATTGGCTTAAAGAACTTAAAGACCAAAGCATACCCGTAAGTAATAGAGATGAGGTTTTTCATATTAATATGCTTCCAGATAATGGAAATGTATACATTATTAGCGAGAAAGACGATGTTGATAGGGTTCTTAAGTTTGGTGTGTGTAGTGATATTCATTTTGCTAGTTCTTTTCACATGCCTAAAACATTCATTGACACAATGAATAGACTTGTTGATTCTGGCGTAACTAGAGTTTATGTTGCAGGAGATATTCATGATGGAATAAATATTTACAAAGGACACTTAGAAAACTTATTAACTCCTAGTATTGAAGGGCAAACAGATCTTTCAGCAGAAGCTTTTAGTAAGTTTCCTTCACTTGAGTTCTGGGGTATAGCCGGCAATCACGACTACAGTCATACACAAGCCAACGGTAGCAAACCTTTAAGTATTCTTGAAGCTAAATGCGAGAACTTTAAAAACTTAGGAGATTTAAGAGCTGACGTTGTTTATCATGGTATTAAAATGCGATTACTTCATGGCGCTGGCGGAAGAGCCTACGCAAAAAGTTATCCAATACAAACTTATCTTAGAGACTTATTTAGTGGTAGTGAGAGAGGAGAAATAGAGCATATGCCTCACATGATTTTTTTAGGTCATTATCATACTGTGTTGAGTATTAAGGATCATGGGATTCATATTATTCAGCCTGGAAGTTTTCAGGATGGAGATAACGAGTATTGTTTGCGGCGTGGTTTGACTGGTCCTAATGGTTGTTTTATTGTTGAGATTAAGTATCATGATGGGGTTATTGATGAGTTGCAGAGTACTTTTGTTCAGCCTAAGGTGTGTAGAGAAGAAAAGGGTAGTGCTTTGAAAAGAACAACTAAGAAGTATTAACATGGTGTACTGTAATCATTGTGTAAAAAAAGGAGTTAAGATAAAGTTAGTTTATGACTCAGATGATAAAGCTCATCCATTTTTTTGTCCTAATTGTAAAAATGAGGATTGGTATATAGATAAAAAAACAAGAACAATAAAAGAATATTAATAAGAGGTGGTTGTGATTAAAATATTAGTTGCTTGCGAAGAAAGCCAAATTGTATGTATTGCCATGCGTGAATTAGGTCATGAAGCTTATTCATGTGATATATTGCCTTGTAGCGGAGGACATCCAGAATGGCACATCCAAGATGATGTTTTAAAACATCTTGATGATGGATGGGATTTAATGATAGCTCACCCTCCTTGCACATATCTTTCAAATGCGGGTATCGGTTGGTTTAACGAAGAAAAGTATGGTGACAAAGCAAGACAGAGAAAGAAGAACAGATTAGAAGCGTTTGATTTTGTAATGACTTTAGTAAATGCGCCAATACAAAAAATATGTATTGAAAATCCAACAGGATGGCTTAATTCACATTTTAGGAAACCAGATCAAATTATTCAGCCTTGGATGTTTGGTGATGAAGAAAGTAAGCGAACTTGTTTGTGGTTAAAAGGATTATTACCTTTACAACACACAAAAATAGTAAAACCAAAGATTTATGCTTATTACAAAAAAGGTAAGAAAAAAGGAATGCCTATATACGGTAATTCATATTGTAAATTTTCTCAAGATAGGGGAAAGATTAGAAGTAAAACATTTTTAGGTATTGCCAAAGCAATGGCAGAACAATGGACTACAAAAAATGGCTAATCGTTTGAGACGTTGGTGCATTAACGGTTGTGGTAAGAGTGTTTTCTTTGTAGGTACTATTCTTCAGAAGAAACCGTATAAGTGTAAGCGTTGTGGGTGTAGTTTTTCTAAGAAGCAGTTAAAAACGTAAAGTATTTAAACGTTTCAAGTATTATCATTATAAAAATGGGGTGGTTTTTTTGGGTCAAGATGAAGTTTTAAAATATTTAAAACTTAATCCAGGTAAGAATTTCAGTGCAAAAGAAATAAGTGATAGTATTAAATTAAATATTCAAACCGTGTATGCAAGTTTGAAAAAGCTTGAAAGCAAGCATGATATCAGGAGTGAAAATCTGATTGTTGAACCTGGAAGTTTTGGAATTACTGAAAGAAAAGTTTATTTCTATGTTGATGATGGTGATGAGTTTTATTGTTGTTGGAAGGAATACGAAAATACTATGAATAAAATTCGTAAGAGAATTAGTTATGCTAATAGTGATGTTGTGATGAATATTCTTATTTTCAATGAGTTGAAAAACATTAATAAAAAACTTGATAAGAGGGAGTAAATATGGAGATTAAGCAGAGTTTTGGTATTGGAATGGTCAAGGATGAAGTTGTTCTTAAGACTACGACTGAGAAAAGTATGGGTTTGAAAGAGAGTTTGAATCAGTTGGAAGTTATGCGTGGTGAACTTGCAGAAGTTATTAAAAAAAAGGATGATTTAAAGAAAGCTATTGGTGAGAAGCGTTTGGAAAATGAGCTTGATGAATGTGAAAAAATTATTGAAAGACTTCAAAAACTGGACGTTGAGTGGAATAAAGCAATAGATAAGCCTAGAAAGAAGTTGTATGATGACTTGATTAAGCAAACGAAGGAAGTTAAGGCTAAGTTGTCTGCTCAAATGACTGAAGATCAAAAGAAGTATATTTTGCGTGATCAGGTGTTAAAAACGGTTAGTTCTAATAATGGACTTCCTGAAGGTCATTCTATTATTACAAGAATTAGAAGAGAATTTGATGCTTTATGAACGCAATAAATGCTTTTAGACACTTATTCCGAAAAGATGAAGGAACAAAAATACTAAAAAATGATGTTAAAAGTAGAAAAGAGCTTCCTTGGAATGTTTATGGTGACGCAACTGCTGACAGGCATTATTTTAGTTTTCACCGGTTTCATTTTAATTTCAAGTACAAAATGCTCTTACCCATTCTTGGAATAGCAAAGTGGTTAATTGGTAAAGATTTGTATGCTAAAATACCTGATGAGCCTCAGAATAATAATCTTAACCTGTTTCTAGACTGTTGGGAAGAAAGCCTTCGAGACTGGTGCATTTATTATAGAGAGGGCGGTAAGCTTATTGGAGACATGCTAACTAAAGAGATTGTTCATGAAAGACTTAATGACCCTAGTAGTGAATGCTTGCGTACAATAGGGCGTATAGGTATTTATTCGTGTTATAAAGATACTGCTTACAAGGAATTTTTTAATATTCTAGCTCATAACTGGGCAAAGAAAATGTTAGATTTTTATAAAGATAAAGACGTTCATCACTTGTTTTACACGAGTCCTGATATGTATGATACTACTTACTATATTTGGTGGCAGAGAGGTGGGGTTGTTGATGGTAACCCTACTATTTACCGGAGTGCTGTTGCTGTGAATTCGTATGATTGGAAGTTTGATAATAAAAAGTTAAATGATTATTTGGTTAATAAAAAATGAATTTTAAAGATAGAATCCTAACTTCATGGCCTGTAAAAGGAGCATATGCGTTCAAATACCATTTGGATTTGGGTATTCAGCAAATAAGTTGGATTACGGGAAAGTTTGTTGAAATAATGGCCTTTGACTGGCTTGTTAACAAGGCCGGTTGGACGCTTACAGCAGATCAGTATGTAATATTTGGTATTGTTGTCGTTACGTGTCTTGAAGTATTAGGACTTTGTTATCATAAGTTTCGGTTGTATCATACTGAGCGTTACGTGCAGGCTAGTAAAGATCCGGTTTATACTGAAATACTTAATGCTTCAAGAAAAATTAACAGTGCAGATTTTACTAGTCTCATAAAATGTCTCGAAATCGTATCGGAAAAAATAAAAAATGAAAACAAAATAGTTTACAAAACAAGCATAAATACTTAAAAAAATGAAGAAAACAAGCGAGTGCACAAATTGCGGAGAATGTTGTTATTACATGCTTGAAGGAATTGTTAAAAAGTGTAAATACCTAATAATAACGGAAAAAATAAGTTATTGTAAAATATTCAAAAACAGAATAGGAACTCAAATTGATAATAAAGTATTTTGCATGCGAAGAGAACAAAGCAGTTGTGACTATCCAGAATGTCCTAATAATACAGGAAAGCCATTAAGACTATTAACAATAACAAGAGATGGAAGAGACGTAAAAGACATGAGTTTAAAAGAATGGTATAGAATAACTCACGAAAGAAAACCAAACAAGTAACAAAAACTTACAACTAAATAACAAAAAAATGGTTAAAATAATTGATTTTAAAACAAAAATATTACCTATAAATGAACTAATTCCATATAGTGACAATGCTAAAAAACACCCAAAAATACAAATTAAAAAAATAATCAAAAGTATTGAAACATACGGTTTTAGACAACCAGTAGTCCTTAACAATGAGACTGAAAAAGTTATAGTGGCAGGACATGGTAGAGTAATGGCTGCAAAGCAAATTGGAATTAATGAAGTTCCTTGTGTGTTCGCTAATGACTTAAGTCCAGAACTTATTAAAGCTTATAGGCTTATGGATAATCGTAGTGCTGAAAGTGATTGGGAAATGCCAATTCTTGAAAAAGAACTTGAGTTTCTTAAAAACATTGGACTTAATTTAGAAATTACCGGTTTTGAGAATATGCTTAAGAATTTAGGAACAGAAGATGATTTTGACCCAGCAAGCATTAAAGAACCAAAATACAAGGTAACAAAAGGTGAAGTTTACCAATTAGGACCTCACAGGCTCATGTGTGGAGATAGTACTGTTGAAGAAGATGTTAAAAAACTAATGAATGGTAAAATGGCAGACATGGTATTCACAGACCCCCCTTATGGAGTTGATTATTCAGCCAAGAATGTCTTTCTCAATTCTATATCCCGAGGAAATCGTATTCAAAAAGACATTCTTGGCGATACAAAACAAATAAACATAGAAGAACTATGGAAAAAAAGCCTAACAAACACAAAAAACACACTAAAAGAAGGAAGCACATTCTACATAACATTCAGTGGAGACAAACTACTACTACTACTACTACAAACACTAAGAAACATACAAATGCCAGAAAAACAAACACTCATATGGGTAAAAAACAACCACGTACTAGGAAGAAGCGATTATAATTACAAACACGAAATGATACTATACGGATGGAAAGAAGGAAAAGCACACAACTTTTACGCAACACACGACACAACAGTATGGGAAGTAGACAAACCAACAAAAAACGACCTACATCCAACAATGAAACCAATACAACTTATAACAAAAGCAATAAACAATAGCAGTCAAGAAGGAGAAATAATAATAGACTATTTTGGTGGTTCAGGTTCAACACTAATAGCTTGTGAGCAAACAAACAGAACGTGTTACATGATGGAGTTAGACACTACTTACGTTTCAATAATTATAGAAAGATGGGAAAAACTTACTGGAAAAACAGCATTAAAGCTTAACGATGATTAACATGACGGGAAAAACAATAAACATAAAACAATTCAGAAAGGCAGTTAAAGGCAGTGCTGGACTTTATACGGCTATTGGTCAAAAACTGGGCTTTTGCAGACAATCAGTGGCAACTTTTGTTAATTCATGTCCTGAGGCTCAAAAGCTTATACAAGATGAGAGAGAAAGTATTACTGATCTTGCTGAGGGTAAGTTGTTTCAGACTATTAATAATGGTGAGGCTTGGGGTATAAAGTTTTACTTGAGTACTGTTGGAAAGGATAGGGGTTATGTTGAAAAACAAGAGATTGTACACTCAGGTATTGAACCTTTACAAATCGTGATAAATCAGGCTGATGACAAAAAAGATAAACTTAGAATTGAGCAAGACTCAACTAATAGCCTTCCAGTACCTATAATGGGTAGTAGAAAAATACCTTAGCACAAAAAAAGATATTTAATAAATTAAAGTACGACACTAACTTAAATATTTAAACTATAATAAGTCGTGGAGGTGGTATAATGAAACAAATTAAAATAAGCCTTTCCGAAAAGCAGATAGAAGCATTTAATTACATGAATGATAATATAACTACTGAACTGCTTTATGGAGGGGCTGCGTAAAGTAGGCGGTGGAAAGAGCTACTTAATTAGTTTCTGGCTTGTTACAAGTTGTTTAAAATATCCCGGAAGCAGATACTTACTTGGCAGATCTATACTTAAAAGAATTAAGGAAAGTACTTTGCTTACTATTTTTGAAGTTTTAAAAACATTAGAACTAAGATCAGGAATCGAGTATAACTATAATAGTGTTGAAGGTAAGATTACTTTTTATAACGAAAGCGAAATCTACCTAAAAGACTTATTTGCTTACCCTAGTGATCCTGAATTTGATAGTCTTGGAAGTACAGAATTTACGGGTGCGGCAATAGATGAAGCTAGTGAAATTACTGAGAAAGCTTTTAATATTGTTATGAGTCGTATTAGGTATAAACTTGACCAGTTTGGTATATGTCCTAAATTAATAATTGCTACTAATCCTTGTAAGAACTTTATTTATTTTAACTTTTACAAACTCGCAATAAACAATACTCTTCCAGTTTATAGAGTTTTTGTTCCTGCGTTAGTTCAGGATAATCCTTTTATTAGTTCTCATTATGTTGAAAACTTAAAAAAACTTGATCAAAATAGTAAAGAACGATTATTGTTTGGTAATTGGGAGTATGATGATGACCCGACTAAGCTTTTTGAGTATGATGACATAATGAATATTTTTTCTAGTGATTACAAGATTGAACCTTTTGAAAAATACTTGAGTGTTGATGTTGCAAGGTTTGGTAATGACAAAACAGTTCTTATTATTTGGCAAGGTTGGTATATTAAAAAAATAATGTTTCTGGAAAAGTCATCTACTGTAACCTCAGAAGAAGCAATTAAGAAGATTTGTAGGGAAGAGAATATTAAACGAAGTAACGTAGTTATTGATGAAGATGGAGTTGGTGGTGGTGTTGTAGATCATTTAGAAGGAGTTAAGGGTTTTGTTAACAATAGCAGTCCAGTAGATCTTGAAGATAAAGCTCTTAATTATGCAAATTTGAAAACTCAGTGTTATTTTCACTTAGCTAAAATCGTGAAACAAGGAAGTATTGGTTGTTATAAAGATGTAAATGTTGATGTTAAAAAAATGATTATACAAGAACTAGAAGTTATTAAGGTTAAGACTCCTGATAAGGAAAACAAGCTTAGTATCATAAAAAAGGATGAAATTAAAGACTTAATCGGGAGAAGTTGTGATTTTGCAGATGCTTTAATGATGAGAGCCTATTTTGATGTATGTGAGAGAAAGGTTAGTTGGTTCTTTGGGTAATCACATTTTATTTATATACTAGAAACGTATTGTGATAATACTCACAAAACCTCATTCGAGTCTGTACAGACTTTTTTTTTAATCATGAATTTTAAGAATTGGTTTTTCAAACCAGAAGTAATTCCTGAACCAGTCGTTGAAAAAGAAATAAGAGTTTTTAACGCTAGTGAGACAGGAATAGTTAATTCTAATAGTCCATACATCACAAGTTGGTTTTATACTACAAAGCTTGGTCTGCCACGAAATGTTGATATTGCTAAAGTAAGAAATTATGCTAAGAATCCT
>Ga0066600_10000231_pt1 | contig 21639 bp, 18 predicted proteins | sample Lowcelwee11metaG_FD_59486 | JGI IMG/M metagenome (GOLD analysis project Ga0066600, IMG submission 59486) | Freshwater pond sediment microbial communities from the University of Edinburgh, under environmental carbon perturbations - Low... | ecosystem: Environmental > Aquatic > Freshwater > Pond... | reverse complement strand
GGTCCACGCCGACCCGTGGCGGATGCCGACGTTCGTGGACAACCACGATGTCGACCGCTTCCTGGCCGGCGGCGACGAGGCCGGACTGAAGCAGGCGCTGCTGGCGATGATGACCCTGCCCGGCATCCCGACCATTTATTACGGCACCGAACAGGGCTTCCGCGAACAGCGCGCGGCGATGTTCGCCGGGGGTCATGGCTCGGGCGGGCGCGATCACTTCGACACCGCCGCGCCGCTGTACCGCTACCTGCAGCAGATCACCGCGCTGCGCCGGGAACACCGGGTGTTCTCGCGCGGCACCCCGACGGTGCTGGCCGCGAATGCCGCCACGCCCGGGGCGATCGCCTGGCGGATGAACGGCGGCTCGAACGAGCATGCCCTGAACGAGCAGGCGCTGGTGGTGTTCAACACCGCACCCCACGCCAGCCTGCTCGACAACCTCGACATCGGCCTGCCTGCGGGCACCCGACTGGCGCCGCTGTTCGCACTGGCCGCGGACGCGAAGCCTTTCGTCGTCGGCAGCGGCGGGCGCACGAGTCTGGTGCTGCCGCCGCGCAGCGCCCAGGTGTGGTCGGTGCGGCCCGGCGGCGCGGGACCGGCCTCTGGCGACCCGCCGCGACTGGCGCTGGACCCCGCTGCCGACGCCGTCACCGGCGATCTCGTGCTATCGGGCCAGGCCCGCGGCATGACGTCGGTGCAGATGGTGATCGACGGCGATCTCCATGCGGCGCAAACCGTACCGGTGGATCGCGACGGCCGCTGGCGGGCGACCGTCGCGACCGATGCCATGATCGAACCCGGCATCGCCCACCGCGCGGTGGCCTGGGATCCGGCCACGGGCACGGCGACCGCGGCGCATGCCTTCAAGGTCGCACGCGAATGGACGAAGCTGGTCGCGGTGGACGATCCCGTCGGCGACGACACCGGCCCGTCGGGCCGTTACACCTACCCCGACGATGCCGGCTGGCGCACGCCGCGCCCGGGCGACCTGCTGGGCGCCGAGGTCTGGCGCTCCGGCGGCGCGCTGCGGCTCACCCTGAAACTCCGCGACGTGGTCTCCGACTGGAACCCGCCCAACGGCTTCGACCACGTCGCCTTCAGCGTGTTCTTCGCCCGGCAGGGCGACGCCGCCGGCGTCGCCGCGATGCCGCAGCAGAACGCCGACCTGCCCGACAGCCTGCGCTGGCACCTGCGCCTGCGCGCACACGGCTGGTCGAACGCGCTGTTCTCCGCTACAGGCGCCTCGGCGACCGCAGACGGCACGGTGGTGAACGCGGCGCCGCGGATCGACGTGGATCGCGATGCAGAGACCGTGACCTTCACGTTCCCCGCGAATGCGCTGGGCGACGCGCGTCTCCCGTCGGCCACACATCTCTATGTATCCACGTGGGACTACGACGGCGGCTACCGGCCGCTGGCGCCGCTGGCCACCGGCAACACCTTCGGTGGCGGCGAGGCGGGCGAGGCGAAGGTGATGGACGATCTGGTGATCCGGCTGCCCGCCCCGCCCAGGATGAACTGAGAGGACGACGACACTGAAGCCGCGCGCGCGGCCGCCGAACGCAAAGCCGCCGGGTTTTCAGCTCAGCCCTTCATCCACAACGCCACGGCCAGGCCCACGAACACCGACATTCCCACCCAATGGTTGTTGAGAAACGCCCGGAAACACCGCGCGGGCTCGCGGCTGCGCCCGATCGCGAACTGGTAGGTCACCAGCAACAGCGCAACCGCCAGCCCGATCCAGTACGCCAGCCCCAGCCCGACTTCGCGACCGATCAGCACCAGGCCGATGAAGAACAGTGCGTACAGCACGCCCAGCGCGACCAGATCGAGGTCGCCGAACAGGATCGCGGTGGATTTCGAACCCGCGCGCAGATCGTCCTCGCGGTCGACCATCGCGTACCAGGTGTCGTAGCCGGTGGTCCAGAAGATGTTGGCGACGTACAGCACCCAGGCCACCGGCGGCACCTCGCCGCGGATCGCCGCGAATCCCATCGGGATGCCCCAGCCGAATGCCAGGCCCAGATAGACCTGCGGCAGATAGGTGTAGCGCTTGAGGTACGGGTAGCTGGCGGCCAACACAACGCCGACGACGCTCATCAGGATGGTGAGCCGGTTCATCGTCAGCACCAGCGCGAACGCGGCCAGCATCAGCACCGCGAATACCGCCAGGGCCTCGCGCCCGCGCACCGCGCCGGTCGCCAGCGGCCGGCCCTTCGTCCGCTCCACCAGCGGGTCCAGCCAGCGGTCCGCGTAGTCGTTGATCACGCAGCCGGCCGAACGGGTGAGCCACACGCCCAGCGAGAACACCACCAGCGTCCACCACGGCGGCAAGCCGTCGGCCGCCAGCCACAGCCCCCACCAGGTCGGCCACAGCAGCAGCAGCCAACCGATCGGACGGTCGCCGCGCACCAGCGCCCAGTACTGGCCGAAGCGTTCGCGCCACGCGGGAATTCCGGCGGAAGGGGTCGGGATTTCGCTCATCGTTCTGGGGTCGCCGCTTGGAAAGCTCGCGCCTTCCGCTCGAATCGGGGACAATAGGCGTCACGCGCCTGTAGCTCAGCCGGATAGAGTAGCGGCTTCCGAAGCCGTTGGTCGGGGGTTCGAATCCCTCCAGGCGCGCCACATAGTACACCCGGGGCATCCCGAACCGTCCCGGATGAAACAGAAAGCCTGCACAACGCGGGCTTTTTTGTCCCTTGCGATCCCGGGGGGTGCCCTTGCATCCCGGCGAAAAGCGAGTAAGCCTGTGAGTAAGGGGGCGGCACGGCCCCGGCCTTACTCACTTCCGGCTTACTCACATGCTCACCGATACCAAACTGCGCGCGCTGAAGCCCAAGACAAGCGTTTACCGTGTCGCCGACACGAACGGACTGTGCATCGAAGTGCGCACGACCGGCGCAAGGCTGTGGCGCTATCGCTACCGCTACGCCGGCAAAGCGAGCATGGCCGCATTGGGCGAGTATCCGGTGATGGGGCTGGCCGAAGCCCGCGCCGAACGCGACCGGCTGCGCGTGCTGGTGAAGGGCGGGGGCAACCCGGCGCACGTCGCCCGGGTCGAGCGTGCGGCCAAGCTGGAGCATGCCGAGACCACCTTTGCCGCGGTCGCGACTGAACTGCTGGCGAAGCGGGCGAAGGAAGGATTGAGCCCCAGCACTGTCACCCGTGAGCGGCGATTGATCGAAAAAGATCTGGCGCGCATTGGCGGCCTGCCGGTGGCCGACGTGACCGCACCGGCCCTGCTGGCCGCGCTGCGCAAGATCGAACAGCGGGGCGTGATCGAGACCGCACACCGCGCCCGCGGGCTCGCCGGGCAGGTGTTCCGCTACGCCATCGCCACCGGGCGGGCGCAGGGCAACCCCGCGGCCGACTTGGCCGGCGCACTCGAATCGCCGCGCGTGCGGCACTTCGCCAGCGTCACGGAACCCGAGCGCGTCGGTGAGCTGCTGCGCACGATCCGCAGCTATACCGGCTCGCCCGTGACCGTGGCCGCGCTCAATCTCGCGCCGCTGGTGTTCGTGCGCCCCGGCGAGCTGCGCGCGGCCCGCTGGGCGGATATCGATCTGGACGCCGCCGAATGGCGCTACATCGCCACGAAAACCGACACCCCGCACATTGTCCCGCTGTCCTCGCAGGCGGTGGCGATCCTGCGCGAGTTGCACCCGTTGACCGGCCGCGGTGAATACGTGTTCCCCGGCGTGCGCAGCGCGCGCCGGCCAATGAGTGAAAACACGATCAATGCCGCGCTTCGGTACATGGGAATCGATAGCGACACCATGACCGGCCACGGCTTCCGCGCGATGGCACGGACCATTCTCGATGAAGTCCTGCACTACCGGCCCGACTACATCGAACACCAACTGGCGCACGCCGTGCGCGATCCCAACGGCCGCGCCTACAACCGCACGGCCCATCTGCCCGAGCGTCGCAAGATGATGCAGGGATGGGCCGACTACCTGGACCAACTCCGCGAAGGCGGCAACGTCGTGCCCCTGCGCAATGCATCCGGCGCAAGCCGGTAACAAGCGGACGGCCGGGGTGCGCGAACACCCCGGCCGCCCTCACCACAACCGTTCACCTAAGGAACGATCATGGCTCACAGCAGACTATCAGACGCCCGCCCGACCACCGTAGACACCGGGTTTCGGGAAATTCCCGCCGAAGGCATGCGCCTATTGGCTGTGTCCGCAGGCTTAGACAGCCGGACTGCGACACGGGAGGCAAGCGACCTAGAGGACGCCGTGCGCCGCGTGCTGGCCGGATCGATCGAAGCCGGGACAGACGGCAGCACGGCCTATCTGTGCGAGTTCGCGTTAGAAACGGCCAAGGCGTTGCGGGAAGCGGCCGGGGGCGACGACGCATGAATGCTCGCTGGGTTGCTTGTCCGATTGCTAACCTAATCTAGAAAATTGTTGGCGCAGGGCGCGGCGCCATTGATGCAACTGCGTACTTAGGGGGAAAAAATGAGCTTGTTGAATCCTCAGACAGATGAAGAGCGCTCCCAAAAGTATGATCGCGCCCGGGAAGACTGGATAAATCAGCCAATAGCCCAACAGCTATTGGCATCCGGAGTAATGCAAACGGTGATCGAATCGCTCAAGAACCGTAGGCGAGTTAAGCCGTTTATGGGCGATCAAGTTCCGCTAGATATCTGGTTAGTGCGGGCGGTCCAAGGGGCGTCACGTCGGCGCGATGTCGCGGAGACCATGACGGCGAGTGAACGTCGAAACATAGCAAAGGAAATTAGTGAAAACGCTAGAAACCTTAGTGCTTCGCTTTCGATATTCCACGACGAAACCGGTTTCAAATGGCCGTTTCAGCCGTTTTTTGACAGGCTGGCACTTGATACCGCATGTAAAGAAGAAGAACGGCTTGCTTCGTTAGATATTCCTATGAACGAGGATACGGCGCATAGGTGTCGATATGCGGTTTACAACCTGCTGATGAATGATCTGGAATCCATATTTGAGGCCATCGCGGAAGCCGCGCAGGGATTTGCAGAATATGAGACGGTTCTCAAAAAACCAAACGACATAAATGCTGATCGCCTATATTTTATAAGGCTTCTCAACAGGGCTTTCTGCCGAGAGTTCAGAACGCCGTGCCGGTCATCGGCATTAGCTATCGCATCCGAGTTCTACGATTGCAGCGATCTCGATGAAGCCGCGCTATCTAAACTTGCACCCTATCATCGACCTAAACAAACTCTTCTTACAGAGGAAGAACTAGACGATCTTAGAGAGTTTTGGGCAGAACGCGGTAAGCCAACTTACGTTGACGACTTGTTAGAGCACGTCAAGGCTGAATCAAGTTGGGGAAATTTGAAAGAAAGCTCAGGGGAGTGAAATTTCATTTTTCAAAGGTTTGACGCCATTTTGCGCAATGGCGATAAAGGCGATAAAGCCTCACTGCAACCAGCAGTGGCCCGCACAATCTCGTACGGGCCTGACGAGGAAAAATCATGCGCGATATGGTCATTCCAGCTATTCCAACACTTGAACGCCTCGCAGCGGTAAAGGCCAGAACAGGGCTTTCCCGGTCAGAAATCTACCGACGCGTAGCTATTGGAATCTTCCCCCGGCCGGTGAAAATTGGCGAACGCGCCAGTGCATGGGTAACGGATGAGGTTTCAGCTTTTATCGCGTCACGTATCGCCGAACGCGATCAGAGTGCGAAGTGATGAACCGCCAAAAAACAGACCCCCACGCTGGCAGGCGTAGGGGTCCGGGCAACACTGCCGCAATTGGACAAAGCAACAGCCAGCGCAAACCTAACCGCACGCGCCCCGGCTGGCAAGGGGACCGCCTGCCGTTGAACTGGCGGGAACGTCTGCCCGATCCGGAAACCTACTACCGCAGACGAATTGACAAGCTAGGACAACGCCACGGCAACGGCTGGGCACAAGGCCGCTGCCCGTTACACGACGACGGCAACGCTTCGCTGTCGGTGAATCTCGATTCCCCGCGCGGGGGCTGGCGCTGTTTCGCCGGCTGCGGTCACGGTGACTTGCTCGCCTTTCATATGCGATTGACCGGCTTGGGCTTCGCCGATGCCGTGGGCGATCTGGTCGGGGGTTTGTCATGACACAGACCGACGAAACCCCAGAAGCTGCCGCCCGCAGGCTGGCCGGTCCCGCAATCGCCAAGGGATTCGAGCTTAGCGCCTTGCACCTCTATTCCGACGCCGCCGGTTTGCCGTGGTGCTGGCGTATCCGCGCCACACGTGCGGACGGTGAAAAGTGGATTAGGCCAATCCACCACGACGGCCGCGCGTTCGTGACCGGCGAGCCGACAGAACCACCGAACGGAAAGCCGCTCTATCGCCTTCCCGATCTGCCCGGCGATGGCGTGGCGTTGGTTGTAGAGGGCGAGACATGCGCCGACGCGCTCGCTGCCCTTGGCCTTACCGCGACGACCAGCGGTAGCGCCGACAGCGCCGATGCTGCGGACTGGACGCCACTGCGCGGCCGGCATGTTGTGATCTGGCGTGACAACGACGCGGCAGGCCTGCGCTATGCGGAAGCGGTGACGGCCAAGCTGCGCGGCATCGCCGCTGTGATCGATTGGCTAGACCTGGCGTCGCTTGCGTTGCCCGACAAGGGCGATTGCGTCGATTGGCTTGCGTTGAACGCGCACGCTTCCGCTAGCGACGTGCTCGCCCTTGCGCGTAGGCCGGCACCGGAGCCACTACCGCCCGCATGCGTGAGCGCACCGCGTGTGACGCTGCGGCGCGGCTGTGACGTTGAACCTATCCCCGTCGATTGGCTGTGGCCGGGATGGCTGGCGGCCGGCAAGCTGCATTTGATCGGTGGCGCACCGGGCACCGGAAAAACAACCGTTGCCGTAGCGCTTGCCGCGACGGTATCCAGCGGCGGGCGATGGCCGGACGGCAGCCGCGCGCGTGCTGGTGGCGTCGTGATCTGGTCGGGGGAGGATGACAACGCCGACACATTAAACCCGCGCCTGCGCGCTGCGGGGGCCGATATGGGACGGGTGCATGTGGTCAGTGGCGTGATCGATCAGGGGCAGTCCTACGCATTCGACCCTGCCCACGACATGGACGCATTGCGCGACGCCCTCCGCGGATTGCCGGATGTGCGATTGATGGTGATCGATCCCATTGTTTCGGCCATCGCTGGCGACTCGCACAAGAACGCGGAAGTACGCCGGGGATTGCAGCCAGTGGTAGACCTTGCCGGCGAGTTGGGCTGTGCCTTGCTTGGCGTGACGCACTTTTCCAAAGGTACAAGCGGGCGCGATCCTGTCGAACGCATTACCGGCTCGCTGGCATTCGCTGCCCTTGCTCGGATGGTGTGGGTCGCTGCGAAACAGGACGCCGACGATGACAGGCCCGAACGGCGCGTGCTGCTACGGGCCAAGTCGAACATCGGCCCGGACGGTAGCGGCTTCGCCTATGACTTGCGGCAGGAACCGCTGCCCGGCTATCCCGGCATCGAAACATCCCGCGTCATCTGGGGCGAAGCAATCAACGGCAGCGCGCGCGCCATGCTGGCCGCTGCGGAATCAGACGGCAGTGAGCGCACAGCCACGGATGAGGCGAGGGACTGGCTACGGGAGACGCTAGCCGATGGCCCGGTGCCGGCGACCGAAGTGCAAAAGCTCGCGAAGCAATGCGGTTTGTCGCCCAAAGCGTTACGCACCGCCCGCGAACGTCTCGGAATCAAGCCAAAGCGTTCGGGATTCGGCAAGGGCAGTTCTATGCAATGGGCATTGCCGGGCTACATAGATGCCCTGCCCGACCATAGATGCCCACACACAGAGAGGGCATCTATGGATTCAGGGGGCATCTATGGCGATGAAAGCGGCGAAGCGGAGGGACGATGACCGCGATACACACTCTAGTCGCGTGTTCGCGCGCTGGCACGCCGCTAACGGATGGCGGCAGGCGAAGTGCCGGCCGGATGGACTCGCGCCGTAGCGTTCGCGGGATGCGGTCCTGTCCTGCTATGGCCACGCGCCCCGGATGCCGCGATCGGCTGCCCGAGGTGCCACCACCGCAAGGCCGGCCGGATCATCCCGCGACCGGCCACCGTTGAAAAACAATCGGAAGAATCAAAGCAGACATGACCACACGACACCCCACCGCCAACGCCAGCCAGCGCGCACGACGGGCACGCATCGCCCGAATCGACTACTACCCCAGCCCGGACGCCTTGGCCTTGATCAAAAGCCGACGCACGCGCTACGGCCCGACACACAACAACAGCGGCATCATCGATACGATCATTGCGGAATGGGCCGCCTTGGCGGGTCTAAAACAGAGCGAAATAGACAAGCCCAGGACTTCGGCCAGGCCCCCGGGCATTGCTGAGCATTACGCGCGCATGCGAACAACTTCGGATTCTGGGACAAGTACGCGCGCGCGTTCGACTTCGGACAAGTTGGCCAAGTGCGCGAGCGTGCGCGCGGGAGCAAGTCCGGCAACACCGGAATTTCTTCTGCCATCGCAAGCGCGCGCGGGCGCGAATGACTTCGGTCCGGGGCATGCCAAGCCCACACACCCGCCGGCACCGGACGCACCGGAATTTCTGACAGCCTTTGCGCGCGCGAACGACTACGGGCTATGTCATGCCACACGCGCAGGCGCCCACGCGAACAACTCCGGCAGCATGCCCATCATGGCGAATCAAGCGCGCCTGATCTGTGGGGCGAAACGGCGTCGTGACGGCCAGCCTTGCCAAGGTCTGAGCGTTCCCGGCAAGCGGCGTTGCAAGTGGCACGGCGGCGCTTCTACAGGCCCTAAAACCCATGAAGGCCGCGCGCGTTCACTTGCGAACTTACAGCAAAACAGAAGCCACGATGCGGGGTCGGCTCGAAAGAATTGTTAGGCCTTTACAGGTCCACTAATTTTTGCTTTGGACGCATATCGAGGTTTGATAAAATAAATTGTACTATTTGAATCGCGTTTTCGCCGTTAATTGGAAAATATAATTCTTTCGAAATTTTTGTTGTTATTTTATATTTTTCACGCAACTCACCTGCAATGGGGACGAAACCAATTTCATGGATGTCGATCTTTGAGTCAATAAATATCCCCGTGACTTCATCGGATTTAAAGCAAGTCTCTTCTCCATTTGCATCTTTTAAATAAAGGTCATACATAAAATCACTCCATCGATAGTGGTACGTACAGAGGTAGGTAACATGCTTTTGTGTTGCACAAGGCAGCGTTGACATAAAGGCCTAACGCCTGAGTTAAGCCGCCCCGTAGCGGGCGGCGGACGCGTGCTAGCGTAGCGTAAGCACGTGGCTGCTGCCACGATGCGGGGTCGGCTTGAACGAATTGTTAGGCGATGAACTGGGGTTGCCAGCCACCTTGACCAGCAACCTCGCCAAGTGCGTCAGTAAACTCTAACCATTCACGATCGCTCACTCGAACGAGCAAGCCATATAAGGGAAAAATGATGTGCGAAACCGGGTTTGGACCGGCTGTAACGTGCCCATCGATGCTCTCTAGAAGATAAGAAACATCATTCTTGGTCAAATTTAGCTTTCGCGAAACTCCGCCATTTCCCCAAAGCTCTAGCTCTACACCCTTATCATCGGAATACGAGTTATTGAACTTAAACCACGATCCTTTCATTAAAAATCTCCCAGATGTTCAAATGTTAAATTCATCGCCTAACGCCTGAGTTAAGCCGGACCGCTTTGCTGCCTTGGGCAAGTGAAACTTGCAAGAACTTGCACGAGGTCGCGAAGCGGGCTCGGCTTGAACGAATTGTTAGGTGGCGGCCTAGATATTAGAGCGGTCAGAGATTTCCTTACTTAGATCAAGAATTCTCGCCAGTGCTTTGGCAGTGGAGTCGTTAAATGCAGACTTCAACTCAATAGTGTTCGATTTTGTTTTGAGTAGCTCGTCGTCCGGCACCCCAGCTATGTCCGGAAATGTTCTCCAGAACACAAGAGCGCTTTCAATTTCCTGCTGCAGGTCGAGTAGTAGCTCAATGTCAATTGATTCCAAGCGATGACTAAACTGATCAAGTAGACGTTCTGCCTCTCTCCATGTTCCAAGAAGGTGGTCTGCAAGAGTTTTCCAACCTTTGACATCTAATGCCTCAAGACGAGGGCGCAGGCTAGGCTTTAGAACATGGATTCCAATACGCATCACCTCTTGACTAATTTTTCTCTGATCACCGCTTTGGAGGACTCCTTCATTCAGAATTTCAACGCCATATCCCAAGGAACTACGCAAGCCGCTGGTAGTTGCATTGGTGAGGATCCGCAGCCTATTTGAAATTCGGCTGGACGTTCCTTCCCAGATCTTCTTGTCGTGTGCTTTGAGAATCCAGTCGACGTAAGCAACGGTGACGACGATTCCGAGGAGCTCCGTGGCCAAATTGATAAAGAATCCATCCCACTTCACGATCGAATTCAGCCAAAGGCTAGCAACGGCAATTAGAACTAATGGGATCGCAAGCTTGAACAAAAGTGCTTTTTTCATTTCGGCCCTCTGATAACTTCCACTGCCACCTAACGCTTGAGTTAAGCCGCCCTGTGGCAGGGCGGCGGACGTGTGCAAGCGTAGCGTAAACCACATGGACGACGCCACGACACGGGGTCGGCTTAAACGAATTGTTAGGGCGCAGCGGCCTAGGCTTTACTTGTGTAGTTGCCGCCCGTTTGCTCCCCATATGGATTTAAGAAAGTGGTACGCCTTTCCAGCATGTAAAAGAAGCTTGACGTGTCGCTTCTCGGTTCACTGAGCCATGCAGAATTCTCTCTAGCAAATATTTGAGAGATAGCGTTCGGATCTTTCTGATGGAGAAGCATGATCTTCGCAATTTTTCGGTCTTTCTTAGATAGATTCTTGTACTTATTTCCATTCATTAACTTAGTCAAATCTTTGGCGAGATTGGGCAGTTGGTCTCGCAGTCCTTCAAGCAAAAAATTGCACGCCTTATCAAACTCATCTTCTGTCACAGCACTCTCCCTGTTTCTGCGCCCTAACTACCAATAGACCCCGAATGTGAGGTGTATCACCAGACTGTCATTGCAACGTCAAAAGAGTCAATTCCATCTACCTATTAGATATGACAGGATGATTCTCTCGCCTATAGGCGCAAGGCATTCTGGCGCAGCTTCACGGCTTGCCCAAGGTCGCGGCCTGATTCGGAGCTAGGCGGCATCCCTTCCGGGTGATCATGCGAGCAGTTACGGCAGCCTGTCCACTGGAAATCAAGCGCGCGTGATCTGTGTGGCTAAACGGCGTCGTGACGGCCAGCCGTGCCAAGGCCTGAGCGTTCCCGGCAAACGACGGCGCAAGTGGCACGGCGGCGCTTTTACAGGGCCAAGAACCGATGAGGGGCGCGCGCGATCAATGGCGAACCTGCGGCAGTATCGCAACAGCGAAATCTAATGACTGTCACCTGATACAAGCGGCGAAACATCCCGCGCAATTGTTGAGGCCTACGCCCGCATAAAGCTAAAAATTCTGTAGGCACCTGACGCGTTGGCTCGATGGAATTGTTAGCCTTCCGCAAGCCTGTATGCCGAGGAATCTTCATTTGGAACCACGATCCCCCGTGTAGATAGTTTCTCTAGTGATCTTCTCGTCGCGGATTCGCCCATGTTCGTTATTTGAACTATTTCAGATACATCCACAAAGTCACATTTACTGCCGAGGATGTGCATGATCCTAGCTTGGAAAGCTGAATTTGGTAGCTTTTCAAAGCTAATCAAATCCTCAGCACTCGCGCGGGTTGAATCGACGCTAGATTGAATCTCGCTAAGGTATTTTTTGAAGATCGCTGTTAGGTGTTCGCGCTCTGCCGTAACGGTTCCAAGCTTCTTTTCAGTCTCTTCCGCCAGTTCGGCTTGCGCCGCGGCAATCTTCATATCTATCTTCTGAAGATCATTCTCAATACGATGAGCCCCGAGCATAGTTTGCAGGAAATTCCCCTCGTCTTTGAAATCGCTTGGTGCGTAAAGAACTTTCGGATTGAAGTTTAACGTGGCAAAGAAGAGCGCCACAATTAGCGTGGGAAACAACATTACGAACCATACGAACGTCGTCTGGATCGACAGATCGACCAGACCTAGAACGATTGTTCCTGCAACCTCCGCTAAGGCTGCGAAGATTGCGATGATTGTTAGTGGATTACTGACGGACCGCATCTTTTCAATCACTCGAATTTCCCCCGGGGAAGACTTGAACACATCATAGAGAAGACTAACGCTAGAGTTAAGCCGCCCCGCAGCGGGGCGGCGGACGCGTGCTAGCGTAGCGCAGGCACATAGCCGACGCCACGATGCACGGTCGGCTTGAACGAATTGTTAGCCCATGGACGATTGCCAGAGGCTCTTTTTTGTGGCTTTCTTCAAATGCGAGCTGATTGTTTCGTCAGTCTTTGACGCCAGCTTTTTTAGGAACTTTAGATGGTTAGAAACGAATTCAATGTCCAATTTTTCCTTAATCCTGCCCCGGTGTGCGATCTCTCCACGAAGCGCCACAAGAGCATCTAGTTTCTTGGATGAGTCTTTTGGCTCCAATAAATCGATGGTCCAGGATTTCTGGATATCATCTATGCCAATGGCGTTCTTGAAGAAGTCGGATGTTTGCTGAGATTTTGGACTATTGAACCCCCTGTCTCGGCCTTCCTTCATTGAAGCTAAACGAGAACGCAGAAGTTCTTTCCATCCACCGTCAGCAATTTTCCAAATGTCAGATTCATTTTTGGAGGATTTGAGCTCAAAGGCGATTTGTTGCTTCACCGATTTTGGCAGAGCGGATGCGTCAGTTGCATGGGTTACCAGATGTTCGAGAGCCTCACTGCATATATCTTCAATATAAGCTTCCCAGCTACTCACCATGAGCACAACGGCAGATCTCAATAAAACGTCTAGGCCCGTCGGGAAGTCTTCAGGATCGTCTTTCCAGAGCATTTTCGCCATTCTGCTTACGCCAAGTAATTGATGCACGTCTTTTGCGCTCTCATCAAAATTCTTACGTGCATTGCTTGCCATGGGCTAACCACCAATAGACCCCGAATCTGAGGCGCATCACCAGACTGTCATTGCAGCGTCAAAAGAGTCAATCAAATCTGCCTGCAAGATATGACAGGGTTTTTCATTCGGTCTATTCCTCGAAGCGTAAAACACCCGGCACAGCTTCACGGCTTGCCTACGGTCGCGGCCTGATTCGGAGCTAGGCGGCATCCCATGCGGGTGCGTGGGCCGTGCTGCCGGGGTACGGACAGAATGCCCCAAGCCCGCCGCTGTCGCTGGTGTATGGCCGCACAGGGGGCGCTAGAGGCCTACAGGTCAATCTATGAACCCCACTGCGCGTGCGGGCACGCCTCCAGCGGATGGCAGCGGGCGACACACGCCGGCCGGGATTGGCGCGCTCCGTAGGGTGCAGGGAATGCGCGGCGCGACTGCTTGCCCGCCCCCTACGCTGTCGCCGCTCGGTCGTGACAAGTGCCCGAAAGCAGGCCGGACGATCCCACGCCCTGCCGGCAGGCTATCGACATGACCACAAGCCATCCCGTAGCGAACGCCAGCCAGCGCGCACGGCCGGACGACCCGCAGACGGCGACCGTGGGCGGTCCCGGGCAGTGCAGCAGGCCGAACGCCACTATCCGCGCACTTCCTCGCACTGCGACACCGGATCGGCGCCCCTCCCCGCCCGTGTCACGGCGATCTGACGAACGGCAAGTCCTCACATCGGCATGCCGAGGGGCGACAGGGACAGCGGCACGAAATGTGAGTACGTTTGTGAGTAAGTTTGCCTAAAGTAGTCACAAATAGATCAGATAATCATGCACTTACGGCCTGTATTCGGTTGCCTCCAGGGCGCCATTTCCCACAAACTCCATTGATCGGTACTTCCAAGCCGAAGGTGCCGTGGAGATGCAATCACACCCTCGCGCCGCCACGCGGTCTCGACACGGGCTTCGCATCTACACGCAGGTCATGCCGATTCCTTCCTGCGGCCTGTCGCGAATGTGTCCTTAGTTGGCGTTCCGGAGCGAAGTCCGGGTCGGAGCAGGCGCCGTCGCAGGTCCTAGAGGGGTCGAGAACCTGATCAGTTGCTACCGCAGGAAGATGTCGTCGATGCTGTTCCAGTCCGGTCCTTCCGGATCGATATGGTCCTGGCGGCGTTTCTTCCGGATCGGTGACGCCAATGCCTGTGCGCCTTGTCGGACTGGGCTAGCGTGGTGCGTGCGCCTGCACATGCGGACGTCGTATCCGGCAGGCGCGCCATACCGGCACACACCCAAGGAGATAGTCCATGACGACGATACTGAAAGGAATTGCGGCGACGGGCCTGCTCGCGCTGGCCGTCCTGAACCCGGCGGCCGCCCTGAACGGCGACGCCATCCCCGTGTACACCACGTATTACTACAGCGATGCCAGCCATCAGACGCTGGTGGGCACGATCACGGGAGACTGCGGCTGGCGGTGGGGCGGTCCCTATGTCCAGTACACGCTGTCGGGCACCCAGACGGCGTATTCCTATGAAGAACTGGCCTACTACTGCGGCTCAGGCGGTCCCGAGCCGATCTGATCGCTGAGGCGCATGCTCCCCGATCGCTCCCGCCGGCGATCAGGGAGTCCGATCTTCCGTACGACTGTCGCGGCAGTGCTTTCTGCGATTCTTCCGGCGTCCACCCTCGTCTGTCGTATGCGACCCACGCCCTTCCTGCTGAAGCGGAGCTACGGGCGCGCCACGGTTGGAAACGGACGCCTGTCGAGCAATTTGCACGCTTCCCGAACGCCATAGAGCCTGCCTATGACATTGGCATCGACAACCACGTCCGGATGAATCGGTCAGGGCGCGAATTCGCAACGGAGATCACACATCGCGCAGCCGATGATCATCGGCTGCGGCGCGCCCGGCACAGCGATGGATGTCGGCGTAGGCTCCAGCGACGGATCTCAGGATGTCGGGCAAGGAAATCGCCCATTCGGAATCGCCTTCGCTTTCCATCGCACGATCCGCATCCACGGGCAGATCAGCCCGCATCGTTACTCACACCATGGACAAGGATCGTACGATGAAACTTCATATCAATCGCCTCGCCATCGCTGTCGGCGCTTCGCTGCTGTGCGCAGCCCTACCCTCGTTTGCCGGTGAGTTCCGCACCACCGCCAAACCCATCGACGGACAATACATCGTCGTGCTCAAACCGCAGGCCGCCAGCCTGGCGGGAGAGTCGAACCGCGCGGATCGCGTGCCGGTGGCCGCGAAAGCCATCGCCGCGCAATATCGCGCCAGTCTGATCCGCAGCTACGACCGCGTTCTTCGCGGTTTCGTGGTGAAAGCCGATGGCAAGGCCCTGGCCGCACTGCTGGCGGATCCGCGCGTGGCCTACGTGGAACAGGACGGCGTCGTCACGATCAACACCATCCAGTACGGCGCGACCTGGGGGCTCGACCGTATCGATCGGCGCCTGTTGGTGCCGCCGCTAGACACCTTGTACACCTACGACACCACCGGAGCTGGCGTCCACGCTTATGTGATCGATACCGGCCTCAATGTCACACACAACGAATTCACCGGCCGCGTCGGCGGCGGCGCCGACTTCGTGGGCGGCGGCGTCAACGACTGCAACGGGCACGGCACGCACGTGGCCGGCACCCTCGGCGGCACCATCTACGGCATCGCCAAGGCCGTCACCATCCATCCCGTGCGCGTGCTCGATTGCGCCGGCAACGGCACCCTGTCGGGCGTGCTCGCGGGCATGAACTGGGTGGCCAGCAATCACGTCCCGCCGGCCGTGGTCAACATGAGCCTGGGCGGCGGCGGCAACACTTCGATCGACAATGCGGTCGCGAATCTGCACACCGTCCAGAACATCACGGTCGTCGTCGCGGCAGGCAACAACAACGCCGATGCCTGCGGCTTTTCGCCGGCGCGCGCGCCACTGGCGATCACGGTCGGGGCTACGGACGACACCGACGCACGCTCGATCTGGCTGTTCGGGCAAGGCTCGAACTGGGGCACCTGCCTCGACTGGTTCGCGCCCGGCACCGACATCACTTCCGCGTGGATCGGCAGCAACACGGCCACCAACACGATCGACGGCACATCGATGGCATCCCCGCACGTGGCCGGCGCGGCTGCACGCTACCTGCAGACCTATCCGACCGCGACTCCTGCGGCGGTCAGGGCCGCGTTGCATTGGGCCAACAACGTCTTCGGCGTCACGCCATTGTGGCCGGGCGTGGCCAACCGCGGCGTGGGTTCGCCGAACGAACTGATGCATTACGGGTCGCTCAACGACGGTTACAACGACGGCGATCCCCACATCAAGACCGTCAACGGCCTGTACTACGACTTCCAGACCGGCGGCGAATTCGTCGCGCTGCGCGGGCAGGGCATGGAATTCCAGACACGGCAGCGACCGGTGCCCAACCTCGACTGGGTGAGCGTCAACACCGCCGTCGCCGCACGGGTGAACAACTACCGCGTGACCTGGCAGCCCGGCGACGGCGTCACGCCGGATCCGTCCGGCCTGCAGCTGCGCATCAACGGTGTGGTCACGCCGCTGCCGTCGGGCGGCATCGCGCTGGGCGTCGGTGGCAAGGTGTCGCCGGTGGGCAGCAACGGCATCCTCGTCGACTTCCCGGACGGCACGAAGATGACCGCCAACGCCAACTTCTGGCCCTACGGCAACGTCTGGTACTTGAATGTGCGCGGCTACAACACGATGGCGACGGACGGCATCATGGGCGCACTCAAGCAGGGCGAATGGACGAGCCCGGGCTTCTCCGACAAGTGGCGCGTGAACAAGACGACGAGCCTGTTCGACTACGCCCGCGACGTCACGCCCGACAAGTTCGTCAGTCAGCCGTTCCCGCAGGACAAGGTCCCGCCGATGGATCCGAGGAACGTGGAACTGGCGAGGCAGGTCTGCGCACGGATCCAGGACGAGAAACTGCTCAAGGACTGCCTGTTCGATGTCGGCACCACGGGCGACAAGGTGTTCGCCGAGGGTGCGATCGTCGAAGCGGCGCTGCAGGAAGAGGCGAAGATGCGCTGACGGTCCGGAGCCGCCGGGTGCCTGCCCGGGCGCCCGGCGGCCCCCAACGCACATCCGCCGCCAGCCATCGTCCTGCCGACGGAGGCTGGCGGCACTGCCTTTGATGGCCCTTGAAACCCGCCAACCGGTGCCCAATCTCCGCGGTCTGTCCGTTCCACCGACTTTCCAGGAGCTTCCGGATGAGCACCGACACCACCGAAACGGCCCCGCAGGCCGAGATCCACGCTTTCCAGGCCGATGTGCAGCAAGTGCTGCAACTGGTCATCCATTCGCTGTATTCCAACAAGGACATCTTCCTGCGCGAGCTGGTGTCCAACGCCTCGGACGCCTGCGAGAAGCTGCGTTTCGAGGCGATCGCCGACCCCGCGCTGCTGGAAGGCGGCGGCGATCTGGCCATCGATCTGGCCATCGACGCCGATGCGCGCACGCTGACGATCCGCGACAACGGCATCGGCATGTCCCACGACGAGCTGATGCAGAACCTCGGCACGGTCGCCCATTCCGGCACGCGCCGCTTCCTCGACAGCATCGCCGCCGGCCAGAAGGTCGATGCACAACTGATCGGCCAGTTCGGCGTCGGTTTCTATTCGGCGTTCATCGTCGCCGACAGCATCGCCGTCACCAGCCGCCGCGCCGGCCACAACGAGGCCTGGACCTGGCGCTCGACCGGCGACGGCCAGTTCAGCATCGAGCCCGCATCCGCCGACACCCCGCGCGGCACCACCCTGCAGCTGCACCTGCGCGAGGACGCTGGCGACTATCTGCAGGCGTGGAAACTGAAATCGCTGGTGCGCACGTATTCCGATCACGTCGGCTTCCCGATCCGCATGGCCAAACCGGCCGCGAATACCGAAGACGACGATACCGAAACCAAAGCGCCCGAAGCCGGGGAATTCGAGACCGTCAACCAGGCCTCGGCACTGTGGACCCGCGCGAAGACCGAGCTGTCGGACGACGACTACAAGGCGTTCTACAAGCACGTCTCGCACGATTTCTCCGACCCGCTGGCGTGGACCCACAACCGCGTCGAAGGCAACCAGAACTTCACCTCGCTGCTGTTCCTGCCGGAGCGCGCGCCGTTCAATTTCCAGTACAGCCGCGACGAGCGCAAAGGCCTGAAGCTCTACATCAAGCGCATCTTCATCATGGACGCCGCCGAGCAGATGCTGCCGGCGTACCTGCGCTTCGCCAGCGGCGTGGTCGACTCCGACGATCTGCCGCTCAACGTCAGCCGCGAACTGCTGCAGGAAAGCCGTCAGGTCGAACGCATCAAGGGCGCGCTGACCAAGCGCGTCCTCGACATGATCGAGAAGATCGCGCGCGACGAACCCGAAAAATACACGACGTTCTGGGAAGCCTTCGGCGCGACGCTGAAGGAAGGCGTGGCCGAGGACACCGCCAACCGCGAGCGCGTGCTCAAGCTGCTGCGCTTCCCCACCACCCGCAGCGCGTCGGCCGATGAGCGCGTGTCGCTGGACGATTACATCGCGCGGATGGCCGGGCTGCAGGAAGAGATCTACTACATCACCGCCGACGGCTGGAACACCGCGCGCAACCATCCCAAACTCGAAGCGCTGAAGGCGCGCGGCATCGAAGTGCTGCTGATGCACGAGCGCATCGACGACTGGATGTCCGGCTACATGCACGAATACGAGGGCAAGACCCTGCGCAACGTCGCCAAGGGCGAGATCGACCTCGACAAGCTCGGCGACGCGCAGGACAAGGAGAAACAGGAAGAAGCCGCGAAGGCCGCCGCGCCGCTGGTGGATACGCTGAAGGCCGCGCTGGGCGACCGCGTGAAGGACGTGCGCGTCTCCAACCGCCTGGTCGACTCCGCCGCCTGCCTGGTGCTGGACGAATACGACATGTCGCTGCAGATGCAGCAGCTGATGAAGTCGATCGGCCAGGAAGCGCCGGCCTCCAAGCCCATCCTGGAAATCAATCCGGAGCACGCGCTGCTAAAGCGTCTGCAGGCCGACGATGCCGACCCCGCACGCGTCGAGGACTACGCCGCGCTGCTGTTCGAGCAGGCGATGCTGGCCGAAGGCGGCAGCCTGGACGACCCGACTGCGTTCATCGCGCGGATGAACCGCCTGCTGGTGGGCTGAAGGAAAGCAGGGTCAGCGTTGAAGCCAGTCAGCCAACGCTGACTGGCTTCTTTGCATTCGCGTGATCCTGTTTTCGTAGAGCGGCCTTCAGGCCGCTGATTTCGATACGTACGTAAGCAGGGGTCAGAGTGGATTTTCGCGGCAGAGCCGTGAAAATCCACTCTGACCCCGATTCCTGCTGACCCCGATTCCTGACCCCGATTCACCAACCCCGATTCGCCACGCGCCAGTGACCAACGACACGCGAGTATCGCCCGGCGGGCGCGCAGACTCGCCGCACCGCCGCCAGGACAGCCACCGTCGCGATGAAGAGCTTCCGCCCGGGCATGTTCTACGGCGCCGTCGCGCAGCGGCGGCAGGTCGGCGCGATCGCGCTGGCCGAACTGCAGCCGACCGTGCCCGAGCACGATGTCGAAACCCACAGTCACGACGATGCGCATTTCGTCCTGGTGCTGGCCGGCCGATACGTCAGCAGCGCGCACGGCATGCCGGCGGTGTGCGCGTCGCCCGCGCTGATCTACAACCCGCCGGGCACCGTCCATCGCGATTGTTTCCGCGGGCTCGAAGGCCGCTTCTTCACCCTGTCCATCCCCGCCGACGCGCTGGGCGATCGCGCGCTGCCGACGCGCGCGATCCGGCCCGGCGCCATGTCCGAACGCCACGCCTTCGCCCTGCGCGCCGCGCTGCACGGCGACGACAGCGCCGCGCTCGATATCGAAACCGGGCTCGAAGGTCTGCTCGACAGCCTGCAGCAGCGACAGCGGCTGGAAACCAGCGACGGCCCGGCGTGGCTCGCGCGCGCCCGCGACCGGCTGCGCGACGACTGCGCCGATCCACCGCGCATCGACGATCTGGCGCGGCTGGCCGGCGTGCACCCGGTCGCATTCGCGCGCACCTTCCGCCGCCGCTACGGCCGCTCGCCGGGCGAATATCTGCGCGAATGCCGGCTGGAGCGCGCCGCCGCGCTGCTGCGCGATCGCAGACGGCCGCTGATGGACATCGCTGCGCTCGCCGGCTTCAGCGACCAGAGTCACCTCAGCCGCGCGTTCCGGCAGCACTTCGGCTGCACGCCCTCGGACTATCGGCGCCTGCGCTGATCGCCGCGGGCACCGACGACATTTCCGCGAACCGCAGGCGCATGGTTCGATGCGTACAAATCGCGCCCCGCCGATGCTGTTAGCGTGGCGCAACGCTGCACACCGCACGCACACGACCGCATTCCAGGACGCCCCACCGATGAAACGCACCCTGCTCGCCCTCCCGTTCGCGCTCGCGGCAACACCCGCGCTCGCGCAGAACGCCGCTTCCGACATTCCGCCGAACGCCGCCTTCGAAGAGCTCACCCGCGCGGTCTCGGCCGGCGACTACAAACAGATCACCAGCGTGGTCATCGCGCAAGACGGCAAACTTGTCTACGAACATTATTTCGACGAGGACGGCGCCGAAGCGCGGCGCAACACCCGCTCGGCGACCAAGACCGTCACCGGCATGCTGCTGGGCATCGCCATCCGCGACGGCAAAATCCCCAACGCGCAGACGCCGATGCTGCCGTACCTGGAATACCGCGGCACCATCGAGAATCCCGACCCGCGCAAGGCGAAGATCACGTTCGAAGATCTGGCGACGATGTCGTCGCTGCTGGAATGCCACGACGAGAACCAGTTTTCGCGCGGCAACGAAGAGCGCATGTATCTGGTCGAGGACTGGGTGAAGTTCTATCTCGACCTGCCGATCCAGGGCTTCCCGGCGTGGATGCCGAAACCCGCGGATTCGCCTTACGGCCGCAACTTCCGCTACTGCACCGCCGGCACCACCACACTGGGCGCGGCCATCCAGGGCGCGGTGGGCGAACGCCTCGATGCCTACGCGCAGCGGACTTTATTCGCGCCTCTGGGCATCGACAAACCCGAATGGCAGTTCTCGCCGCTGGGCCTGCCGCAGGCGGGCGGCGGCCTCGGCCTGCGCAGCCGCGACCTGCTCGCGCTCGGCCAGCTGTATCTCGAAGGCGGCCGTCACGCCGGGAAACAGCTCGTGCCCGCGGACTGGGTGAAGACCTCGATCGCGCCGCACGCCCGTGTCGACGACGGCGTCGAGTACGGTTACCTGTGGTGGCGCATGCAATTCCCGGTCGCCGGCAAGACCTGGTCGTCGTACGCCATGAACGGCAGCGGCGGGAACAGCGTGCAGGTGTTCCCGGACCTGCGCGCGGTGGTGGTCATCACCACCACCAACTTCGACGTGCAGCAGCCGCACCGGTTCACCATGAAGCTGCTGACGGAGAAGATCCTGCCGGCATTATGAATCGAGCCGTCACGCTGATTTCGTCGAGTGGAAAGGAAACGCTACAAGTCGTTTGCGAGCTTTTGCGATTCGTAAGACCCGTCTCCTTGGCGTTGAGAGGGACGGGTCAGAAAAAGAACCGCGGTGCACTTCACGACGCATCGTCGCAGGACAGTGAAGCGACGGGACAGGTTTGCGTCTTCCGGACCTTCACGCTTTGAGCAGTGCGTCCCTGATGACTTCGAT
>Ga0066600_10000229_pt1 | contig 21675 bp, 11 predicted proteins | sample Lowcelwee11metaG_FD_59486 | JGI IMG/M metagenome (GOLD analysis project Ga0066600, IMG submission 59486) | Freshwater pond sediment microbial communities from the University of Edinburgh, under environmental carbon perturbations - Low... | ecosystem: Environmental > Aquatic > Freshwater > Pond... | reverse complement strand
AATACAGACAAAGCGGCGGTGATCGCTTCCCCACGAGTAGTAGTTTTTTTCTGAGTATCTGATTGAATATCCACAAACTGCATTTCAATCTTATTAAAAGCCTCATCAATGGAAGTAGTAAAATCTTGTAACCTTTCTACTTCTCGATCAATTCCTTGTTGAATTTCTCCTTGAATTTTCTCCGAAAATTGACGAGTTGCTTTTTGTACCGCATTAGTAACAGTCCGCGCAAATTTATCTTGTAAAACTTTTGGTCTTTTTACTTCTCCTTGTTCAATTGGAGTTGCATCAATAGCTGTTTCTGTGGCTTGTTTTAGAATAATAGGAAGTTGATAAATTAAAGGTTGAACTCGATATTTTACATTATCAGCCGCTTTGTCAATTAAAGCCATCTCTGCTTTTTTACGACGGCGAATTTCCTGAATTTCAGCAACACTATGATCATAGCTTTTTTGGAATTTCTCTTGACTCATTTTTAAGGCATTCTCTTGAATATTAATTTTTGAGATAAGTTCCTGAGCTGAATTAGTGATACGATTAACAGGAACTTGTAATAAAATAGCCGCTCGATCTTCTGTTAAAAACTGTTCAAGTGCCTGTTCAAATTCACGAAAATTACTGCTATTTAATAATTCTTGATTATGAGATTCTTTACCTTGTAAAGCTTGATAAGCAGAGATACCAAAAACTTTAGGTTTACCAATTTTGCGAACAAATTTATCATATTCAGGAGAATCTTCTCCATATTGTTCTTTTGCCCTTTCTAAGATATAAGTTTTAATCTGTTTTTCCACATGATTAATCACTCTTTGCACCTGATCTGAACGTAAATGATCAATGCCATTAACAATAAAAATTACTCGCCCTAAATCATTACTTAAAAGTTTATTTTCAAGGAAATCTTTTTCTGATTGGGAAAAGGGAGATTGAGCAGAAATAATCATAATTGCCGCATCAACTTCAGGTAAAACTGATAATGTTACCTCTGTCATGTTGTTATCATCATTTAAGCCCGGAGTGTCTAAAATATCTACATTATTACGACAATAATCCACATTATAATAGATAATGGCTTCTTTCACAGATGCGGCTTTTTTTTCCGATTCATTTGTTAGTTTAGTGACATAATCAGTTAATTGATCAATCTCGATTGTTTCCTCAGTTCCATCTTTTAAAATTACGGTGACAGAAGGCTGTAAACCAAAGGTCACACGATTAAGAGCCGCCGAACAAGGTAACACATCAGAAGGTAAAATATCTTGCCCTAATAAAGCATTAATAAAGGTACTTTTTCCTCGTTTAAATTCACCAACAATGGCAATCGAAAAAGACTCATTTTTTATCTTTTGTAAAACAGTATTAATTAATTGTACTGTTTTTTGTAATTCTAAATTTTGACTAAATTCTTTTAATCTTTCCAGATCATTAACTAAAGTCATTACGACTTTTTTATAGTTAATAAATGAGCCAAAAGCACTATTTTCAGTAGTATTTGCTTGAGCGGTAAACGTGGACATAATTTAATTCTCCTTCAGGAGCGAAATTGTTTATTTATTTACTTATCAGGTAAGAGTTTTAAAAATATGCACTCATTGACAAAAAATTTTAAGGATTTCTAATTTCTCTTAATATTTGTGACATTTTGTGAGTATAATTTAAAATATGTTCTGTTTCTGTTTGAATTTTACTCAATTCAGTTAATTTAATCTTAATAATCTCTCTCCGTTTAACAATGGGCTGACTTAAATTTTCTTGTAAACTATCAATCAAACAATTAACTTCTTCTATTAAAACAATTAAATTAGGCTCAATTTGACTAAATTTTTCAGTAAAATAGGATTTAATTTTTTGTTCTGTTTTGTTATTTTTAAATTGATTAATAATAATTTCTTTCACAAAAGGTTGATAAAGTTCTTTGAATTTTTTTACCCTTGATTGCTGTCCTAAATATGCACCAATCCCTGCACCTATTCCCGCACCAATAGGTCCTAATAAAAACCACCCCATACCTGCCCCAATCCCTGTAGCATTGCCAGTAGGTTTATTATTGATCAGAAAATCATCACCCTTAAAAGAGGTTAAGTTTAATTGATCTTTATTAATAAATATTAGTTTTTCGCTATTAATATTGATTAAATGAAGATGCTCGTAAATTTGCTTAGAAATAGGTAAATTAAAATTTACTTGTTGTAATTCATTGACAATAGTTTTAACCGTCGTATTAGCAGAATTAGTTAATTGTTGAATGTGATATTTAATTAACTCTTTTTGTTTGTTGATTTCTTGGTAAATTTGCTTGATTAAATTATCATGAGTTTGATTTAAACTATTTGATATATTACTAGATAAATCAGTTAAAAAATTAGTATTTTTAAAAGTTTCTGTTGTCACTGTTGTATTTTCAATTACTTGGTCAGCTTGTTGTTGAAGATTTTGTTCAAGATGATAAATAGTAGATTGTATTTGTTTATCTATATTTGTAATTATTTCCCTAATCTGATTAATTACTTTTCTTTTTTCAGTTTGTAACTTACTAATCTGGTTATTAATTAATTCTTGAGTTTGTTGTAATATAGGATCTCGCTGAATAAAATTGATTTTTTCTTGCTCAAGTTTTCCCATAATTGCTGTAGCAACTATTAAAATTTGATTAACAGTAACTTCCAAAATTATTAAACTTCTTTCTTCACTTAAAATGGTTTTTAGATCATGCTCAAAATTCACAAACCGACTTTTTCCTAATAATGCCATATTTTGATTTTTCTTACCATCTAAAGCTTGTTGTGCAGAAATACCCCACACTCTCAAATGGTCATGTTTTTTGAGCATTAATTCAGGATTAGATTGATTTTCTTGCCATTCATTAATAGTTGCTTTAATCCGTTTTTTGACTTGATTAATAATTCGCTCTATATCTTCAATTTTATGACAGCGATCTATTTCATTAACAACAAATAAAACTTGTCCTACTCCATTATCTAATAATTTATTAGTTAATAAATTTTGTTCACTGATGGAAAAAGGAGATTGAGCCGAAATTAACATAATTGCTAATTCACATTGTTGTAAAACTGATAAAGTAATCGCTGTCATATTATCATCATCACTTAAGCCCGGAGTATCAATAATTTCAAGATTATTATGTTTGAAATAAGACACTGGATAATATACAATCGCTTCTTTTACAGTTGTTGCTACTGCTTCCGATTCCATATTTTTCTTAGTAATAAAATTAGCTAATTGATGAAAATTAATTTCTTTTTCATAACCATCATGAAAACAAATTTTAGCACTAGGTTTTTCACCGTAACTAATACGATTGAGAGTAGCCGAACAAGGTAAAATATCAGAGGGTAAAATATCTTCACCACATAAAGCATTAATAAAGGTACTTTTCCCTCGATTAAATTCCCCTACTACTACTACAGAAAACCGATTAGTTTCTAATCTTTGTAAAGCATTATTAATCAATAAACTAAAATGATTTAGTTGCAATTTTTTTGTAGAATATTGCAATTGTTTGACCAGATTAGTTAAAATAAAGATGGTTTCTTGATAGTTCAGATTTCTGGTAGACATATTAGTAATTTTTTTCACAGTAACTAGATTTAATTAATACTTAGTTAGCTCTAACTGTTAAAATTTCAGTTTTTAACGCTAATGATTTTTCAATAATTGGTTGCCAAAATGTTTCAGCAGATGTAAGATAATTAATATTATTAATTGCTTCTTTTTTTGCTGATAACCAATTATTTTGTTCTTGTTTAATATCTTCAAGTAATTGATTATAAAAAACTGCTAATCTTTGAGTAGTTTTTTGATAATATTGTTCAAAAACTTGATTAAGATTTGGTTCTAATTGACAGGTTATGATTTGACGTTGTTGATCTATTTCTTGATTGAGTAATTTTTCTCCTAATAGAGTTGTACCTAAACTAGCTAAAATACCAAAAGGACCACCAAAAATTGTGGTAGCAACCATCGCCGCACTACCACCACAGCGAGTTAATAAACGATATTTTTGTAAGTCAGAAAGTTCTAATTTACTAATATTATAATTAGCATTTTTTTCTTGATTGATCATATTTTGATTAAGGTTAGGATCACAAGTTAATGATAGGGAAAAATTTTGATTAACTTCTTTTTGTAACCAGTCAAAATCAGAAGCGATCGCTTTTATTACAAAGTCTTCTAATTTATGATTTAAAGCTAATAATTCTCGTTTTAAACGGAAAGGTAAATCTTGTTCCCACCAAGTTTTAGGAGATTGAGTTCGATTAAGTTCATAAGTAAGAGTTTCTAACAATTGACTTTTATCACTTAACATTTTTTCTTTTAAATATTGACTTTTTTGCTGACATTTCCCTTGAAAAGTACGACGAATTTTAAGCCAATTAGTTTCCGCTTCTTTTAAAGTTAATTGAGCTTTTTCTATGGCTTGATTCTTTTCTTCAGGATTCATTTTAGCGGTAGCAATTGCTTCTTCTCCTAATTGGATTAAATAAGTAAGAGATTCTGTCAATTGACCTGCAATTTTTTGACTACGCCAACTACGGCGATCTCCTTTTTCTGTCATAGCTTTAATCGTGCTTTTAACAGTGTTTATTACTTCGATTTCTGTGATATTTTCCTGAACAGGATGTAAAGGGAAAACACAAAGATGAGGAGAAATTTTAGTTAAATTTTTTAACACATTATTCATTACTCTTTCTCGATCTTTTAGAGGTATTTGATCTAAATGAGAAACGACAACTAATATATGCGGAATATGTCTTTTAATTAACTCTTGTTTTAGAAAATTAATCTCAGTTAAACTAAGAGGAAAAAAAGCATGAACTACTAATATCGCAGAATCACAGAGATTTAAAGCATCAAAAACTAATTCGGCACGATGATCACATAAATCTTGAGTTCCGGGAGTATCAATTAATTCTATATCTAACTCTTGTAACCATGAATTATTAATATTTAATTTAACTCCGGCAACTACTTCTTGATTTTCACCTGTGTTATCTATTGCTAATAAATCATTCCATGAATCTTCTTTTAATTCTCTAATTTCAGGAGGCTGATTACCCCAATAAATTACCATTTGTTCTTGATTACTAGCACTAATAGAGGTTAAAGTTGCTGTGGTAGGTAATACTCCTTCGGGTACAAGATTTTGCCCTAGTAAACGATTAACTAAATTACTTTTTCCTCGATTAAATTCTCCCACAATAGCTAAACGACCCCCCGGTAATAACCATGATTTTTCTAACTGATTTATTTGCGTTTTAAAATTATCAATTTTTGCTGATTCAGCAATAGTAAAAGCCTGATGTAACCAATTATTAAGATAATTAGTTAAATCTTTTACTGTTGCAGGAATAATAGGGGGAGTTTCTAATTTTAATTGAGGATTTTCTCTTAGAGAAATATCACTATTATTAGAGTTAACTTCTGGATTTTTAGTTAAGTTATCATAAGTTAACCATGTTTTACTTTCAGGAATTAAAGCCCAATAATAAGGATAAATTTCTTTCGGTAAAATATCAGCATAAAAAGGAGCAAGATTATTAAAATTATGCTCTTGATTAGGTGATAATTGAAGTAATTGATCAAGTTTACCTAAAAGTTGTTCTTCTTGTTTAATTAACTCAATTAAATTAGCGTATTTACGACCATTAGCAGGAAGATTTATAATAGAATCAATCTGAGGTAAATTATTAATAAAAACACTTTGTTTTAAGTTAATTTTTTCCACAACTTGTTGTTCAGGAAAAGACCATTCTATTGCTCCCCAAGGTGCATACCATTCTTTATTTTGAAAATTAAGACTTTTGGGGGTAACTAATAAGGAAATTAACTGCCATTGTTCATTTTTGATTACAGGAATAGGCACTAAAGCGACAGATTGAATTGTCACCCATTCTCTTAACTCTGGTGTTTTATGAATACTACGAATTAAGGCTTTTAATCCTGTTAATTTTTTCATTTTTTGACGTGGTTTTTGTTGATTTAATGGGGGATTAATAGACATAATAATTATTCCTTGTTTGAGTAGGTTTAAAAGAGTAAATTTAAGGTTTGTAGTAGGGCTAAAGCCCTACTAAATTAACAAGCAAGATGCTTGTATTACATAAGTGTTTTAAAGGCAATTTTTGGGAAAGTTAATCTTAATTAGATTCCACAGGAGCATTCTTCATAAACTGATTAAAATCCACAACTGCTCCCATAAAAATCGGAGGACTACCAGAGGCACGACTACTAGCTATATCTCTAAGCTGATCTAAAATTTTAGCGGCATCTTCGCCGGGGTTTAAAGTGAATAATTGTTCACATTCAGAACTGGCTTTATCTAAACCACAAATAATAGATTGATTATTTTTATTACCCGCACTAAGGAAATTTAATTTTCCCTGATTATAAAAATTTTGAAACTGAGAAGATACCTGTTCACAGCGTGTTTGTGGATCATATCCTGACCCTGAAAAAACATCAGAAACCCATTTAATAATAGAGATTCTTCCTCTTTGAGTTTCCACATAAGTGGTAGGAATATCTTTTAAATCTTGGTCACAAAAAAAACGAATTTGAGATGAACTATTATTAGTGTTAGTGTTAGTATTAGGTGTAAATGGTGGATTAGGGTCTTCAGATTTTTTAGAACAACTTACTAAAAATAAAGCTAATACAATTAAGCTAAAATATTTAAGTTTCATGATTATTTTTTCCTCTATTATTTTAATAATAAAAAATTACCAAATTGCTTGATTAGAGTCAGGAGCATCAGCAACTACTAAAAAGTTACTAAAATCACTCCAAGCATTCAGAAAATCCTCTGAATCTATTACGCTCATTTGACCGTCAGGGGTACCGCTATCATTAAGAATAATTTTAATACTACCATCAGGTTGAGGATCAATACCTGTCACCCAAACGGCGTGACCTGCTTCTGGTTGCTCGATTAGTTCTCCTGTGACTGGATCTCGCTGAGGAAACCAGATTTCATTAGCATCTAACCCCACAATCACCTTATCTCCCCTCTCTAAAGCTGTAGTAATATCATCAAGAGTAGCATCGTATGATTGTGAGGTAGGAATACCTAACTGCTCTAACAATTTACCCACATCATCAGGGGTAGTTCCGGCTGTGGGATCAAACCAGCCGTTGTATTCTGCGATCGCACAAGCATCACTTTCACATAAATCTACTCCCGTAATAGACTCATAAACACTAATTTGAGCAACTACCGCACAGGAAGCACCACCCTCTTGTTGTTGCCAACATTCTGCGTCTTCTATGGGATTACCCCAACCATCAAAATCCTCTGGACACCAATTATTGTCAGGGACATCATAAATTGGCTCATAATAGATATCGTCAGGATTATCGTAGGTAGGCTCATAATAGACATCTTCATTAACAGGGTTTAAATCAATATCTAAATCATAATCTTCGGGGGGGTCTGTAAAATAATCCTCGAAATTGTCTGTTTGGAAAACGTCATTTTCTGTGTTCAAACTGATATTATTTGGAGAGAAAACCTCAGAATCAGGAAGATCAGAAGTAATCCAGTGGTTAATATCCGATAAAAAATCATCAAATACCATAAGCTATCACCATTTTGTTACAGGGTTTATACTTGTTTAATTACTTATCAGGTAAGATTGAGGAAAATATGCAATAGCTAGAGTAAAATTTTTAACTGACGATTTTTTAGGTTATCTCTATGGTATTTTGTGTAATAATTTTAATTGAGATCAATTTTTTCTATTTAGGATAGTCAATTATATGAAACAAAGAACTAATATTATTGATATTTTTTCCACATTTCTTGAGGTAAAAGATGATTACGGAAATTTAACCCAATGGCTCTATAATCTTAAATTAAAGAAAAATATTGAACGACAGGAAGAAACAAAACCAAATTTAATTGAATGTGAATCTATTTGGATACAATATTGGTTTAATTTAGCTAGTGAAAATAAAAAAATAGAAATGCCACAAAAACATTTACAATCTTATTTACAAGAGCCTTGTTTTTGGGCAACTCAAGAAATGTATCCTAAACTGGCTTCTGCTCATTATAAATGGAATGATATCTTTCAAGAAGCAGGTTTTTTTACCTTGAAAAAAACTTTAAAAATTTTTGAAAAGTATAATTGGGATTTAGCTAAAAAAAGTAATATTAGAGCTTGGTGTCAGCAAAAGATAAAAGATTTTTTAAAAGAATTATATCTCCAAAAACGACGAATAGAGGGTGCTAGTAATTGGCGGATTTTAAGAGATACAAATACCTCCTTAAAAATGTGGGAAAAAATTTTGCACTCTGCTAATATCGAGCAGAATCAATTACCATCTTATTTATTAGCTTTAGAATGCTTTAAAAATCATTATGAGCCAATGATAAAGCAGAATCAAAGATTACCAGAGCCTACTGTTGAGCAATGGCAAAAGATTTTAACAGATTATAATTTGTTAAAAAAAAGTCACAAAATTACAGCTAAAATTAATCTTGAGATAATTAAAGAATTACTTGAGCAATGTGTTTGTGCGATCAGAAAATTTTATAAAATACGTCCTAATATTTCTCTTGAGCTTGAGCTTGAAGTTAATACTTTTGAGCCGAAAAGTGATGATCAATCACTCACAGAAAAATTAGAAAAAGAAGAAGAATGGCAACAAGTTTTTCAAATTTTAAGCCAAGATTTTTTAAGTTTAGCTTCAGAAGAGCAAACTTTCTTAAATCTTGCTTATGGTGTAGAATTAGGACAAACAGAAATTGCTAAATTATTTAGCTTAAAACAATATCAAGTTTCTCGTAAATTAGATAAATATCGTCAATTTTTATTAACAAAATGGGTTTATTTAAAAGAAGAACATTTAGCTAGAAAATTAACTAAAGAAGAAATTAGTTATTTAGCTAAACAAATTAATCAATGGTTAAGAGATTATTGTAAACAACAATTTTATGAATTTTTAGAAGATATTTTACTTCAAGATTTAGAAAAGCAACTAACAATAGTTAGTTTTTATTATATTAATATTTTTTCTCTAAAAAAATTAGATGCCCAAAAATCTTTATTAATTAAGACTCAAATAGCAGAGAACTTAAATATAACTCTTACCCATATTGAACAATCTTTAGAATTTTCTCACAATTATTTATTACAGAAATTTAAAACATATATTCCTAGAAATTTACAATTATCTAAACCTTTAGATTCTAATTTAATTCCTACTATTGATCAAACTTTATTGAATTTTATCTATCTTTTCTTAAAGAATGTTTCATACGCTCAATTATTTGTCAAAATGAACGATCTTGAGTTATAATAAAACAAGAGATAATAAAATTATGATTATGTTAAGTTTTGATCAATTAGCTTTAGAATTTCCTGAACAAATATGGCTAGAAATTTCAGCAGAAGATGAAGAAAAAGCTCTACCAACTCAAAAAAATTATTCTTCTGAAAAAACCAGATTCAATGCCTATCTCAATTGTCTTTGTTTAAATCTTTTATTAGCTTGGTTTCAAGAGGAAGAAGAAACTAAACCGCCTTTGCCGTTTCCTGACAGAAAAGAGTTACCTTCTGTATGGGAATTTATTAATGGTAGTGCTATTGATTTTGGTAAAGCAAGATTTGTAATTATTCCTAGTGATAGTATTAATACAGAAAAATTTATAATTCCGGCGGAGTGGGTTGATCTTCCTAGTTGGAGAGGTCATTATTATTTAGCGATACAAATTAATTGTGAAGATGGTTGGTTAAGGGTATTAGGATATGCCACCCATAAACAAATAAAAAATGAAGCTATTTATGATGAAGTTAATCGTAACTATGTTTTAGATAGAGAAGATTTAGTAGAAAATTTGAGTGTTATTTTTGTCATGGAAGATTTAGATGAAAATGAGTTAGAAAATAATGTTGATGTTTTAGAAAATTTGCCTTCTTTTTCATCTATAATTTTGACAAATTTAAGCAAAAATTTAAGCAAAAATCAAATTAATTCACCAAGGTTAGCAATAAAAAATTTTCAACATTGGAAATGCTTAATAGAAGATGATCATTTAAGAAGAAAGTTATATGAACTTAAACTAAATAATGCTCAAACTGATAATTTATCAAATAAGATTATTAAATTTCCTCAAAGAGCAAAATTTACAGATGGATTAATAGCGGCTTTTTTTATTGCAGTTATCTTTGCTTGGACAAATACAATAATATTTTCTAAGATAACAAAAACTGAACCTAAAGTTACTTTTTCTTGTTTAATTAATGAAGATAATCTTCCTATTATTACTGCTCAAACTGATAGAAAAACAATTCCTTTAATTAGTTGGACAACTAATTTTACTTCTGATACAGGTTATACAGCCCAAAAGCGATGTGAAGAAGTTTCTAGTAAATTTCAGAAGTATTATAATCAAGGACTTTTGAATTATATTACTACGGGGACGAAAAATAATCAAAATATTATTTGTGTATCCAGTATTTTAGGAAATGGTTGTTTAAATGATGATACTCAAGGACAACTTTTGACTTTAAAACCTGATGATAAAGTAAGTACAATTATCCCTGATCTCTTAAATAATGTTTATAAAAGTAGTGGTGCTATCCCCCAAAGTCATCAAGGAGAGGGAGGTTTCATTGAACGTGAAAATGGTCAAGATTATTGGAATATTAATCAATATTTAGTAGAACAGGAAAATCAAGATTTTTAAACTTCCGATGATCTGTTCTAAGAAAAACACAATGATCGGAAGTTTAATTATGATTTTTTAGTTACAAACTATTATCTACCTCCTTATTTTCTGTCTCTTTTTCATTTAATTTTAATGGTTCTCCTTGAGTTTGAACTACATCAGAAAAATAACCTGTTTGGATAATATTAGAATTGCCAATTTTAGGAATAAAATCATAAGTAGCATTAACTATTTGATTATCAACAAGTTGAAAATTAACATGATTGTTAAAACTTCCACCAGCATCAAAACTAAATAATTCACCTTGGACAGTTACATAATTATTTTGATCAATTTTTCCCGATAATTGACCTTCTCCATATAAGCCTTGAGACCAAGCAATTTGAATTTTAATAGATTGATTTTTTAAATCTAATTCTAATATTTCAATCGAAATTTTACTTCCTTTTTGCACAGTTTCATTATATGCTTTTCCTTCATATAAAGCTAATCTTGTTACTCCATTTCTTAAATCTTTTGCTCGTTTTTCTGCTTCATTATAAAATGTTTGATTTTTGATTAATTGATATTCTTGAGCCGCTTTACTAAAATCGTTTAGAGCATTAGAATTATCTCCTAACCAACGATAAGCAAAACCTCTTTGATAATAAACATTTGCGGCTGTATAATCTCCTAAAATCCGAATTACTTGATCATAATCTTTGATTGCCTCTTGATATTTTCCCCAATTTAAACGCATATTACCCCGTTGATAATAAACATCTGCATAGTTCGGATCAAGTTCAATTGCTTTAGTAAAATCTGCTTCTGCTTTATCAATATCTTGTTTATGATTATAATAAAATCTAGCTCGATCTAAATAACCATCAGGTGAATTTGGATCGAGTTCAATTGCTTTATTAAAATCAGTTTCAGCAGATTCAAATTGTTGATCTAAAGATAATATATAACCTCTTTGAGCATATAACATTGGTTGCCGATCTTGTGCTAAATTAATTGCTGTATCTAAGGAGCGTTTAGCTTCTTTATATTTATCTTTATATTGATTATCTTCCATACTCATCAAAACATCAGAAGCAATTAAATATAAATTAATATCATTGGGATCAAGTTGAATTGCTTGATTAATCGCAACTAAAGCATCAGGATAAGCTTGATAAGTGTATAATAATCTAGCTTTTTCTCGCCATGCTTCATAAAGATTTTCTTGATAAAATATAGCATTTTCAAAAGATTCTAAAGCCCCCCTATAATATTCTTGATTATTAGTAGAATAAGCTAAATCTCTTTGAGCGATCCCTTTTGCATAATAACTTAAAGCAAAAGTGGGATCTTTTTCAATTGCTATATTATAGGCTTCAATTGCTTCTGTAAAATAAAATCTACGCCACAATTGATTACCATAATTAAGCCATTTAATCGCATCATCTTCCTCTGTGGGAATATCAAAAGTAAAATTATCAAATATTTCTTGATTTTCGGCGGGAGTTGTTGCTTGAGGCTGATCAGTTTCTACTGTTAAATTATTAGGAATTAAATCAATTTCTTGACTAATATTTAAAAATTTACCAATGGGAATACCTAAACTATAACCTAATGTTACTCCATAAGTAGAATCACCATCTGATCTGCCATGAATACCAATTAATCTTCCTTTTGTATCTAAAATTGAACCCCCACTCATACCTCCTTTAGTTTGATTAGTATAAACTAAATCATAACCTTCAGTTTGAGTGCTAGATTTTCTCACAGAAAATAATCCTTGTTCTTTACTTAATAAATAACCCGGCTCTAAACTTCTATTAATAGTATTATCTTCAGAATCACTATACCAACCGGAAACAAATATAAATTCATTTTCAGCCGCCGCTAATTGATAATCAGCAATTTTAGCTACAGTATAATTTTCATTACTATTAAACTGAAATACTGCTAAATCTAAATTATATTTTTTATCAAGGAAACGAATATTTTTAGTTTGAAGATAGTGACATTTCCCATCAGGCGTTAAAATTTGATAACTTTTTTGGGGTAGAGAAAATTGAGTGGGATCCTCATTAATATAATCTTTAGAGCGTTTTCCTGTAAAAATATGTGCCGCAGTTAATACCGTATAAGTATTACCTTCTTTCGCAATAATTACTCCAGAACCATTAGCATCTCCTTCATTTTCTTTTTCTATACCATCAATATAAACCGTAATTTGACGAGCGAGCGCATTATTTTCTCGTACCACTCCGGGGGGAAATGAATTAGGATCGTATTTAATTACTGTATGAATAGAAATACCCCAACTAGAAGTTAACATTTGTTTTTGTTCTTGTTTTGTTGGGACAGTACCATCATCAAAAAGATAAGTTTTACCGAATAAAGGATTAGCAAAAATACCATTAATACCGATTAATTCTCCTCGTTTATTTAAAACTGGACCACCACTCATTCCTTTTTTTATTTGATTAGTATAACCAATTTGATAGCCACCTTCAAAGGATTTTTCTAACTCTTGAATAATCTTTCCTTCATTGGCAATAATCTCATTTTGATCATAAGGATAACCAGCAGAATAAACTAAATCATTAGGGGAAATGGGAGTATTTTGGGGGGCAATAGTTGCGACATTATAATTTTCTTCACTTTCCACAGTTAATAAAGCTAAATCATCCTCACCAAAACTAATATTTTTAACTACTTGGGCATTATATTTTTGACCCTCATTATTAGTTTCTTCCTCTTTTACAGGCATTTTTACTTGATATTGAAAATTACTATCTTCTGTTAAAACATGACGATTTGTTAAGATAGTATAAGTATTATTTTCTCTAGCAATAATTACACCAGAACCTGCTGTATTTTTACTATAAATTTTGACAGTAATTAATTTTGCCTGTTCATTAATATCCGCTAAACTAGGATTATTAGCAACCCAACCATTACTACATTGAGCCGCAAAAACTTGTTCATTAATCGGGGGAATAAAGATAATACCCCCTGTAATTAATCCACCAAGACCAAGGGAAATTAAACTTAATTTAGTCACTTTACCTAAAAAAGAACTAGGTTTTTTTCTGCCACAGACAGTACATTTTTTACCAGTATTGGTAGCTAAAGGATGACCGTTATTACATTTCCAAGCACTCATGATTTTTACTCCTAATTATTAATTAATATAAAAATTTATTTTTAGCATAAAAAAAATATTTATAATATTAGTAGAAACGTAAAAATTTACGTTTCTACTGATATAAAAACTGTCGTTACTATTCATTGGAATTACTTGCCATATTTTGCTAAATAGGCATTAATATTCCAATAATCTTGTCCATTGTTACGTTCGATTAAACCCTTTTCACATTCATCTGAACCACATTGACTAATCGCGCCACTACCTTTATAAGCACTATCTAAAAGAGCGGGAATGATGGTACTTGCATTATCTTCAGGTTTTAACGTCCATAATTGTCCCCCACTCTCATCATCTAAACAGCCCCCTCCTAAATTACTCGATACACAGATAATATTTTGATTTGTTTTAGTCCCTGTAGTGATATAATTTAAGAGTCCTTGATCATAATATTTCTGAAATTTACCTGAAACTTCCAAACATCTTTGTTGAGGAGTATAACCAACCCCCTTCCCCAAATCAGATGTCCAGCTAATAATCGGAATTTTTTGCTCAGCAGTTTGAGCTTCAGTCGTAGGAACACCCTCTTGGTTAGTAACACAAGCAAAAGTAGTTTTAACATTTTTCTGAGCCTGAGAACAAGCACCTAGACTCAGTAATACCACACAAAGAGATAAATTTTTAACTAGAGATAATTTTTTCATAATGAGTAACCTCGTTTTTCAATCTATACTGATCTATCAGGTTAGGTTGTTTGATAATATGCACAAATTTTGATTAAGTTTTGTAACATTTTTTAAGATTGTTAAGCTATTGCACACTTTTACCACTCGTAACACAAGCAGGATGCTTGTTATAGCATTTACAAAAATTAAGGAACAATAGGATTAGTAAAAATATTTGTGTTCGATGGTGGTTGACATTGAAACCATTTTTTTTCTAGGCTTGAAGGACAAGGTTTTAAATATAAAAAACTACCCAAACCTACGCCGGAAATAATCAAAATACCTAAAAAAACTAACCATAAATTAGGTTTTTTAGAACTAAAAGGAGCAGTTTTATTACAACCAGAAACCTGACATTTTTGACTGAAATTAGTAACTTCAGGATGATTGTTGTTGCATTTCCAAGATTTCATAAAATTTACCTTACTTAAAAACTAGAAAAATATTGTATAATTGCTTGTTCGAGCTTTATCTGTATATCAGGATAATCTTTTAAAATTATGCACACCTCTCTCAAGTTAAGTAAATCATAATCAGATAACAAAGAAATACTATAAGTTGAAGGAGAGGCTACCTTAATAATCTTTTTCCTTTGATTTAAACTTAAACCCCAATTTTCACAATCTTGAAATAAGATTGTTAATTGTTGAGGATTAATATAATCTTTGACTATTTCTTGAGCATAAATAGTTAAATTACTTTTCTTTTCATCAGATAACAAAGGTTTATTAAGCCAGTTAATTAAATCATTTTCTGTTTGCTCAACAAAAACAGCCATTAATTTCCATTTTATTTGGGTTAATTTTAAACAGTCATCAATACTATATTGTTGAATAATATCAGGCGCAGTAATTAAAGCTTTTAACTGAGAATCAATCTCTTTTTTATTAATCCAAATTTGACCAAGATAATGTAAAATAGAACCTCTTAGCCACTTTAAACGCTGACTTTGTTGTAAACAAAAAGTCAACTTTTCTGCATCATTAGGATTTGTCTTTAATAACTGATTTAATTCATTTTCTTGTAAATTTTTCCAAGCAACACTGGTTTGAGTTAAATTTTCTATAGTTTCAGAATTTTGTTCAATCAAAAATAACCATTTTTTCAGAATTTCAATTTTTAATAAACTTTCCCCTAATAACCGATCTAAAAATCTTAAAGCTTGTAGTTGATCTTGCTCTAAAATATTAGCCAAATTATACCATATTTGCCAATTAAGATTATCTTGACTAAACTGCTCAAAAATAGTCTTTAATTCAGGTTTTAGACTTACAAACCAGCTACAAACTTTACCATAAGTATTAGAATTAAATTTTAGTTGCTGTTTTTGATTTAATTCTAATAAAGCAATTAGTAAATTTTTAGCTTGATCATAATTAGGTTGCCAATTAATAAGAATTTCAAAGTAAAATTTATCTTGTTGTTCTTCATTCATTTTCATGAAAATAGCAAAATGAGGAAGCAATTGTAAATCTTGATTTTTGTTACTAAATAATTGTTGTAATAGATTACCAGCTGGATAATTTTGCTTTTGAAGTTGAAGATAAAATTTACTATCAAGAATTTTTTGAGTATGTAATTGTGGCAAAAACTCTACTATTTTTAAATAAAAAATTTGCGGAAAATCCTCTTGTCTAAAACCCCCAATAAAACTACAATCTAATAAATTAAATTGAGCTTCATTGTCGGGGAAAAGAGCCTGAGAATCTGACAATAAATTACAAGCAAAATTCCAAGCTAAATTAGCATCAGTTTTAGCTTTACTTTCAACAATATTCTGACAAAGTAAGCGTAATTTTTCAGCAATTACTTCTGTTTGAAATTGACTATGAAACTTATACTTGATTAATTTTTCAGCTAAAATTAAATCATTAATTAATTGACTATCTAAAATATTTACTTGCTGTTCTTCAGTCATTTTTGCCCATAATTTTACCATTAAATTAGCATAATTTTTTTCGTTAGGAAAATCATTATTTATCAGATTACTTAAATATTTCCAAGCAAATTTTATCGCTTTTTCATTAATTAAATCAAAAATATTTTCCCATTGATTATACTTTAAGTTAGATAAATACTTATCCCAATAATAATCTTGTTCTGCTTCTGCCAGTTGAGGAATTAAATCAATAATTTGCTCAGGATAATTTACATCTTGAGCTAATTCTGGAGTAATTAAAATACTTTCAGGAAATACAGAATCTAATATTTTAAAATATTTTTGAGGATATTTACTAATAAAAAATAATTCTAAATCACAAGCAACCTCCCATTTTTTATATGGTTGTTTAATATTAGCAATAACCTTAATACATAAATTAGTTAATTCTTCAGTTAATTCCTCTAAATGATAATTAAGAAAACCTTGTTTTAGTAAAGCAATCGTAAAATCAGAAACAGGATCTACTAATTTTAAAATTGCTGAAGGTTGAGTAGTTAATTGCCAAATATAAATAAATTTAGAAGTAAATTTATCCTGACTTTGTTTAATTAATTCCTTAGCAATATATAATAATAGTTGTTGATTATCTCTTGCTAAAGTAATAGTTTCTCTTAGTAATTCATCATTGATAATTGAACTTAGATATGGCTCTAAATATTCTGCTTGTTTTTCGTTAGGTAAAAATTGTAATAAAGGAATAATAGCTTGAGGATGAATAGGATTACTTAAAGTGATTTTTTCACTATTCATCTGATTTAATTGAGACAATAATTCGGGGAAGTTATCGGAATTTTTAGTAATTAATTCTAGTAAATTAACATAGTTTGATTCAAAAGATGATTCTTCTGATTGTTTTAAATAATTTTGATTTAACCAAACTACATTATCAGGAAGATTTAAGCATCCGCTAGAAAATTTATTTAATTTGATCATTAATTGCGCCCAATCACAATTATTTTCATCTATTGTTCCTACGGCTAAAGAAATTTGACACCGAATAATCAGGGGTAATAATAACAATAAAGTTACTAAAAAATCATTAGGATTTAATGATGTTTCTTGAGTATGTAAAATTCTTTTTCCTGTAAATAAACTGTCTAGGTATTCAAAAATAATTGAACGATTGGATTGGTGGAAAAAATTAGCAACTTGCTCAATATTATCAGGTTTTTCTCTAAAATCAGGGACTTCCAAAAGGTCAAGATTTTCATTAACTGTTGAAAATAGAGGAATATCTTGCTCATATAACCAAGTTAATAAATGATAAATTTTTCCTTGAATTTGATTTAAAAATTCTGATGTTAAAAATACATAACGATGTTGATCAACACGACGAGAACCAATAACTAAAGGTTGATTAGTTTGAGGATCAATCATTGTATTGACTTGGATTAAAATAGGTTGATTTTCATGCCAAACTAATCCTACCGATTTTCTATTAATTTGAGGTGGAATAGAACCCCAAAAATGATAATTAAGAAGATTATCTTTCTCTATATATTCACTATTTAAACCAACCCATTGATAACCATGATCAAGATAACCATTATCATGTCTAATAACTAATTTACCATGAATCAATTGAGCAAATTTTTCTGACATATTAATACCTCTTTTTTATTTTTCATTTTTTAGCAAAACAAATATATTTAGTAATTAAAATAGAATAGAAAAATAACCTTTTATTACTAAATATATTTATATTTTTTAGTTATTTTGTTGATGATTAGGAAGCTTTGGAGGATTCTTTTTAATACTTGTAATTAACCAGAGCAAAGGTTCAACAATATTAATGGGCTGAATCTTTGCTCCTTTTTTAACATAAGGTAATCCAGCATTAGATTGGGTAGGATTACTTTCTTCTTCTTCTTGTTGGGAAGGAAATCCTGATGAGGGATTATTAAGAGTAGTATGAGACTGATTACCACCAGAGGGAGACGGTGGATTCCAAGGGTTTTTTGGTCCAGACGTATTAGAACCTGTTGAGGTTACTGGAGGTGTAGGATTTGCTGGAGGTGTAGGATTTACTATGGGTACAGGCTGAGAATATTCTATTGGACTTACTATTTCACCATCATCATTTTCATAACGTCCAAAAGCAGAAACAGGATAAAAATGACAGCGATCTAGATCAACAAAATTTGATAATGTATTCCATAAGCAATTACCCATTACTTCTTGTACTAATTGTTCAGAAACTTGTGATCTTTCAGTCCATAATTCATCAGTTGCATCAACTTTAGTGACACAAAAAGCCATATACTGTTCTAAACGAGTTACTGGATCCTGAATATTAGCATTAGGTCTTTTTGTAAATTCTGTAAATAAGTTATTCAATAATTCATCATAAGTTAAATTGTTATTGTTAACTGGTCTGAATGGATCAAGTAAAAAAATAATGCCATGACAATTCATCAAATATTGAATAATACTTTTATAGTTTTTTTTCGTGATTTCATTTTTTATTTCTATATTTCCTTTTGGATTGTTAAAAAGTTCACCACTAGGATCAAGAAATTCTAAAACAATTGTAGTCTTATGAAAGTCACCGTTTTCTTTAGTAGCAGTCATGGTATAATGGAAAACATCTATTTTTGTTTGATTTGGTGTGGCATCTGGTAAAGAACCATTTTTACACTGATTGTTTAAAGCTCTACTATGTTGTGTAACAAAAGAAGTAGCTTTATCATCACCTCGTATCAACCAATCTTTTTTGATTTGTTGATTTTTCTCATCCTTATCGTTGTTAAATGCACCATTCAATATCTCATAAAGTCTAGTTAAATAAATTGTTTTTCCGGCACTAACGGTTCCCCAAATACCAATTCGGATCGTATCTAATGGGGGCTGATTATTTTTTTTTACAATCATGATTGTTACTCCTTTTTTATGATAAAATTTGTTGAAAATTTATTGAGTTTTTACTTGGGTTAAGGTGGGCAAAGCCCACCCGACAAATTAAGAATGAATTGCTGAAATTTTTTGCAAATCAGCTAATTTTTGTTGAATAATTTGTAATCTTTGCAATTCAGGATTTAGATTGATTTCTTGATCAACTTTTCCTTGAAGTAATGGATCAGTATAAAGACGCTTACTTAACTCACCAAAAATTTCCTCAATAATCTTTGATAATTTATGATTAATGCGTATAATTTCATACCGATAAACATAAATTAAAGGGGAAATGAGATAGTTTTCTATATAACCAAAATCATGTTGTTCAACCTTACAACCAAGATATTTTTTATTAATGGTCTGAATTAAAAGTTCAAACTCATTTTCTTGGACATTTTCTAGATTAGTTTGAGGAACAACATTAATATAATCTCTATGATATTGATTTTGTTCATTAGGACATAAATCATACTCAAGCTTACCTAAAACTACCAAGGAAATACGAGAAGCAACTTCCTCTAGTTTAGATAACATACTACTTATATAATCATTTAAGTCCTGTTCTATTCTTTTTGATTCTTCAGTTTCATAGCATCCATTAATAATATTTTTTGCCAAATTTTGTGAACTTTTTTTATATTCGCTAACTAATTGATGTGCTACAATGGGTATTGTATCAGCTAATTGATCCCATAATTCAATTTGTACTCCTGATAAAAAAGGTTCTACTAATACAACATTTTTGTATCCCCCTGTAAGAGGATCAATGCGTCCTTCTATATTTGTTGTCCATAAATTTACTATTTCTTTTCTTAATCCATTATTTATTGTTTGACAAATTTTAGAAGCTAATTGTTTTACATCTTTTTCATATTGGGGTAAAGAAAGATATTGCTCATTTAGAAACTCTCCGAGATAAAGTTGAATATCTTTTTTTCTTTTGTTTAAAGCTTGTTGCTGTCGTTGAGTTTCAGTAGTAATATTCCCAGACTCATTAATTGTTTTTTGTTCTTTTTGATATTGATCAAGTAATTTTTTAACAATTGAATCAAGAGCAAATTTACCATCATTAATCTGTTGATCAATACGCTCATTTAAAACAAAATGTTTTAATTTTTCCACTAATTTAGGCATCTGACTAGCATTTAAAACTGCTTGATAATCAGTATAATTATTGATACCTAAACCAAGACAAGCTTTTTGATAAGTATCGTTTGCTTCTTTAGTTTCTAATTGTTCTTTTCTTAAAAACTTTTGGGCAAAATAAGCCGCAATAGATGATACATAAAAATAGGGATCACCCTGATCATTACGATCAGATAATTGTTGGGTGTAACCAGGCAAAAATGTATCTATAAAATTACGCATATCTTGGGGTAATTGATTTGGATCGTACTTCCCTGTAATGGTAATATTATCCTTAGAAGTTAAGACAAAGAAAAGTTTTCTATAGGAATCTCTCGAATTGTTAATAAGTTCGCTTTTGACTTCACTAAGTAAGGTAATATCTGTATTATTATCAATTTTTTTAGGATGATTAATATAAATTACAGCATCCGCTTCTGTGATGTTTTTAAGGATAATTATATCATGCAACAAACTACCATCTAAACCCGGTAAGTCAACTAAACAAACATTGCTAGGAAATTCTAGTCCTAAATTACCATTTTGTTGGCTAGATTTAATTTTATATGTTACTTTTTCAATTAAATCAATTTTTCGCTCTCGACCCTGATTCAAAGAACTATGCTCATCTGTTAATTCATTTAATCTTTTTAAGTCTTCTTGAAGTTTTAAGTCTTCTTGAGGATTATTTAGTTTAAAAGTTTCAGAAGGTAAGTCAGGATGGAAGTTATATTGTTGTGCAATACGAATGATTGTCTTTTTATATTGCTCAAATAGAGTCTGTTCGGGTATTGTCAGACCAGGGATAGGAGTCAAACTGTGAAGATTTTCAATCAATTTTTGATCAACTTCGTTAATATTAATTAAATTTGGATAAGCTTTTTGTTCAAATAAATTCTTCTTAATCAGTTTTTCTAAAACTTGACGAATCAGCTTCGTTGTTTTTTCTCGATCACGATAGGTAATAGTAGCAGTTTCTTCTTGATCTTGTTGAATAAAAGATATTTCCAAAACTGTTCCTGTAGTTGCTTTCCCTTCGGGACGAGTAAATACAATATCACGTCCTCCTACTAATGTATTAATAAAGGTACTTTTACCAACACCTGTTGTACCAATAACAGCAATACGATAAGGTTTAGTATAATCTAAAGCTTTACGAGCTAAATAAAGGCAC
>Ga0066600_10000223_pt1 | contig 21918 bp, 20 predicted proteins | sample Lowcelwee11metaG_FD_59486 | JGI IMG/M metagenome (GOLD analysis project Ga0066600, IMG submission 59486) | Freshwater pond sediment microbial communities from the University of Edinburgh, under environmental carbon perturbations - Low... | ecosystem: Environmental > Aquatic > Freshwater > Pond... | reverse complement strand
AATTTTATCTGGCAGGCATTTTATGTTAATCAGCACAATCTTACCGCAATATTCATACTATTGCTTTCAATTTTTTTATTGGAGAAAAAAAAGGAATACTCAATAGGGGAAAAGATCTATATTGTAGGCTTGTTAACAGCCATTACAACTATAAGAATGGAAGGTATGCTGCTGTCTTTCGGATTGATATTATTCTTTTTATACTATGAAACTTTGAACTTTTCGGTAAGAAGGTCAATTGTTTCAGCATATTTAGTTATATCGGGTTTTTATGTTTTGTTTTTAAGTTCGGTTTTGTGGGGTAATGAATTGTTTTCGGCAAAAAAATACGGGGCTGTCTGGATATTGTTTTTTATTTTCTTTCTAACAGAAAATATCATTTTTAGAAAATACCCAAAACTAATGGAATTCATTAAATTCGCAGCTTTAGGAGCAAGTTTTTCATTTTTACTTTTTCTGATAATAATTAATTACGGGCACATGACTGAAAGTATCGGCAACTTTGCTTCGAATACATTTAACCAGATTCTATGGGGTCTGACAAATTATGTTTTAATAATTCTTTCATTATTAGTGATAGCGTTTAGAATTAAAAGGAAGGAATCCATTGCTGAAAGTGATGCATTATTTTACTATTTTATATGCTGCATCATTCTGATCCTGGTACTGTCAAATTTCAGACCACCATACAAGCCCGGCTGGCCGGATTCGGGAAACAGGATGCTTCTGCATTTTTTACCTCTGCTTCCGGTATGGATAGGTATTGAACTGAACAGGTTTTTTGAGAAATAAAATGAGATGCTGAAAGCAGAATTAAAGATCGTGTTGCTTTTTATAATTGCTTTCGTTACTTTTGTTCTTATTTATAAAGGAGTCAATTATGAATAAAATAGAAACATTTGAACAGTTTATGGCAACAACAAAAGGTAATCTGGGAATAAGTGATTTTATAATCAATATTCTTATTGCAACTGTCTTGTCATTTATACTAAGCTGGGTCTATGTAAAATTTGGGAGATCTCTATCAAACAGAAAACAGTTCGCTGCTAATTTTATTATGATCACCTTAACAACTATGGTAATAATCTCGATTGTGAAATCATCTCTTGCATTATCGCTGGGTCTTGTGGGTGCTCTATCAATAGTCAGATTCCGGACAGCAGTTAAAGAACCAGAAGAACTTGCCTATATGTTCCTGTCAATCGCTATAGGGCTCGGATTAGGTGCAAGTCAGACGCAGGTAACAGTTTTTGGTTTTATTATTATCATGATAATTGTTATTATTAGAGGTCAGCTAAAAAGAAACGAGAAAAGCAGTAACTTTTTTATTACAATGCAATCTGAAAAGAATAAACTCAAAATCAATGAACTTACCGATTTGCTGTCAAAATATTGCTCAAAAGCAGAGATCAGAAGGATTGATGATCAAGAAAGTAGAGTCGAGATAGTTTTATTAGTTGAGTTTGAGAATCCTGAAGGAATGCAAGGGTTAAGAGAAAAACTCAGAGATTTCGATCCGACAATTAATTTCAGCATTATGGAGAACAAAGGTTTGTTATGATCATTCTGAATAAGAAAAAGAATGACAGATATAAAATTGTAATGGATTTTTTAAAAAAAATTCCGAAGGCAATTTATTTGTTGGCGGCATTGATAATAATAGGGATCCCAATTTATTTTATAGTTTTAACAATACCTGAAAAATCACTTGAAGATCAGATGAAGGAATATTCTAAACATGTCAAGGCTCCAGAAATGGAAATTGATATCAAATTCCAGAATTTTCAAAAGCTTCTGTATCAGCGCCAGCTAGCCATGCGTTCGGGCGGAACAAGCGCGTGGAATATGACGGTAGAGTTTGATGAAGTTCCGGGGAAGATCACTTTTAACGGGAAGGAATATAAAGCAGATATCAGCTTGAAAGGTTCAAGAAAAGAACACTTTTCTGATTCAACTAGAATGGCATTTCAAATAAATTTAAAAGGGGATAATACAATAATGGGGATGAATAAATTTTCTATTCATGATCCCAAAATGAGGAATTATATATACGAATGGATGTTCCACGAACTTTTGCGAAGAGAAGGTTTTATAGCTTTGAAATATGACTTTATTCAGGTAAAAATCAACGGAATGGATGCAGGTGTATATGCGATCGAAGAAAGACCTCATAGAATTCTTCTTGAAAGATACGGATATCCAGAAGGACCGATTTTTAAACTGATGGATGATAGAGATTTAACTTATCTTAACACAATTGAACCTTTTAGTGAAAAAAAGTATTCAAAAGGTGAATGGAAATCTTTAACCGAGAAAGCTGAAATTCTTGCGAAAGGGCTGTTTGAAGGAAGATATAAATTCAGTCAGACTGTTAATTCAGATATGTTTGCAAAATATTTTGCGGTCTGTGATATCCTTATGTGTCTTCACGGAACTCTAATTAAAAGTGTCAGATTTTACTTCAATCCTCTTACGGAAAAGTTTGAACCGATAGGTTTTGACGGGCATTATATTCCGGATGCTCCTTATTGTGTGAGTTCTGAAACATTACAAAAACCTCAAAAGCATATTGATTATTATCTTTCTCTTTCTGAATTCCAGGGTCAGATATTTTTTAATGAAAAGATTTGCGATAGAGAATTTTTAACTTCTTATGTGAGATATCTTGATAAATTTTCTTCTGAGAAATATCTAAAAAGATTTTTTCAAGATATTGATGAGGACATAACAAAAAAAACGGCAATAATTTATAAAAATCAACCGTTATTGAGAGATAATGTAAACTCATTCGGGCCTGAGGAGTTTACATTGTCAATCGACCATATTAATAATCAGGCAAAGTACATCAGGTTACTTCTGGATTTTCATAAAGATTTATCGCAATATAGAATATCTGCAAAGATTGACAGTAATAAACTGAATAACAGATCTTTTGAATTGATGTTTTCAAACAATTATTCCCTGCCGCTAGAGCTAAATAATGTTATTTTAAATGATTCATTAAACTATTATCCGCAGGCCGATGAATTTGTAATTCCAAATATATTTTTTACAAACAGAAATTATAAAAATATAATGTATTCAGGCGAACAAAATATACCGCCGGTTATAACAACTGCCAAAATTTCTTTTAAAATTGCCGGAATGGACAGCTTAATTTATAAAGATATAGATATTTTTACGGATGATCTCAGCAAAGTAATGGAGGACATCGTAAGAAGAGACGATAATACTGTTGAGCATAGTAGTATATTGATAAAAAATGAAAATGAGAAATCAATTAAATTTAAAAAAGGCAAATTGAATATATCAAAATATTTAAAAATAGCAAAGGGTTATAGCGTTTATATTGAAAGCGGAACTGAGATCAATCTAAAAGATTCCGCTTTTATTCTAAGTTATTCCCCTATGTATATACAAGGTACTCAAGAAAAGCCAGTACTGATAACTTCCGATAGAACCGGCGGGATAGCTGTATTTAACTGCGACAGTTTATCGGTAATTAAAAACACAAAGTTTTCAGGATTATCTTATCCGAGATCAGAAGAATGGAAACTTACTGCGGCTGTAACTTTTTACAAGTCACCTGTAATGATAGATAATTCAGAGTTTAAAGATAATTTATCAGAAGATTATCTTAATGTAAAACAAAGCAGTTTTTCGATAACCGGCAGCAAATTTGAAAATGTTATGTCGGACGCATTTGATTCCGATTTTTCAGATGGTAAGATTATCAATACAGTATTTCAAAATTCCGGAAATGACGCAATCGATGTTTCAGGATCAGCAGTATTATGTACTGATATCGAGATAACAGGTTCAAATGATAAAGCATGCAGTTCGGGCGAAGGAAGCATTCTGACAGTAAAAAATTCAAAAATATCAGATTCCGAGATCTGTTTTGCTGCAAAAGATAATTCAAAGATCGAATGCAGTGAAATTGAACTAAAAAACTGCAAACTGGGTTTTGCAGCTTACCAGAAAAAATCAGAATACGGCCCCGGAGAGATACTTGCGGATAAAATAAAATATAATGGATTAAAAAAAGAGATGCTTATTGAGATAAGATCAAAACTGATTCTAAACGGAAATAGTATTGAAGGTGATGTCGAGGATGTTAAAGAAGAATATTTATACGGTAAAGAATTTGGCAGTCCGAGTGACAGATGAGATATGAAACAAAAATACCTGTTAACGGGTTGTCAGAATATCAGATTGAAAGTATTGTGAAAATAAATAAAGCTTGCTTTAAAGAGTTATACCCGGAAAGAAGGGTAAATAATATTTACTTTGATGATTTAAATAAAACATCTTATTTTGAAAACATTGACGGATTACCGGATAGGATTAAATACAGAATAAGATGGTATGGAGAGAAATTCGGGCAGATTGAACCTGTACTCGAATTAAAAATAAAAAAAGGACTAACCGGCTATAAAAAAATGATTAGATTGAAAAATTTCTATTTTATTAAAACAACATCAGAAACAGATATTATTTCTTACATTTATGACAACGAGATTCCTAAAGGAGTTTTAGAGGAATTTCATTTTAAAAAACCGGTATTATTTAATTCTTACTTAAGGAAGTATTATCTGTCTTTCAGTAAAAAAATCAGATTAACTATAGACAAAGAGATAGAATATTGTAAAATCGAAAACTCTTTGCTGAGTAATTTCATACACGATGACCTTCAGGTTATTGAGTTTAAATATGAAGCCGCTGACTGGGAGGAAACAAAATCTGTTATTAATGAAATGCCTTTAAGAATAGATAAAAACTCTAAATTTTCACGCGGAGTATTGATATCACGGGAGTAATCATTTTTTAAAAACGAGTAATTTCTTTAATCCGAATGTAATGAATGAGACTGAAAAAACAGTGATGAATTTTGCGAAAATATACCAGAGTTCAGCTTTTTCGACGAGATAAAAAAGCATTATGCTGTCCAGTACAAGAGATAAAATGGCAATTACATAGAATAAAAAAACTTCTTTCAGCAATGTAAAACGGCCTCTCAGAAAAACAAACCTTATACTCAGAAAATAATTTATTCCGGAAACCAGAATAAAAGAAAGTATGTTTGAAATGATCAGATTCATTTCCAGATCTCGGTAAAATATCCTCAAAAATAAAATCCCGAATAAAAATGAGATTATACCTATAACAAAAAAAACTCCATACTGCCTCCAAACGGAATTAAGGTTCTTCTGAAGATCAAAGTAAGTTTTTATCCGTTCAATCATAAATCAGTCTTTTGAAATATTTTTTAACAAAAATTTAAAATAGCTGATGCCGGTTTTAATTATTTTCATCTTTGATTTACCTTTGCGTTTGCCGGAATATAATTTCATCGGAACCTCAATTATTTCAGCTTTGCAGCGGATGGATTTTATTAAAATTTCAACCATACAGATGAATCCCGGTTCTTTTATGATCACATCGTATTTAGCTTTAATTCTATGAAGAATATCAGGTTTGTAAACTCTGTAAAATGAACTTAAAGTCAGGACTTTTACGTCAAAGACAAATCTAAGCAGGCTGTTTGCGACGAATGATAAAAAGCGTCTCCAGATTGTAGTCTCTTCAAATCCTCCGCCTTGAGCATAAGGAGATGCCAGCACAAGATCGTAACCCAGGCGTGAATTACTTATCATTTTATCAAGGATATTAATGTCGGAAGTATTGTCTGCTTCTATAGTTATAACTAAATCATCTTTCAGTAGTTTTTGAGACAGGAGATATTCAAAGCCCAGATTGAAAGAATCACCGGGCCCTTTATTTAACGGTTTGGTGATAATATGTAAAGCATTTTCTGCAAAAAGCGACTTTATCTTATCGAGAGTTTTATCTTCTGAGCAGTCGTCAACGAAAACAAAATATTTTTTTTCACCAGGAAGAGCAGTGACTAAATTACATGAAAGTTCTTCAATGTTCAGTTCTTCATTGTAAACAGGAATAATAAAATATATCATAATAGATTTTTCCGGCTGTTTTTAATGAATTTGATTATTTCTTTTAGAATTATTTCCGATGCATTTCCTTTTCCGTAAAAATCAAAGTTTTTTGACTCAAACGGCGGTTTTTTTAATGATCGGAATATATTCTTACCGATTTTTTTAATATCATAGCCGCATACGCAATTAAAACCGTTCTCTGCAAGTTCTGTCCACTCAGATTCGTTCCGCAGGGTAACGCAGTATTTATTGCACCAGAATGCCTCTTTCTGTAATCCTCCGCTGTCAGTAGCCACAAGTTTGCAATTGTTCAAGAGATAGAGCATTTCGTAATAACTGAGGGGGGGGGAAATTATTAAGTTATCAGAAGCTAAGTTGATATTGTATTTTTCTATTTTTTCTTTCGTGCCGGGATGTAGGATCAGGAGTACAGGAACCGGACATTTTTTAAATACTTCAATACAATTATTCAGGTTTTCAAAACTGTTTGTAGTTTCAGGCCTGTGTAGAGTCGCTAAAATGTATTCTTCCGGGATTTTTAATGCAGGTTTGATATCATTGCTTTTATTATAGAGAATAGAATCAAACATCACATCGCCGGATCTGATTATTTTAGATCCGAATTTTTCGAAGCCTTCATTCATCAGATTCTTTATAGCGCTGGCGGTCGGTACAAAAAGTAAGGAGCTTATCCTGTCAGTAAGAATACGGTTTATCTCTTCAGGCATAAGATTATTAAAAGATCTTAGACCGGCTTCAACATGCGCGACAGGAATGTGAAGTTTAACCGCCGCGAGAGCGCCTGAGAGAGTGGAGTTTGTGTCTCCGTATAGTAAAACTATATCGGGATTTTCATCAAGCAGTGCTTTTTCGATCTTTTCGATCATTCTTCCTGTCATAGCGCCATGTGTAAGTGAAGATATGCCGAGATTATATTTAGGTTCGGGTATCTCAAGTTCCTTAAAAAAAATTTCACTCATTCCGTAATCATAATGCTGTCCGGTATGAATAATAAATTCTTCAACTTTGCCTCTGAGTTTTTTTATTGATCTGCTTACGCATGCAGCTTTCACAAACTGCGGTCTTGCGCCGATTATAGTCGCTATTTTAATCTTATCTGCCAAGTATTTTCCTCTGCCACGCTATCGTTTTCAATAATCCTTCTTCAAGTGAATATCGCGGTTCGAAACCGAAATATTTTTTTAATTTGCTGATATCAGGAACCCTTCTCATCACATCTTCGTATTTTCCGAAAGAAGAGTAAGGGATATATTTTAATTTAGGATGAGTATCTTTTCCATTTACCAGTTTCCAGATAAGTTCAGCAAGACCTAGAATAGAAATTTCTTCTTCAGGATTTGATCCCGTATTGAATATTTCGTTATTGGATTTAGGATCTTCAACGAAATGAACTAGAGCTCGTACCGTATCTTCAACATAAGTAAAGGTTCTCGTCTGGCTGCCGTCTCCGTGGATCTCGATTTCTTCCTGATCGAAAGCTTTTGTAATAAATCCTGACTGCGGGCCGCCCCACCATGTCAGATTGTGGTTCGGTCCGTAAGAACCGAAAAATCTGCCTATCGTATATTTTATACCGTACTCCTCATGATTAGCGATAATGTACTGTTCACCGTAAATTTTGGAAGAAGCATAAGCCCATCTCTTAATGGTAGTTGAACCGAGAACGAGGTCGGATTCTTCATGAAAGGGCACATGCGGGTTTTTCCCGTAAACATCTGAAGTTGAGGCAAAAATTATTTTAGCTTTATCCAGAATGCATTTCTGAACGATATTTCTAAGCATCAAGTAATTTTCATCAAGAGTTCTGAGCGCATTGGTATATCTGGGGATTTTCTGCGACGCTAGATGAACGATTACATCGGAATGAAAATCTTTAAGGATAAGCGGGTTCGCAATATCGCCGAATACAAATTGAAAGTTCGGATGATTTTTTATCTCTTCAATATTCCTTTCAAGGCCATAACTTAAATTATCAATTCCGATAACCGAATGTCCTCTTTCTATTAAAGCTTTTGAAAGATGAGAACCTATGAATCCGGCCGCTCCGGTAATAATTATTTTCATAATTTATCACTCCCTTAATAAACCGCTCTTACGATAAACAATAAACATTTTATTTTCAAATATTTTCTCAAAAAAATTGTCCGCTGCATATGTTCTGTAAAAATCATAATAATGAGAAGTTGTTCTCTCAAAACCATCCTTTGTCCAATAGTCTTTATTCTGTTCTAATGGCCACATTTGTCCTCTCGGGGATTGTGCGGGAAAAACTATAATTTCCGGTTTTGCAGAAATGACTTCATTTTTTAACTGCTCAAAACCAAGAATCACATCATGAGTTTCAGAAATTGCAGGAATAACATCCAGAATGTAGTAAAACATCGGCATGCCGACAAAAATTACTTTGTTATTTTTAATTCTTTCTTTTTTGGCAAAATTAATAAATTCATCAACGGAATCAACTCTTTCTTTAAAAGAGTAAATGCCGTATAATTCAGGAGATCTGAACATCATATTTAGGTATGGAGAGGGCAGGTCTCTGTAAGGTGAATAATTTATTGAAAACTGAGCAATCAAAGCAAAGATTAATAACGCAGGAAATATTATCTTTGAAGTAGGTTTTTCTGATTCTAAAGTTGAAACAGTTGACAAAGTAAAAGCTGAAAATCCGAAGAAACCGAGAGAAATTACACCTCCGTAAAACCCGGTGCCTGATCCTAAAAATGAAAGCGCGAAAATACATATAAAAAGAAAATAGAGAAAGTGAAGTTTAATGTTATCAACTTTATTAAAAAATAAATTATAAGTCGCAAACCCTAGAAAAGCTGAAATAATTTTTAAATGACTGTCTGACGGATTTTGATAAACATATAGGTATAAAAAGGAACCAAAAAGCAATATCAGCAAAAATTTTAATTTTGAATATTTTAGTAATAAATAAGAACTGATAAAAAATAGAAGTAACGGGATCAGAGCAAAATTCAATACGGATATAAAATCCTTAAAATATATATTTGTAAGGTTTACGGCGGAATAATTCAGGCTGGAATTTACGGTAGATGTTCCGAAAAAATATCCGAACATATCAAGTATTGATAACCTGTTGTGCTCATAAATAAGATCATCAGCGCTGTTAAAAAGCATAAGAAATAAAAATCCAGATATCAGAACTGAAAGTAAAGAGCTGTAATATATTAATAATGTTTTAAATGCAGGAGATTTTCTTTCATTAAAATATAAGTTATATAATAAGAATACAGGAATTATAAGAATGTAAGTAAATTTAAGATGAATGCAAATTCCTGCAAACAACCCGCTTAAGATCACATACTTTACTGAGGAGATTTCAGATTTATGAAATTTAACAAGGAATAAAAACGATAAAAGGGACATGAGAACCGGTAAATTATAATAGTTTGCCACAGAATATATCAAAAAACTTTTATTAAAAAGAAAAAAAGCGATAATTACAGAATAAAAAACTTTTTTGTCTGAGAAATATTCTTTTAGGATAAGGAATATCACAACTCCGAAAAATGGTAAGAAAATCAAATATCCAAACCTTGACCAGATCAGTAAAGGGGAATCAATAACCGAAAGCCAGATACCATTCATTAAAGACGAACCCCAGATCAAATCGGTATTATTTTTCAGTCCATTGTGTAGAATGCCCCATGATTTTGATAATTGCCAGCCTTCATCTGTCAGGTCAAAACCATAATTTACAGTTAATGATAGAAAGAAGAATATTATGTTCCATATTAAAAAAGGATAGAGCATAAATTTATATTTTGTTTTAAAAAGCGTAAAAAAGAAGACAAATAAAACTGTCCAAACAGAGTAAAAATAAAATTTAAAAGAAATAAACCTGTATTCAATTTCAGAAATAGAGGGATTAACTAATTTTTGATTAAAAGGAGAATTCAGGTAAAGAAATAAAGTAAGAGCAAAGATAAGCGCGAAGAATATATATTTATCAATCTTTTTAACGAACACTAATGCTCCGTTTAAAAGTTAAATATTAAGTTCTGGTAAAATATAAGAGATAAAAGGGAAAAAATCCAAAAAATAAAATTATAGCGGTAAAATAAACTTACCGCCATACGACGGATTGCGAAGCAAAATCACCAACTTTATAGCCTTCGGGGCTACCCGCAGGAGATACTACAACATTTATATTATTAACAACTGCGGAATACCCTAAGGGTGCGTCTATAGACAGATCAGCAAAAGTTGGAGCATTCTGGCTCTGCCCGTAATATGCGGCAGCAGCAGCGGCAAGTGTACCCGCGAAGCTTAATGCGACTTTTTCTTTTGAGCCTCTAATATAAGAATTATATGCAGGCACAGCAACAGCGGTTAAGATACCGACGATGACCGCAACAACTAATATCTCAATTAATGTAAACCCTTTAGTAATCTTCAGAGACCACCAACCTGTCTAATATATAGGCATCGTATTTTTTAATTAAAAAAAAGCCAATCCGAAGATTGGCTTTTAAATACTAAACAAACCAGCGGATTATCTCCACTCGCATGTTTGTGCAGCAAAATCGGCTGCAGTATAACCTGTTGTACCGTCACCAGCAACTGTTACAGTTGTACCAGCTATAGAAGCTGTATAACCAGAAGGAGACTTAACATTCAAAGCACCAACTGAAGGAGCAACCTGGCTTTGAGAATAATAAGTACCTGCTGATTGAGCTACTGTTGCCGCGAAGTTCAGCGCAACTTTTTCTTTGGAGTTTCTGATATATGCGTTATACGCAGGGATAGCAACTGCTGCCAAAATAGCAACGATTACAGCCACAACCAGAACCTCGATCAGTGTAAAACCTTTTCTCATCTTTTTCACCTCCCTTTTCATTTTTGACCCTGTCCTACTTGTTTAGTTAATTTTTCGGACGGTCTTGTATGTCAACTTAAACAAAAAAAAATATTTTGTCAAGCAAAAAATTATTTATTTTTTGCCGAATAAACAAACTCCGGCATTTTCCTTAAGCAGCTTAAGACTGTTAAAAAATTCGACGAATCCCCGGATTTTTTTTGAGTTTTCAACATTACCGGGATCGTTTTGGTTAAAATATAAATCGAAAAATAATTTTATAAAATCATTAGGGCGGATAAGGATGTGGGTCGCGGCAAGATCACTGTTAGGCAAATTTCTAAAATATTTATCATAATCCTCTTTAGAAGCACCTTTATCAGCAAGTTCGAGAAGGTATCTGTCAAGGGAGGTAGTGTCGCAGTAAAATGTTCTTTCCACATAATAACTTCTTCCTCCGGTAAGCGCTTCGTAAATAACGCTGTTTTTTGGAGTATTCTGATTAATATACTCAAAAAAATCATAATTGATTACATGGTTTCTCAGATAATTTTCTTTAGAAGTTCTGCTGAAAGGGTTAAAATCAGATAAACTAAGGGTATTATATAATGTAATACCGTAATAAATGTTGAAGGAAATGAAACATACTGAAAAAAAATAAAAAAAAGGTTTAATTTTATTTGAAGAATAAATATTTTTCAAAGCTTCAATATTTAAAATGATAAGTATCGGAAGAACAGGAATAAAATATCTTATTCTTATATTGTTTGAATAAAGAGTCACAAGATAAACTATCAGGAATATAGCAAACAGGTACATCAGCGTTTTCTTTTTTTTCGGATCTGAAAATTTCGGATAAAAAATAAAAGGCAGCAACAATATAAGGAAAGGATTTAACACACCGTCATATTTTAAAAAATCATGATCGGCACCCTCGAAAAATGTTCTTATAGGAATTAAAAATAACATAATAATATTTTCCTGACCGTTGATTATCCTGTTGGCGGTTTCAGGATCAAATCCCGCCACCAGTTCCGGCAGTTCGATAATGTCTGAATTAAAAAATGAAGTAAACAAAGGATAGAACGGATTTCCGCTGTCGATAAAATTCCTGACAAGCCACGGAGATACGGATATTAGAATTATCGTACCGTATAATGCCATTGATTTCAAGGCTAATTTATCATCCTTTTTTTCACGGGTAATCATCAATGCTACAAAAAGTGTAAGAAAAAAAGCGATTATCATCCCGTTGTACTTTGTTCCGAAACCAAGGCCTGCCCCGATCGCAGAGATTAGCAGGTATTTATCGGATGTAAAATCATTTTCAAACCATTTTATAAGATAAATAATTGCGAGGGTGGAAAAAAATAAAAGACCTAGATCAGTATAAACTTCAGATGCCAGCCTTTGATGAACCGGGATGGTAATGTAGAATATAAATGCTAAAGCACCCCATCTGAAATTATACTTTTCTCTAAAATATCTGTAAATTAGATATCCTCCGCCTATAAGAAAAGAACCATGTATAATTTTTGTGAACTGATCCGATAATCCGAACTTGAAAACAAGCATATACAGATAGTTCAGATTGAGCATATTAAGATCATAAAATGCGAAGTATCTACGGAAATAAAGAAATCCGTTCTCAGCCCATAATTTTGCGAACGGAAGATGAAATCTTAGTGCATCACGGTCTATCAGAGGTGTCAGCGAAAGCCAAACTATCCATATAACGCTTAAAAACATTACGGTGAGAAGTGAAAATCTGATAATATTTTTTTTCATTATTTACCGATAGAATTTTTTCTAAGCTGCGACAATTGATCCATTATAAGTGCAAAAAAGAAAATTATAATTCCTGTCAAGAATGTCAGAAGCGCTCCCGGAAGCATCCTTAAATGTGTACTGAAAACATATCCCCAAAGTATTTCATATATTACACTGATTGAGATAAGAAAAAAACTTACCGGAATAAACACTTTGAGCGGATTGAATAAAACTATCAGCCTGATTATCAATAATAGAGTATTGGATCCGTCGCGTATCTGATTGACGCTGCTTTTACCGATTCTTTTTGAGGTTTTAATTGGAATGTATTCTACCAGCCTTTTATCACTTAGAAAGGCGATCGTTGAAGTGGTCGAGAATGAAAATCCGTCGGGAAACAGCTGCATATATTTAATAATTATTTCTCTTTTTACAATTCTCAATCCTGAATTCAGGTCAGGTATTTTTCTACCGGCAAGGAAATTCGCGGTTTTCGACAAAAACCATTTTCCGGGTGCTCTCGAAAGCGAAAAGTGAGAACCTGCGGATCTTTCTCCCACTATCATATCCTGTTCATTCCATTCAGTCCATAATTTCTCCAAGTCTCCGGGATTATGCTGTCCGTCTGCGTCGTAAAACGCAACTAATTCAGTTGATGATTCTAATATTCCATGTTTTAAAGATGCTCCATAGCCCCGGTTGACCTTGTGGCTGATAACTTGTATGGATTTGATTTTATCCAATATGTCTTTTGTATTATCTCTTGAGCCGTCATTAATAACAAAAATTTTCCAATTGTTTTTTTCGGCTAAAGGTATTAGTTTATTTATAGTTCCTTCAATCGCGTCCTCTTCGTTATAGGCGGGTATAATTATCGTCATTTCTTTCATTATAATAAGCTCTCCGGATTTTATTAGACGGTTTTTCTAATTATATCCTCAATATAATCAACAGATTTTTTTAAATCAAACTTTTGTTCGACTAATTTGTGGCCCGCGCTTCCAAAATCTCTCCGTAAATTCTCATTTTCAATCAATATCGAAAGCTTTTCGATCCATTCTTTTTCATTTTTAGCAAAAAAACCGTTTTTCCCTTCTAAAACGATATCGTTATTAATCCCAACAGGCGAACAGACAACCGGGATACTCATGGCAAAATACTGAAGAAGTTTTAATCCGCCTTTTCCTTTTGACCATTTATCATCCGTCAGAGGCATGATCCCTATATTAAAATCAGATAAAAGCTCAATTTCATTATCTTCAGACCAGTCGGAGAATTTAATATTAAGATTTTCAGCATCGAATTTTTTTGCGCCTATGAGATGGATTTCGGTTTTGGGATGTTTTTTTTGCAGTTCTTTAAAAATAGGCATCATGTCCTGCACATATTTAGTTGTAACAGGAGAACCGATCCAGCCTATAACGGTTTTGTTAGGATCATCCGGTTTTGCAGGTTTATAAACATCAATATTGATCGGTCCTGTTATAACATGAACATTCTGACTGAAGAGTTTTACATATTCTGCAAGATAAGGAGTTGTGACTGTAACTGCTTTCGCTGATTTCAGCATTATATCGAGATTGGTTTTTCTGAATTTAAAAAAGAGATTGTCAATACTGAAAACAGAAGGCTTTATCGTCGCGTGTTTTTCATACAGAGCATCATCAAGATCAAAAATTATTTTTGAATTTAATTTCTTCAGAATAAAAAGATATGGTGCAGGAAGAACATCCTTCTGTATATAAACTAGATCATAAGAACCGGCGGAAAGGATCTGGAAGAACCTTTTTATTAAAGCGGAAGCGGCATAATAGAATTTTATAAACGGTTTTACAGCGGGATTGATTCTTTTTATATCAAGCAGAACATCATACGCGTTATCGCCGATAAGAGGGTAAATGCAGCAGAAAATATTCTTATTTTCCAAAAACGGTATATATTGATACAGTCTGTATCTGCTTGACGCTCCTTTTCTTCCGAAAAGCGAAAGCGCCAGAATATTAATTCTTTTATTGGCCATTTTTTACTTTTTTTATATTCTCCGAAATGAACAAAAAACCGCCGATAAGGCTTAAAACAATAGCGCTTAAAAATGATAAAAACGAAAATGCCAGAGCGGTTTCGGCAGGCACATTCCAGAAGCTGAAAGCGAAAATAAATATGCTTTCTCTAACTCCGATCCCGTTTATGCTTACAGGAATGCTGATCACAACAGCACACGCGGAATAAATTAAAGCCATGCTGAAAAAATCAATTTCAATATTCAGTGAAACGGCGAAAATATAATGGACTGTGGCGTTCATCAGCTGAATTAATAATGAAATCAGCATGGTTTTGGGAATACTTATTTCATTTAATTGAATAATATTATTCGAGTTCTTGAATTTTAAAGCCAGAAAATTTATTATTTTCATTTTTAAAGGGATCACAACCAAAAATAAAACCAGAAGAATTCCTGAAATTATTTCGGAATACTTGATAAACTGGTTTTCAGAAATATCATTTAATAAAAACGGAAGCATCAGCAATGGAAATAATGCTGCCGCGTAAGTATTTATTATTCTGTTATATATAACTGAAAATACAGCAAAGAATTTTCCGGCTTTTTCCTGAATTCTGACCGCTTTATAAGCATCTCCGCCAAATACGCCGAAAAAGAAATTGTTGAATAAATATGATGTAATTAATCTGTAGAAAAGCGGAAAAAATCCGATTTCAGTATCTTTCTGTAATGTTAGTTTCCAGCGGTAGGTTATTAGAAATTGAGAAAGGAAAATGATAAATAAGCCGGAAGAATAATATATTAAATTTATACTTCCGAACACAGACAGCAAGCGGTCAATGTCAATTTTTCTGAAAACAAAAATTATCAGACTAAGTGAAAATAAAACCAGGAATGTTCGGATTAAAACTTTCATTAATCTGTTCTTCTAGCTATGATACTCATTCTTCCGCATTTAAACGGGATCATAATAATTTCGAATATAACAGCAATCGGTAATTTTAAAACAAACGGGAATAGATTTAAAAATTTAAAAACTGTTCTTTTAAATTTATTATCAGAGAATTGTGAAAAGTATTTTACCGCGCGGATTGAATCCAGAGGACCCAAGTCGTTTTTAAAAACATCAATTTCAAATCCGTTAGAAATCAGAAGTCTGATCAATCCTTTTTTAGTAAAATGAGTTCTGTGGCGGGGCAGATCAAACCCGTGCCAGAATTCTTTATACAGTTTTACAGCCCATGAATCCAAACGCGGAACTTTAAAATATATACAACCGCCGTCTTTCAGATATCCTCTCATTTTATTTATAGCCGGTACCGGATCACTGAAGTGTTCAAGCACATGAAATGCTATGATAATGTCGAACTGTTTTGATCCTGTATAGTCTTCAAAAAAGCATTTATCAAGACCGATATTAAAATTATCTTTAGCATACTTAACTCCTGAAGCGCTCATTTCTATTCCTGAAACATTTAAAGACGCCTTTTTTAAAAGGTAAAGAAATAATCCTGAACCTGCGCCTATCTCCAGTACATCTTTTCCGTTATTTTTAAGTAACTTTTTTATAATTCTTACATCTTTTCCGGTTTTAATTTTCTGAATTAAACCAGTAAGGTTTTTATGGCTTTTATAGCAATCGTAGTCATCAGGGTAGTATTTTGAAAGTTCTTCATTACTTAAGAACGGAAAAGAGAATCCGTTTTGGCAGTTTTTACAGAAATACACAAAAAAATCTTCAGAATTTCCGTTAAAAATTAAATAATCTTTCGACTTTATCAAAAGCTCGTTATTTTGAGAATTACATATCGGACATTTTATGTCGCTCATTCATTACTCTTTCTAAACTGCTTACAAATATAAGGCAAAACAGATGAGATTGAAAAGAAAATAATTTCTCCTGTCACAAACCATACTCTGCTTAAAACAGAAATTTCTGCGGCTGTTGAAGCAGGATTACCGAGTAGAATAATAAATCCTGCAAAAATACCTTCTCTTACGCCAATCCCTCCGGGAGCGATGACGGCTAGAATTCCGATACAGATACTGAAAGGGAAAAGAAAAACTAAATCAATCTGATGATTAATATTCAATCCCAATGAGTTTATCAGGAAATAAATGCCGATACCCCAGAGTATCCAAAATAATATTGAAGTGAGTATTATTTTAAAAGCATTAATTTTCTTGAAATGTGAAAGTGAAATGTCTTTTTTCAGCGTTGAAGAAATATATTTCGAGATGTACCTGAAAAATAATTTGGACTGGAACAGGAACAGAACAGTAATGATCGTAATTGCCGACCCGATTTTCCAGTAAACGGGTAATTCCTGAAGCTGTATAACAAAAAACAAACCTGTCAGCAATCCACTCACAATGATAAATATCTGAAAAAGAGTGACATAATATGATAAACGGGCAATTCCCGCAGAATCAGAATTTTTATTCAGTTTGAAGGCGATTGCATATATCATCGCAACTTTTCCGGGAATATATTTACTGAATATTGTACTTCCTAGTGCAAGAAAGCAAGACCTGTATGAAGATTCATCATTCTGATATTTTATTACCTGTTTAAGTATAAGCGGGTAAATAAAAAATCCCGCAGTGAGGAATACTAAAGACAGGATAAAGGATATGTTAAAACTTAACCCTGAAAAACTTAAGTAATCGGATTTAATAAAATATATGAATACAGATATTATTGAAATGTAGAATATTATTGAGTAGATTTTTGAGTGTTTCACTAATTTTTCCTAATTACCGGACAGCATCTGCCTTGTGGATACAGGTCTGTACCTTTTTAAAAGGTTACTAATTATTTTACCGGATTGTTCTATTTTTAGCAATGCGGGTTTTTTAAGATTCGGATGAGATGAAAGGGCGGAAGGGACATTGTCTGATAAATCAACAAATTCAATCGCGTGGAATAAATAAATCAATTTCTTTCTCCGTATGGTTTTGGAGATAATATTTGAGTATAGATCAGGCGCCCAGAGATTAATATTATTATAGAAAGGCAATCCAAAAAATTTTGTTCTCGGTAGAGGTATTTCCAGAAAATGTCCGTCGGAGTTATCTTTTCTGAGCCAGTCATTCTGATCCGTAAAATAAGGCTCATGGGGAATTTTACCTGTTACATAACCGAACCCTTCATTTTTCAACCCGTTCTTAAACATGAACTTATGCCCATATTCCAAAACGGGATTCATTATTGACCAGAAACCTGAAGAATCGTATTTAAAGCCATTTTCTTTTAAAATGTTAATAATTTTTGTGTTGATGCTATATCCGGGAGCCCGGAATCCAACCGGCCGCAATCCTGTTAATTTGAAAATAATATCACTGCATTTATTTATTTCAGCCGTGATCTCATCATCGCTCAAACCCGCAAGGCCGAAAGGATGAGAGTAAGAATGATTTTCTATCTCATGACCGAGATTGCCTGCCTGTAGAATAAGGTTCCGTATAATGCCGCTGTTTTCCAGTTCATTTCCAACCATAAAAAAAGTTACTTTTAAATTATATTTTTCAAAAAATTCAAATGTACGGTTCAGAAAAGTCTCATAAAATGACTCGAGATCACTCTGATCATATTTTATTCCGCCGATCTGATAAAAATCGAAAAGTTTTACCGGTGAATCAACATCTACATGTATAATAAGTTCATTCTCGCCTGTGTATTTCATTCAGCTCTCTTCAGGTCAAATTTTACTATTACACTCTCCCCGGCTGAGTCCGGCAAAGTTATCCCGTTGTATTTTTCGTAAAATCTTATAGCTCTTTTATTTGTTTTAAGAACCATAAGAAAAAAATTATCTTTTTTTCTTTCCCTGAAGTGTTCAAAAACCTTTTTCATTAACAAATTCGAAATTGTTAAACCGGTATTTTCATCTATAACTTTCCGGTAATCTTCAAGAACACCGAACGACATAAACTGTCCCGTATTCTCTTTCAGGTTACTTGTTATTTTTTCCGAAAGGTTGTTATTACACATTTCCCAGAGGATCTTGATTCGTCCGGGATTTGTTAGGACCGATACTCCCAGTACAAAAGACAGATACAGAAAATTTCTTCTCATACCTTCTTTCATAAAAACAAAAGGACGGTCTGTACATACAATGAATCCCGCATACTTGCCGCCGGACTTATAAATGTAGCTGTCAATTAAATTATTTTTTATAAGTATGCTGTAGTAAAATTTTTTAAGAAAAAAAATGCCCAGCAGAGATACCTTACTTTCAGGAAGAAGAGAAGTATGTAGAAGCGAAATTGCTTCTATCTGCTCGTTACTGCTGCCGTCAAGTTTGATCAGGTTAGTATTTTCCATAAGGCACTGGCTTCCAAATTGAGTTGTCTGCTAATATATGAAAATAATGGCAGATTTAAAATAAAATCTTTTTTTTTTTATCAATTTAGCTTATTATTGCTTATAATTTAAATCAGGATCTTTTAATGTGTTTAAACGAAAAATTAAAAAATTACTTAAAATTGTTATCTTCAGGCATATTAATGATGTGGTTATTTATCCAATCCCCACTAAATCCCTTATACTGCGATTATAACAATGCTGAATTGAGTTTTATAAAACTGCATTTTTTATACTGGGTTTTATTCACTGTTTTTGCGTTATGGTTTATTTTTTTTATTGATCAGAAAAACTTTGAAAAAAAATTATCTTATATAATAGTATATTCTACAGGATTATACTTTTTATTTTTTATTTTCTATGGATTTGATGTAACTGATACCGGGTATCATTTAAGCAAGCAATGGGCGATGTTTCACGGCAGGTGGAAAGAGAATTTTGACTATTTCGCAGGTACAAATTTTATAGGAGGATTATGGCTTATAATTCCGGGGAAACCATTACTGATATGGGCAAGGGTAGGATTTGTTATAATTCAGGTTTCAGTAATTTTCATTTCCTATAAAGTTCTAACTTTGTATTTTAAGCCTAAGCAGGCAGCTACAGTTTTATTGCCGTTGTGTATTTTTTTAGCTATATGGCAATTATATTTTACAATAAATTATGATAATCTTTCCTTTTTATTTTTCTTATTATCAACATATTTGACAATCAAAGGATTAATGTGCGTTAGTAATGAAAAAAAATATTTCTTTTTCTCTGGTTTGTTTACAATAGTTACAGCTTTTTGCAAGATAACATATCTGCCTGCAATTCTGTTTATTATATTTTTGATATTTTTAGACAATGTTTTGTATACTAAAGAAAATTTTAAATTAAAAATTATTTATTTATTATCTGGATTTCTTTGCGGAGTAGGAACATTAGCCGGGATTCTTTTACTTTCTGGTGGTATGGATCCCTATATTAATTATTTCTCAAAACTGATAATAGATTTAACAGCAATTAAAGACATAGAAAAAGATTTGACTTTTTCACAAGATCACTCATTTTCTTCACTTTATTCGTTATACAAGAGCCATACATTGGATGTAATAAACCATCTCTACAAATTTATTTTCATTATAATTCTAATTGAATTTTTCAGAATTAAAGCAAAAAGTCAAAGAATTCTGAAGAATTTTATTTTATTAGCAGGTTTTTTCATGTTATTTTATTCCATATTCGAAATTAATTATCAAAACGAATATACTGAAAATAATTTTAGATATATTATTTCTTTTTTTTCGTCAGTTTACATCTTATGGGTTATTTCTACTGAGAACAGGATCATAAAAAAATATTTAGTTCTGATTACAGCTTCAGCAGGATTATTTCTTTTTTCATTCTTAGGAAGTGACCTTGCATTCAGAGCTGCTTTTCACGCAGGCTCCGGATTATTATTATTTTCTTTACCTGTAATTCTGATAAAAGAAAGTGAGTTAGTAGTATCCGGTTATAAAATCAAATTTACTTTTTTATATTATTTTGTTATAATAGCTTTTTCGTTGAATATTATCAATAAAAAAGATAATCTATATAGAGAACCCGGATTTGAATTTTTAAATACCCCGTTTCAAACTTCTTCATTATTAGGGATTAAATCGAGTCCGCAGAGAGTAAATGTAACTGACTCGCTTATGATTTATTTGAGTACAATTCCCGGACTTAAAGAGAAAACTATTTTTTTTTCACATCATAATGTTCTGATGTATTACCTGACTGACACGAATTATTTTTTAAATTCTCCGTGGGATGTATTAAATGATTATAATTATTTGAAAGCTGAATTAATTAAAAATAAACCTAAAATTTTTGTAAAACCTAAAGAATCACACCGCTTTCACAACTGGCCTTTTATTTGGAAATCAAAAGATTATATGGAAAAAGCGGCGGCCCCGTACTACGATTTTTATAATAAATTTATTAAAGAGAACAACTATGAAGAACTATATGGGAATTCCTTTTACACCGTTTACGAACTGAAAGATGAAAACAGGATTGAAAAATAATGAATCTGAAAAAGAATTTTGAAAGATCAGTAAAATTTATTTTAAACGACTGTATTCCGCCGGTATTGAGAGACAGTAAGTTTTTTATATGGATACCTTTTCATCTGCTTTTTAAAGAAAAAAAGAAAATTTTCTTTGAATTCAAAGATAAAATAAAAGTCATGCAGGAAAGTGAAATAAAGAAGATATATTCCGAAATATCAGATGTTCAGATACAGTGCTCTGGAACCGATCTGAATAAAAAATGTATTGATAAGATTACTGAGCGCATAAAAGGCACAAGAATAATTGATGTCGGATGCGGCAAGGCCAGGCTGTTAAGCATTTTTAAAGATAAATATGATTGCAGCGGTTGCGATATCTACATTTCAAAAGAAATTACCGATCTTTATCCCTGTATAAATTTCAGACAAGCGGATATTGTGAGACTTCCTTACTCAGACGGAGAATTTGATACAGTCATCTGCACTCATACGCTAGAGCATGTCATTGATTTTAGAAAAGCAGTAGAAGAGTTAAGAAGGATCGCTAAAAAAAGACTGATAATAGTAGTTCCAAAAGAAAGGCCTTACAGATATACATTCAATCTTCATATTTGGTTTTTCCCGTATATACATTCATTTATAAATATGTTAAATGAAGATGAAAGTGTTTCAGAACGCGATTATTGTGTACTGGAAGATTCGATCTTCTATCAGGAAGATTTTAAAAAATCGAGCCCAATTGGAAAAGAATAAATTAAAAATACTGATATCCGGCAAAAAATTAATAATAATATTCACAGCTTTATTAGCTCTCCATTATCTTTTTTTTATTTTTTACGGATTTGAAGTTACTGAAACCGGTTTTCATCTGAGCAAGCAATGGGGAATGTTCCACGGGCTATGGAAAGAGAATTTTGACTATTTCGCAGGTACAAATATTAT